>UPTG01002815.1_pt1 | contig 11602 bp, 12 predicted proteins | sample 2160121 | NCBI WGS metagenome assembly UPTG01 (sample SAMN06266255, study PRJEB28933) | marine metagenome | isolation source: Columbia River Estuary | place: USA:Columbia River Estuary, USA | collected 2014-07-27 | reverse complement strand
TTTCCAAGACACATTTTACGAATTTTATGATGTTATTTGGACAACTGAAAGTGAGGTTTCTAATTTTTCGGCATCAGCCGCACTTATATTGCCCGTCCATTTATTACAAAGAACACTTTCACAACGTAGTTCGGATAGAAAAATAAATGGATTGGATCTGAAAGAAAGTTTTATAAGAGTTGCCCCAGATATGTCATCGGCGGGTGTCCAAGTACAAGATTTGTATAATAATTATGGAATTGAAGCTTATGCAATTCCTATAACTCTCAACATAGGAGGAAATGCGGTGTCATTGGCAATTAATCAAATAGTTGATATAGATATAAATAATCAACAAAATAACGATGTTTTAAAATATGTAGCATCTGATCAAAAATGGCAAAATACTCAATTAGCAACTGTAGCATTAAGTGGTTCTTATTACGATTTGGTAGACGAACCCCCTGTGCCATCAATAACTTCTTTATCAGATACCACTATAACAAATGATGGCACAAGCGCAAATACTCTTGCCGATGGCCATATTTTACAGTGGAATAATACCCTATCTGTTTGGGAAAATGTCGCCGGTATATCATCTGCGTCTATATTGGACTTTGGTACTACAGACAGCGCCACTGGCGATGTCTTACAGCGCGATAATGGTGGTGTATATCAATCTGCACCACTATCCTCCGACACGGTAGTAGAAGGCACTAACAACCTTTACTTTTCGGAACAGAGGGCAAGAGAATCTTTTACAACTACCTTCAATAAACTACACATGGATTATGATAATCTTTCTGATAGCGATAATAATGTTGCAATTAGCTCAGTACAGTCGATTGTAATGTTCTTAGATACAAATAATAATGAAGATGGAAATTACTTTGGATTGTTCAATAATGAAGACGAAAATACGACTACACTATCTAAAGAGAGTGCTATATTTAGAGTAGAAGAGAATGGTGACATTTATTCTGATGGAAATCTGATTTTAGACGGTGAGATTACAGGAAGAAACATAGGAAATAGTACTAATTATGCTACTTCACAAGGTTGGCAGGCTGGTGCATCTGGAACTTTTTCACTTCAAACAGGATATTATGGTGGAGACTTTAAAATTAACGGAACTCAAGCTGAGAATTCAGTAATATGGGGACCTAGTCCTTTTGGTGGTAGAAGTCTTTTATGGCAAACTATTGGAGGATCTGATCTCGCGAATGATTCTGATGGTGGATGGGAAAAATCTATAGGTAATTTACCAAGTAGTCAAGATCATGCTTATCTGTCTTATGTATATGTTAAGAGAACCTCTTCAACAACAGGTGGGCAGTTTTATCATGGATGCGGCGATTGTTTAAACTCAGATGGTACTGCAAATTTCAATGCATATTTTGTACACACCACCATTGGAAGTTTACCCCAAGATGTTTGGTGTGTATCCATAGGTATTATTCTAGCTCACTCAGATGCTGTAAATGTTCCAACACCTGATATGGTTGGACTTTATAGGCTGGACACTGGCGCAAAAATATTGACATCTCCGATCTTTAGGAGTAAGTCTTTGGGACCTACCGATGACATTGGACATGGCGCCGTTGGACCTGAAATGCAGGTCCACAGAACTTATCATTATTATTCGACGGATGCAACATCAGCTTTAGCTTTTGCTAAACCCGGCTTTCATGTGATTGATGGTACTGAACCTGGTTTAAGCATGTTACTTAGTTGACGATATAATTATGCAAATTATAAATTATAAATAGTAAAAAATCACTGAAAGGGTTATTAAATGCCAGATAGTAATCTATCAACATCAATCGCAGCAGTAAAAACAAAGATTACAACAGATGCGCCAACTGCCACCGTTGATGAAATACTTTCTCTTGCAAGAGCCGCAAAATCTGTCGGACTATCAGAAGATGCAGCTGTAGAGTCTGCAATCAATTCCAGAGTTTTAACTCTTTCTTCTGGTGCTACCACTGCAAATATGGTAAAATTGTCTAATGCGATAAAGCAAATGAGGGACGCGACAGCTGCATCATCATCTAGTTCTGTAGATTTAACGGCAGTAAGTACAAATATTATACCAGACACCGATGTTACCTATGATTTGGGTAGTTCTACGCATAAATTTAAAGATTTGTATTTAGATGGTAATACACTCAATTTGGGTACTCAAACTATCAAGGCGACTGCCACAGGTATCGAGGTGCCAGAATTAAAAATCGGTACTGGTACGAATTCGGTAAAATTAACTGTCGCTTCTGATGGAAAACTCACGACTACAGAAACAGATTCATCAGGAAATACAAGTTCTCCTGCCGCAGCTGGTGGCGGTGGTTCTTCTGTAACTGTTTCTGATACTGCTCCGACAAGTCCTAGTGCAGGCGATCAATGGTTTGATTCGAGTTCTTTAATAATGTTTGTATATTATGCAGATGGATCGTCGAATCAATGGGTTCCCGCAACTCCGGCAGGACAAACCGGAGCAACAGGTGCCGCTGGTGCTGATGGAAATGATGGAACTGCCGGATATGCAACAGTCGTTACCGACATGGCAGGATTGGTCGCAATCACAGGTATGGTGGCAGGACAGACCGCATTAGTCACTGCATTGAATAAAGTTTTCATGTATACCGGAACAGCGTGGTATTTGATTGCCACAATGACAAATGATAGTCCAACTGCAATAACTGGAGTCGATGGATCATATACGCTCGCAACAGATGGTACAGCGACCACTATTACTGCTGTATCCACTGACCCAGAAGGATTTCCGCTTACATGGTCATATGCAGTCACAACAGGATCGTTGGGCAGTACAGCAACGGTTTCGCAGGCAGATAATGTGTTCACTGTCACTCCTTCAACAACAGAGGCTGATGCCGGTTCCTTCAGTATAACCTTTAGTGTGACTGATGGTGCAACAGGTGCTGTGAGTGCAGTGAGCTCATTTACATTGTCATTTATTGTACAAAATTCAAGATATACCGCATTATCAGTCAAGGCGACTAATACTGGATCAAACCAAACATTTGATGACGCTTCTACTTCAAACCACACGATTACTGCTAATGGAGATATAACAACATCAACATTCAGTCCATATCGTCATGGTGGATATAGCACTTACTTAGGAACCCAAACTTCCCGTTATTATTCGCCTAGTAGTTCTGATTTTGATATTGGTGGAACTGGTGATTGGTCTTATGAAGCGTGGGTTTATGCAGATAATCAAACTTTTCCTAGTTATACAAAGGCTTTTGGATTGGGTCCATTTTGGAATGACCCGAAATCTTTCGGTGTAATGCTTTCAGATGCGAATGCCTCTAATAATATAACAGTTTATTGGAGTGATGCAGCAGCACTAGGTGGAAAACTAACTTCGTCCACTGCTTTTAGTCAAGAAGTATGGCATCATCTTCTTGTCTGTAGATCGGGAAACGATATTGCCTTATTTTTAGATGGGACAAGAATAGCACACAATAATTCTTATACATCATCAATTGACAGTGGCAATACTTATTTATTTGTTGGTCATACAGGCTTCGGCACAGAAGGATTTATGGGGCATATACGAGATGTAAGATTTATTAATGGTTCTCATCTGTATGATGCGTCTGCTTCATCTATAACTGTTCCGACCGAACCACCGACTGCAATTACAAACACAAAATTCTTACTTGGCGATTTACCTTATTTTAAAGATCAATCTGCATCAAATCATGCAATTACTTTTGATGGTAATGTATCTTTAGAACCAAAATCTGTATACGATAATGCTCCATATTCAGAAGCAGATCATGGTGCGTCTGTTCATTTTGGCGAAGCTAATGGTAATGCAATTATTATTCCAACCACTGCGGCAACTACTACTGGCGATTATACTATAGAATTTTGGATAAGGTATAATACTAATAAATCTGGACGGCAAACATTATCAGCGGTCGATGGCGATCATAGAATTGTATATAACGCTGGTAGATTTATTGATTGGCGAAGTGGAGGCACACAAACTTATTGGCAGAATGCAGATGGTACACTTTATCAAAGCGAAAGGCCTGGGATATGGACGCATTTTGCTCAAACTAGAACTTCTGGCGTAGTAAAGGCTTGGATCAATGGAGTAGGCAGTGCAAATACTGTAACAGATACTACCTCATGGGCAACATCTCGGTTCGGTAGCGAACATAACTCCTCAAGTGAAAACTTTGAAGGAGATATGGCGGATATTAGAATAACACATTCTGCAATTTATAGTTCTGATTTCACACCACCAACTGCACCACTTACTGCAATTACAAACACAAAATTCTTACTCAATCCAGAAACATCTATTTCAGATTTGAGTCAGAGAAATGCACTAATATGTCTTGGCGATTTAGAAACTTCTACGACTCAAGTAAAGTTTGCAGGAACAAAGTCGATCTATTTTGCTGGAAGTGATGACTATATTCATGTTCCTAATAGTGGAACAAATTCTGCCTTTAGTTTAAATTCAACAAAATTCACAATAGAAGGATGGTTTTATAAAGAAACTCTTGGTAATTTTCACGCAATTATTTCAAAATATCGATGGGCAAATAATCTTAGTTGGAGTTTTGACCATTTGGACGGCGGAAATTTTAGGTTTCGGTATTCAACTGATGGTTCTAATTTTACTGATCTCACATCCTCAAATTCCTCACGGTTATTCACAGGAGCTTGGGGCCATGTTGCTTTAGTTGCGAATGATGATTTAAAATTGTATATTGATGGTGTTGGAGAAGTATTAAGTTCTTCTGCACTACCAACCTTTTTTGATACAAGTTATGATGTTTTAATTGGTGCGCTTAGAAATGATAATACAGATAATAATGATGGCGCTAAAATTATGGAGTATAATGGTTGGATGCAAGACTTTAGAATACACAATAATCATGCTCAATATACTGCAAACTTTACACCACCGACAGCGGAATTAGAAGGATAATTAAGAAATGGCATTAAACTTTCCAGATAGTCCCTCAAATGGGGATACTTTTACGGCAAACGGTGTTGTATATACCTATAATGCAACACAAACCCTGTGGAAAACCAGTTCCGGTGGTGGTGGTTCTTCTGTAACTGTTTCCGATACTGCACCGGCGAGTCCTAGTGATGGCGACCAATGGTTTGATTCTACAGATGGTAGTCTCAGCGTTTACTATAATGATGGTTCATCAAGTCAGTGGATTTCTATATCTGGACCAGCTGGCACTGACGGTACTGACGGAACTGATTCCGCAACCTCATATCCAAATCTTGCTTCATTTCCTAGTTCTGGAAACACTGCTGGTGATATTGGTTTTGACACAGATTTTCAAGCAGCTTATATGTGGGATGGAGTCGCATGGCAGAGAATGTCTATGGGCCCACAAATTGGACCTAGATATACTACTTCTCCTTCTGCGACTCATGATTTAAATTCTGATGGTACTACTACCACATTGACAGCCGTTGCCGTAGACGATAGCGGATTTCCGGTGACTTATGATTGGGATGCGTATAGCGGATCGACAGTATATAGTGCATCGAGTTTGCCGCCTCAACTTACTGGGGTATCTGAATCTAATGGAGTTTTTACATTGACTCCTTCAACCACAGAGTCGAATGCTGGTGATTTTTCTTTCAGAGTAAAAGCTTCAGATGGAGTACTAACAACACCGACAACTTCAACAATATCATTGGGATTTTCTGTACCTGTTGTTGTTGATGTATTACAGACAAGAAATTCAAATACACTACAACCAACCACAGATGGTACTATAACAACTTTTCATACCAATGCAACAAGCGGCGGAACTGGTACTTTATATTTCCCAACTGGTTCTGGGAATACTATGCCTACAGGCAAAAAGTATATAGAAGTAAAACTTACTAATGCATCTGGTGATGCTTGGACTGTTGGTATTGCTAGAACTAATGATGCTGCGGCACACAATGCAAATATTGGATATAATTCAACTAATAGTAATCAATATAATTCTCAGACACAAGTTTCTTTTAATTATGCAACCCAACATCCAAGCGGCGCACCCAATGGTACTAGTACTGGATTTAACAGCAGTCCGATGATAATTGCAAACAATTCAAACGATGTATTTCAAATTGCATATGATACAGATGCAGAAAAAGTTTGGTTTGGTGTAAATAATACATGGGCTGCTAACACATGTGATCCAATTACAGGCGCAGGGCGAACTATAGATTATTCTCAAGGTGGATATTCATTTATTATTGGGTCTGAAACTAATGGATCAATATCTGCAACATTTATATTTGGTGGTCAAGTATATGCGCCGCCCACTGGATTTAGTTACTATTAAAGGATAAATAACAAATGGCAATAAACTTTCCAGACAGCCCTTCGAATGGGGATACTCATACAGTCGGTGAAAATATTTGGACATATAATACATCTAAAACTAGATGGACAGCATCGGGTGCTGCCGGTTCTTCTGTTACTGAGTATGCAAATCTTGCTGCATTTCCTTCAAGTGGTAATACTGCTGGAGATTTTGGTTTTGCGACTGACACTAAGGCAGTTTACGTTTGGGATGGTACAGAATGGGATAGAGTGTATACAGACGCAAACGCCGTACCAGAATGGACAACAGAACCACCAACATCCGCAGCGTTGGCTATTGATGGAACTGCAACAAATCAAACTGTTGTAGCCAGCGACCCAGAAGGATTTCCTATCGAATATTCGTATGATACTAATCCGTCAAATCAATCACAAGCAACTATTTCTCAATCTAGTAACGCTTTTACTATTACTCCATCTACTACAGAAGCAGATGCTGGAAGTTTCACTTTAAGATATAAAGCGACTGATGGTTTACATAGTACTTCTAAGTCTACAATATATACTTTAGAATTTACGACTCCTATGAATGTTTCCACCGCTGGATCTGGGTCAAGAATGACGATCAATGCAAACTCAACAACAGGTGCGTTAAGCTTATCTGCTATAGTTGGTTCAAGTGAAACTTCTGGAGTTGCTTATGTGCCGACAACAGGTTTGAAACTAGGTAAATATTATATAGAGTTAAACACAACTTCTTCCTTGGTAACAGACGGCGATAGATTCTTTTTCGGTATAGGAGATTTAGCAATGGCACAGGCTGGGACTTTGGGTTGGAATACTCTCGGTGATGTTCAGATTTCGATGTACGCAGAGACTCCTAGATATTACCCATTCAGCGTGTATGCTGCCACGCCAACTTGGACCACTTTAGACGATGGCAATCTACATACTATAATGATTGCATATGACACGACTGCCGAAAGGGTGTGGTTTGGAGTTGATGGCACTTGGGACACTTCCACGAACACTGGCGGCGCGCCTGGCACTGGAGCGGGTATGGATATATCTGGAATCAATTTTACCACCGGACATGCCTTCGTTTTTGGTTCTACAGCGGCCGCCGAAAATGCCACTTTACAATTCGTATCTGGGCCAGGCCAAACTCTAAGTTATACCGTTCCAACTGGATTTAAGGCGTATTAAATAATACCATATTGTCCAACAATGATTTTGTAAATCGCTTTCCAGTTTTGAACCCGCACCGCATTTCCATCATAACCAACATTATGATCGTGTGCAATAAGAATACCAGAGAGTCCAAGATTGATACCGCAATCGACATTTTCGGGTTTATCTTCTACCCAATAACATCCGGTATTTTTGTAAGGCAGTAGCGCGTCATCTTTGTCAGCGCCCGTGTCAAGGTATACATACTTTTCAAACGCCGTATTTCCAAACAATTCCCGAAGGTTTTTTGTCCGTAAGTGACACGCATATTGATCTGTACTTAGGCTTGTAATCGCGTGAAAAACATAACCATGTTCTTCGTGCAATTTTTTGACATATTTAATTGCATCCCGCAAAGGAGGTAGTTTCCGAATTGCGGCACTTTCATTAAACATCCGTACTAATTTTTCTTTTTCACATTTCGGCAATCCATATTTGACACCAATATCGTATTCACTACTTCCTGTTGCGACATATCCATGCCGATCCATCCAAGAGGCAAAGGCGTACCCCCAATCTAGGAGTACGCCATCACAATCAACCAAGATTGTTTTATTTTTCACTGCGATCATTATATATTCCTTCTATGATTCCCTCTATACTGTTATATTACAATAATATAGAGGGAAAGTCAATCCCTAATCGACTTTTATTTCTTCAAATTCTGCATCCAAAATTTCATCCGATACATCTTCAAATTCCAACTTTTCTTTCTCAATTTGAGCAGCAGCAGATGGAGATGTTTCAGCGGCAATCTCATCCAATCTAGCCATTTCTTCTGGAGATAAATCATAATTTTCTCCATATAACTCTACACGTTTTTCTTCGAGTTTCATGGCCTTCTTTAATTTTATCTCTTGTCGAATCATATTTTCATGTAGTAATAGATCCATAAGAATTGATTTATTATGTGCATTGCGTTTGATTTGTGCAGTGTGTCGCCGATTGACTTTTTTATTTGCAAGATATTTGTTGAGTTTAGTTTGACGTTTCATGTTTGTTCCTTAATTGTCATGTAAAGCTAAAATTACTGCGTTGTCTATGGTTGCCTGATCAATAGGCTCCCAATTTACAACAGTTTGTTCCTTGAAGTAGAAAACAAGTACAAATCCTAAAGTGAAGAAAATTAAATCCCTCCACCTTAGTTGTCCCTTAATCCATTCTCTGATGTTTTCATATATCATCACATATAAAGTGGTCCGGTCCACTGGATTGTGTAACCACCGTCTAGGATATTTCCCCGAGCGTGGTTCCGAGCAGGGGTTGCCCATCCTGCGGCTTTCAGAAGATCACCTTTCCGAAATTTTTTGTCATTGTCGCCTTTGACAATAAATCCCCAAACAGAACCTTTGGTCAGGATTTTGACATATTTACTACCCTCTTTGACTGTCAGCCCTTCGTTGAACTCGGCAATCATTTGATGGTTGATATCCGACAACACCCTGTCGGCATCGCCACGCGAAGTAAACATGGCATAATCTGATTTGATTGTTTCGAGGAGAGTTGCGATTTGTTCTTGCATTTTTAGTCCTTTCAGTGACTAGTGATTCTTTCTATACTATAGTTCTAACATATAATGATAGAAGAGTCAAGCATTACTTCGCATTTTTTCCAATTCTTTTTGTTGATTTCCGACAATATATTTTAAGTCGTCGTTTCTTTGAGCAAGTACCATCGCTTGAGATTTCCAGTAAGAAAGCTCACCATTGTATACTCTTTGTGATGGTAAAAGTTTTAATGTATCCATAATATTCTCCTAAGTGATTCTGTTTCTACAACTAGAGTACCACAAAGCTACAGGAGAGTCAACAGTTAATTTACAGAATAATTAACCATAACATCTATTTGTTGTCCGATACGAACATTTGGTCGATTATTATTTGCATATATCGACCGGCGAATAGTGGTTCCATGAACTCGTATGTCCAACCAATATTGCTCAACTACCTGATAGGCGTTGCGTCTATTGACTGTATGACAACGATTCTCAACTCTGGTTGAATTGTTTCCACTAGATTGATTAGCCCCAATGAAAGCACCGATAATCGCGCCGGTATTTCGATTTCGTACCTTACTTCCACCGCGCAGTGAGTTACCAATAATTCCACCAATGATTGCCCCCTGTAAAACATTTGCATTATTAATCAATGGGACATGAACATTATTACAAACTAATTCGGGAACATTCTCATATCTTGTACTATAGATAGGTTGTATTCCAACAATAGTTCCGGTTGCTCTTTCGGCAGCTTGTACCGATAAACTTAGTGTATGAGAACATGCAGTAAGTAGAGTTGATAGTGCTAAGATTTTGATTGCCGTTTTAATCATTTGAAATTTCCTCTCAGATTTTCTAGGGCTCCAATCACGATTGATGGATATTCCCCCAAGTAACTACCCGCCGATAGATCGTCCAATTTGATTAAATCTTTATGGTGGTGGGTTATAAACATAAAGTTTTCTAGTATTCTATTCGCAAGCGCATCGTATGCGCCGTCTGTTAGTATCGGGTCGTCATCTTTATAATACGCATATGAAGCCATCAAATAATAAGGAATGGTCATATTTTCATTCTTATCAATGATGTCGTTCATATGCGTATCAATAATCATTAGACTCGTTGACTTTCTGCGTAGTCTTTGGCCTTCTGTTCATCAACAAAGAATTTCTTTGAGATGACTGATCTGCCGTCTTGCGACCAGACAGAATTGACTTCGGTTTTCTTTACTTCGAAACCGAAAATATGATCCCAATTTACAATGGGAGTGAGTTTTGTGTAACATTTATAGTTACGATTTTCTTTAATTTTCATGCTAAGTTCATTACATCCTGTGCATAAGATTTATATTTGGGTTCTTTGAATCCGTCAAGTTCTTCCATTAACATCATCATACGGTTTTTAATAAAATAGTCAAATACTTTTCGCATATCTCCTTCTGGATCATTATCAAATTGGGCAATAATATTATCTCTAATATCATCTGGCACTTTTGTAAGGTCTACTAACTGTTCGTTTCTCTTAAATCTCGCAAGCATATTCACATCCATAAAGTCTTCGGGATTTCTGGACATATCCATCCAGTTTACCAGACTCTTTTTAGTGATAGGCTTCTGACGGCGATTTTCTACGAAAACTTCATCATCCGAAAGAAAGTTGGGAATACCGTCCGACTTATCGCCACGAATAATATGTTCGCGAAGAAATTTGTTTGGATTGTCCTCTTTCAGAAACTTTTTCATAATCGTGCTGTATTGAGACACATTAGGGTATTTTTGTAGTTGTTTAAAGTCTTTGTCACTTGAAACAATCATACATTTTTCACTCGGCGCAAATCTCTGCACCAACACCGCAATACAATCGTCAGCCTCGGCGCGTTCTACCTCAACAATTTTGTAAGGGAAAACTTCTTTTAGGTCGCGTTTCATATCATTCATAGTATTGAAAATTAGACTCCAATCTATACCAGATGATTCGCGCTCTTTCTTTCTTGAAAATTTATAATATGGAAAAAGGTCTTTTCTCCAATAATTTTTATTATCACAACAAATAACGACATTGCCATATTCAGCTGAAAACTTTTTCTTTATGTTAAGCAAACTTGTTAGGATCATATGGCGCACAAGATTTTCATCGATCTCGCTTGTCCGTGGTCCCACTTGAGTCATTAAGTTGGAGATAATAACTTGACTTAGGTCTATTAGTATCATTTGTTTATCTCTGTTTTGTTTCTACTACTATATATTACCACAACTACGCAGGGATGTCAATAGTTTTATTGAACCATTCTGGTATTTGTCGTTTTGTCCACACCATGTTGAACCGATCTTGTTTGGTTTCGTAAAACATACGGTAAGATTTTACAGGGTCTTCGGGAAATATGCACTCTGGATTTGCCTTCATTGCAAGAGGAAATGGAGTAAGAGCATACTTATACCCATCTTTGATATTTTTTGGAATTTTGCCTAATGCAGTACGCAATAAGGTGTCTGTCATATGGACTTTGCCATATCGGTATGTGTATTCTCTACACAGTTCTGTAAAATGTTCATAATGCCACA
>UPTG01002813.1_pt1 | contig 11604 bp, 9 predicted proteins | sample 2160121 | NCBI WGS metagenome assembly UPTG01 (sample SAMN06266255, study PRJEB28933) | marine metagenome | isolation source: Columbia River Estuary | place: USA:Columbia River Estuary, USA | collected 2014-07-27 | reverse complement strand
TTCACACCATCTTTGAGAAGTTGGTAGTCAACACCGACATCAGAATCACTCAAGCCAATGGTAGTTGTTTGTGTATTTCCTGAACAGTAAGCTAGGTCATCACCAGTCACGGTGTAGGCTGTGATTGGAGAACAATCACTCACACCTGTGAGGGTGATATTGTCAATTCTATGCTTTTCATCTCCTCCTGATGTTTTAAAAGCCACCCAAATCTCTACAGTGCTTCCAGTAACTCCTGTAAGGTTCCAATTGTATGTTGTGTCAGAATTAGTACCGTAATATTGAGCGTTTGGAATGTTTGTAAGACTTCCACCATCTAATTTGTACTGAAATTTTATGTAATCAGAAGGGTCGAGAGAGCCATCAAAACGAATGTATGAGTTCAGTTTTAAATCATCATAATTGGAAATATCAATAGTTTGCGTTTTCCAATAGGCTGTGTTCCTTGTCTTAATTGCTTCAAAATACTTTCCATTTCTTACTTCAAAACGGTCCGCATTTGTTGATGTTTGAATATCCCAGTCCGTGTTATAAGCATCTGTACCAGATGTATCGCCTTGACTTTCATCTTCAAAATTTTCAAAGAATAATGTTTCGGTTGGGTTATTAACAGTAATCGTGGTTGTTGCGGTATCACTACCGCAACTTGATGTTGCAGTTAAGATAACAGTATAAGTTCCTGTCTCGGTGTACTGGTGGCTTGGGCTCGTCTCGGTGGATGTGGTGCTGCCATCACCAAAATCCCAAACATAACTGTCAAATCCTGTTGAATTATTGGTGAAATTAACGGTATTATTAACTTCTATGGTGTTATTATCCGCAGTAAAACTTGCCAGTTGTGGTGGTGAAGAGAACAAAACATTACCTGGTATTACTTCCGAAGGCGCATTTGTTGACTCTCCTGGCTTTGCCCAGCCAACGGCAAGATTATCGCCGCCTCCTTGTTCCTTCATGAAAGCTTCTATGTAATAGATTTGGCCTTCAGTTAAGCTAACTGGTGCTGATTTTTGAGATCCATATTTGTCCCATTGTCTCGAGTTTGTCCAAACTCCCACCGTTGCTATGGTTGTTTTATTGGCAGGGTCTTCATCGGTACTTAAATTTAACTCGCCGTTATCATCACTAGCAATCCAGAAGACATAAGAACCTGTCGTTGGCGCCTTGATGTAACCACTTACTTTGACACCGTAATTACTTCTAACATTGGTTGGTATTTCAAAAGAATCTAAGATGCTTGTGGTTGAAGGGTTATTAGGATAGTTTGAGTTGCTCGTTAGATCAGAAACTGCGGTTCCGCTGATGTCGTTCCACTGTTCCATTGTAATACCAGGACTGTCAAGATTATATCCTTTGACAACAATGTTATCAATTAAAAAATAATCTCCACCTCCCGTAGCGCCAGAATCAGTATCTACAAAAAATCTAAATTTATTTTGAGAGCTAAATGTGAAGTCATCATTTGAAATAACAACAATCTTTTTTTGACGTGCATCATTATCACCACAATCATTATTTTCAAAGTCATCATTACCTAATCGAAAATTTTTAATCGTTGCCCATGAAGAACCACCATTGGAGCTGTACTGTAAATTGTAGCCTTCGTTGTTGTTATCCATACTGGTCACAAAGTGATCATATTCGATAGTTACAGCAGCATAATTTGATAGATCGTATGAGGATGATGTGAGCGTTTTGTTAGCAGTAATTCCAGGGCCTCCAGCACCAACTAAGGATACGAATGGTGTTGATAAATAACCATTACATGTGTAATCAATTAATCCACCGCCAGGTAGCGTGCCATTTTTACTTGTTATGTAACTTTCGCTTTGCCTAGTAACTCGACTACCACCATCTATCCAAGTTCCGAAATCCGTATTAAAATTGTCATTTGACAGCACCGTAGGAGTGTCGCAATCATCAGAGCTATTAACCGTAATGGCTTGTGTGGCTGTGTCGCTTCCCGCACTATTGGTTGCTGTAAGGGTAACTGTATAACTTCCTGCTAAGCTGTATTGATGAGAGGGGCTGGTTGAAGATGATGTGCTACTGCCATCTCCAAAATTCCACGAGTAACTAGTGGCATCCGATGAGCTATTTGTAAAACTAATTGTCTGAGAAGTTGTTACGGTTGTTGCGCTTGGAGTGAAGTTTGCTGTAGGGGTTGGGGTTGGAACATAAGGTCCACAAGATGAGAAATCCAATCCATTTGCTGGGGGAGTTGTGCAACTAGCATTTTGGCCATAGTTCGTGCCACCACATTGAAGGTAAGCAAAACCGTTGCATAGGATATTGTAAGAACCGTAAGTAATATATCCTGAGGTACCTGAAACTTTACCACTACTAGAAAGTTTTAGTTGCCCTGTTATTTCAATTGAGCCACTAACGTTTACTACTCCATTTGCAGTGTTTTCTAAATTTCCACCGACAGTAACATCTCCTGAAATTGTTTGGGTGTAGGAACCACTAGCTATTGTGTAATTTCCACCTACATTTAAAGTCCCACTTATGGTAACGACATGTGCGAATCCCCCCTCAAAGTTACCAGTTACAATTAGCGTACTGCCTGCATCAACGATTATTTCACTGATGCCGCCTGTACCAGCGAATGTTAAATTTCCTGAAATGGTTAGTGTAGCTCCATTTGTAACACGTATAGAATTTCCTGATGTTACATTAAGACTCCCTGAGGAATTCATATCGTGTTGTACAACAACATCCTGTGTTCCTTGCCAAAATGTAAGATTAGGAATACCGGTAGGAGTCCAAGCAGAGGCTAAGTTCCAATTTGTTGATGAGCCATTAGTGGAAGGGCTTTGAGCGTTTAAAATTAAACTTGATGATAGGGCAAACAGTAATATAAAAATTACTTGCGCAGAGTAAATTTTTTTCATTCGGGTTAAGTTTATTAAAATGTCGTTTAGGTGATACTAAACTGAGGGGAGTACAAATTTCGTTCTCGTTTAAATGAAGTAAAAACAAATTCGACCAGCGACACTTTTACTTGTTTATTGTGTTAAAAAAGTAAATTTTATCGATGAAATACATAGTCGATTTTGGACTAATTTTCACTGTTTTTTTTCATAAAAATGTATGGGTGGTGTGGTATTTATCAATAGTAGTTTCATTAATATTTTTTTTGGTAAAAAATGAAATATTTTAGGTTTTTGCTATTGATTTTTAAGACTTTTAATAAAACGGTTGTCTCGAGGATTTTTTTTTGGTTGTTATTTTTAGATGAGGTTTTATTCAAGCATGTTTATTCTTTTGTTTCAAATATGATGGCATATGTAACAGAATTTTCAGTGATTTTGAAAGTCTATCAGACTCAATAATGTCTGGTCTGCCATAATCTTTGTAAAAACAGGATATTTTCGAACACTCTTCATTTATGCGTTATGCATCTAAAACATGGAATCAACTATTTCTAGCGAAAGTTGCAGGTGTTATGCCTTCACTTTTCTTGAAAGCACGATAAAAGGAATTTGTCGAGCCAAATCCTGATTCTTGACTTAAAGCATCAATGTTGTGAGCTTTTAAATAACCTTTTGCAATAAGATTTTTGGAGAAATTTATTTTAAATGAATTCCCGAAATCTGAAAAATTTTTAAAACCTTTTTCAGTTATCGATAGCGATACTTCGTGAGCTTTTATGGAGAAATGATTACAGACATAGGTTAAATTAAATTCTGGTTTTAAAAATAGTTTCTCTTGCTTTATGGAGTTTGTAATGGTCTCGAAGATACGTGATAATTGTAGAGACTTTTTTCTGTTTTCTTTGTTTTGAAATGAGGGATTCAAAAATTCAGGAATGTTGTACATTAAATTTAAATGTGTTTTCAAATACAAAGAGGCATAAATGAACACAATTACGGCAAAATTTCTTGCAAGACTTATAAGTAACTCGTTGTTTGATTCTCTGAGAAACAATGAAAACAAAACTAATAATATGGTTATCCCTGCTTTTATATGTGTGATTGTGAAAACCCATTTCTTTACAGCGTTAACTTGTTTAGAATCAGATTTAATTTTAAAATATTTGTACAATAATCTATAGGTTAACCATAAATAGGTGAAACTGAAAACTACTCGCAGAACCCTTAATCCTTGCGGAATATTTGATTTTGAATAAATAACCCAGAAAAGCTCATTATTACTCATGGTTTGTTGTGAAGCGTCGGGTGCGTATGGCAACGAGTATAAGAGTGCAAAAAACATAAACACCCCTAAATGAATGTAATTTTCTGGTGTTGATAGTTTTTTTTCATTAAACAAGACACTCCTAACATAGACATAAAATAAAATTGGAATGGCATTTGTCCAAACAGAATTATAACTTTCAAAATATCGTGCGTTTTCAAAAAGATAAGCACTTAATATTTTAATAAAAACAGATCTTAATGTTAAAAATGAAATGATAAAAAAAATAAGCACTAAAATTTTATTGGACAGATATTTTAATTGTCTTGCATTTGAAATTAATTTAAATGCAATAATCAAAAGTGTAATTGTCAGTAGGTAAAGACTTATTTCAAGTAAAAATATCATTAAACTGTCTGAAAGCTAATTTGAAGTTTGAATTAACAACTTTTTGTTAATATAAAAAACATTTCATTCAAATTTCTCAAGATCAAATTAGGTCTAAATTATAATTTAATGTAAAGCTAATTTTCTTTTCGTGTTTCTCTTGTAGTGCTTATGTATGGGTGACTTTAACTTGATTTTTTAGCTAATAGTTTATTCAAATCGGTTAATGTTTACAATCTAAGGAAGCTAAAAACACCTCTAAATAATTGTTTTTTAGTAGCTTATAAAACTTGTGAGAATAGTCCACCTATCATATAGGCTCTGTGATTTTATGTTATATAAACTTTGATGAAGACATCGTATAATGGCCTTTGATAAATACATATTTTATTCAATTTATATCATTTTTTTTTTTGACATAATTCAATACTTGCGTTTAACAAGGTTTAATAACTTTCCTTGTATATTGCAATTGTTTTAAGTGAATACTAAGTTGAGGGGTCAATTTATCACTTAAAATAAATGCTTGAAAAAGCACTTTGTTCGACATTTTACACTGAGACAACACCTACTTAATGTTATGGATTTTAACTTCTTTGTTTACGCCGCATTGCCTCTATTTTTCTCAGGAATAAGTTTTTTGTTGACTTTTGGATTTATTAGTTATCTCAGAAATAGAAAAACAGCCTTAACCCTAAAATATGGTAAAGGAGGAGGGAGTAAATTACAGTCTAAAATTTATCTTTTTGGAGGAGCCATTGTGTTTACAACAACGTGTATTACAATTTTAATGTTGTATTTAGTTGGTGTCGTCAATGTTTTAGACTTTGTACCTTTCTTGACAGCGATTCTTGGTTTTATGTTGTTGGGCTTAGTAGATGATTTATACAAGCTAACACATCTTACCAAATCAGTTGCTCAAATCATTCTAGTGTCATTATATCTGCTTATGACACACATTGAAATTACAGAATTGTATCTGTTTACAGGTATAGACATACTAAATGGTTGGTTCAGTTATTTCGTAACCGGTTTTTTGATTTTGTTGTTTATTAATATGATAAATATTATTGACGGAATTAATGGTTTGAGTTCGAGCTTATGCGTTCTTGCAGCATTATTTTTTTCGTATCATGCGTTTTTAGTTGGCAATGATATGGTTGTATTTTTAAATATTGTTGTTATGGGTTCTTTGATAGCATTTATTTATTTTAATGTGTTTTCTGATTTTACCATTTACATGGGTGATCATGGAGCCTACATTTTAGGATTTTATTTAGTAATTCATTGTTTTTGGTTACTTGGTGATGCCGAAACTTTAATGTTGAGACAATTTTCTCCTATGATGGTTTTTGCGTTATTTAGTTATCCATTTATTGATTTGGTGAGGGTGATTATTATAAGAGTTTATAATGGGCTTAATCCAGTTAAGGGAGATAAAAGGCATTTACATTATGCATTTTTAACTCAAGGATTTTCCCATGGTCAAAGCACCTTTTATATTGTCTTTTCTACACTGTTAATCATTTTGATTGCAAGACAGTTAATTCAACTGGAATTAATTTACCAAGTAGTGTCTTTATTGGGATTATCACTAATATTATTTCATATACCTCTTGTTTTTAGAGGTGTAAAGTTTAAATTTTAATTTTTTTTTCTATTTTAGCAAAATCAATATAGAGTAATTAAAGTACTCGTAAATAAACAGGATTTGCAATCACTAATTACTTCGAAAACTCGGATCAAGTTATTAATTAAGTTTTTTCTTAATTCTAGCACAAAGGGTTATCTTAGGGGGCTCTCAAAGGAGTTTGATGAATCCACCAATGGAATACGAAAAGAATTAAACTCTTTAACCAAAGCTGGCTACTTGAGGGTCACGAAAAATGATTCAAATAAAAAGCTATACACAGCTAATAAAAAACACCCACTTTACGATATTCTCCATCAAATTGTTTTAAAGGAGTTAGGTTTAGATCATATTGTTGCCTCAGTGCTTGATCGTATGGGTGGCGTCAAACGGATTATTGTGATTGGGGATTATGCCAATGGTTTAGATACTGGAGTGATTGATGTTGTTGTTGAGGGGGAGGCTTTAAATACAGATTATATCGGTACGCTATCTGATAAAATGAAACAAAAAATAAATCGTAGTGTTCGTTTTTTATTGTGTGCTAATTATCAGGAGAAGGGTCTTGAATTATATAATGCTTCAAAAGATGGAAAATAAAAAACAGTGGTATGTGGTGGTGACAAAACCTCGGGCAGAACGTAAAGTTGCAGAACGCTTATTGCAAATGGATATCGAAGCTTTTTGTCCTACAAGGATTGAGCGTCGTCAATGGAGTGACAGAGTTAAAAAAATTGAGGTGTCATTATTGCCATCTATGGTGTTAGTCAATTTAGAGCAGAAGGATCGTGATCTTGTATTTCAGGCACAAGGTGTTTTGCGATATCTATTTTTCTTAGGGAAACCTGCACAGGTACGAAACGAAGAAATAGAGGCTTTAAGGGAAGTTGTTGAAAAGGGATCACATGTTTTAGAAGTTAGAAGTATATCGCCCGGAGATCGGATAGAGGTGCCTGGATTTGGGTCTTTACCACAAAAAGGAATTGTAAGGCAAGTTTCAGGTAATAAATGTTGGGTAGTTTTAGAACAATTAGGGTATGTGGTTACCCTGCAGTTATAATTAAAATAGCATTCGAAGAATTGTTTTTGAATGTTTATAAATATGTAAAATAATCAATTTCAGTTAGTTGTATAATGTAATGTGACTGATGGAGGCGAAGCTGTGAAAAATATATGGGTAACAAAGTAGTTTACGAACCAAATCAATATGCCAAAATTGGTTTTTTTAAGACCATATTAGTTATTGTAAAGAATACTATTGCCTCTAAAGAATTAATTTTTCAGTTATACAAACGTGATTTTTTAATGCAATATAAAAAATCATTTTTAGGTCTTGGTTGGATGATATTTGGCCCTATTATGGGAGTTGTTTCATGGGTATTGATGGACTCAGCAGGGGTGTTATCTCCCGGTGATGTTGGTGTGCCGTACCCGGTTTATGTGTTATTTGGCACCTCAATATGGGGGCTCTTTATGAGCTTTTTTTCTAGTACAAGCCAAACCTTGCAAATTGCTGCAGGGTTTATACAACAAGTTAATTTTCATCATGAGGCTCTTGTGTTCAAGCAAGGGTTACAAAATTTAACCAACTTTGGTATTTCACTTATTATAAATATTGTTGTAATGCTCTCTTTTGGGGTGATGCCAACGGGGTTTATAGTATTAGTACCACTGTTTATAATCCCTATATTTTTCTTGTCGGCCAGTGCTGGTTTAATGGTCTCTATTTTGAGTACTCTTACCTCAGATGTGTCTAGAATTGCATCCTTTTTTCTTTCATTACTTATGTTTATCACCCCTGTTATTTATGATTCTTCAGAGAAAGTAGTTTGGTTACAACAGTGTAATTTATATAACCCTTTAACGTATTTGATAACTGCCCCCCGAGATTTAATATTAACAGGAACCATGTCAAATCCTTTCTATTATTTAGTATCTATTGTAATGGCTATCCTTTTTTTTATGGTAGCGCTTCGCTTTTTTTACATCTCAGAAAAAAAAGTAATTGAAAAAATGATTTAAAACATGAGAGATCAACAATAATTATGAGTGAAGTTTTAATAAAAGTAGACCACCTTTCCAAGAAATTTTGTAGGTCTTTAAAACGCAGCATGTATTATGGCGTCACTGATGCACTTAAAACTATGGTGGGTATAAACTATAGCACAGATACCTTAAGACCTTCAGAGTTTTGGTCTTTAAATGATATTAGTTTTGAGTTAAGAAAGGGTGAAACTTTGGGTATACTTGGTGCCAATGGATCTGGTAAAAGTACGCTGCTTAGATTGCTTGCTGGCATCTTTCCTCCAGATCATGGCAAAATAGAGATTAATGGTAATATTGGGGCATTAATTGCAGTAGGCGCGGGGTTTCATCCTCACATGACGGGGTATGAAAACATTTATTTAAACGGCACTATCTTAGGGCTTACAAAAGACAGAATTGATGAGATAATTGATGAGATAACTGCCTTTTCTGAAATTCCAGAAGACGCCTTGAACGCACCCGTTGCAACCTACAGTAGCGGAATGAAGGTACGGCTTGGTTTTTCTATTGCAATTCATTGTAAACCTGATATTATGCTCATAGATGAAGTGTTGAGCGTGGGCGATATGGGATTTAGAAATAAAAGTCTTAGAAAAATTTATGAATACAAAAAAAGATCAAATGGCGTCATTTTTATTAGTCATGACTTAGAACAAATCAAAACACTTTGTGATCGTCTTATTATTCTAGACAAAGGAAAAATATTATTTGATGGTAATACCTATGAGGGTATTATTAAATACGAAGATAGAGTAAGAGAACAACGATTAAAAAAGATAAAAGGTGCTAAAATAAAAAAACAAATTATAAATACTCTTGATAAGTTCCAATTAAAAGAGTCGCACGGAGAAGTGTTAGAATTTATTGATATTGGTATTTTAAATATGGACTCTGCTCCATCTGATTCTATTGGTGTTAATGACCACTTAAACTATTATTGTGATTTCAGGTTAAAAAAAGAATTAAAAGATATTTCCTTTTCTGTAGGCATACTAGATGAAATGTATAAACCATTAATTTGGGTTATGAATAATGATGGAAATAAGGAAGTATTTAAAGACTTAAAACCAGATAATTATAGACTAATTGTACAGTTTCCAGAGCATAATTTAGTTCCAGGAATATACTATCCAAACATTGCTATACGAAATGGTGAAACAGGAGAGACTTACGAACGCGCTTGGACAAAGGCCTCTTTTCATGTTAGAGCAAATGGAGATCAAGTTAGTAGAGGCTTAATAAAAGTAAATGAAAACTGGATGCTGAATCCAAATAGTATAGATGCAAATAATGATTTGGTATTTGATTTTCTAAAACCAGGAGATATTGCTATTGATTGCGGAGCAAACGTGGGTGAGGTCACTGCAAAAATGGCTGAAAAAGGGGCTACAGTTTATGCTTTCGAGCCAAACCCTTATGCTTTTAAAGTATTGTCTGAAAGGTTTAAGAATAATGAAAATGTGATTTTAATTAATAAAGGGGTTTGGGATAAAAAGGATATGATGCCACTTTATCTTCATAAAAGTAGTGAAACTAATCCCGAAAAGTACTCTGTGAGTTCATCAATATTAAAACACAAAAGAAACGTTGATATAGATAATTTTATAGATATTGAACTTATTGATCTTCATGAATTTATAATGAATCTTAATACGGACATAGCAATTTTAAAATTGGATGTGGAAGGTGCTGAGATAGAAATTTTAAATAAACTTATAGATCAAAACTCAATAAGTAAAGTAAAACAAGTATTAGTAGAAACGCATGAAAAACAAATGCCAGAGTTATTTCACCCTACCAAGAACCTTAGAGTTAAAATAAAGGAAAAGGGTCTCACACATATTAATTTAAATTGGGTGTAAAATTTATCACTAAAACGCTACTTCAAGAACTAAGACATAGAGAAACTAACACAATAGGCGATTTGCCAATTTTGAGAGCGGCTGACAATAACGTTGATGGAGTTTTAAGTTTTCAAAATAATTTTACTGCTGGTAAGTATACTATTAGTCTAGAGGTCTATGAAATAACACCTAAAAAGAAATTAGGTAAAAAATTAATTCATGCAAATCATTGTGCAGAATTTGTGAGTATAGGTGCTGGTGTAACCATGTACTGCCCAGTTATCCAAAAAGGAAACTGGACTCTAATTAAAGCTGATGACTAAAAAAGAAACTTTTAAAAATACTCATTTTCTATTTGTTGTAAATACCTTAGAGAGTTTTGGCGGTGCAGAGCGGCAGGCTCTAATATTAGCTGGTTATATTAAAACTTATATTAGTAAGCATGTTGCATTTATTGCTTTTGAAGACGGCACTAATTTTAGAAGTCTATTAAAAGAAGCGGGTTTTCAGGTTTATTTTTTTCCATTTAATCACCAAGCTTCAAAAGCCAAAAAATTACTCCAGTATTATAAGCTTGTTCAATATGTAAAGAAACTGTCTCCCGATATTCTTATACCCTATGTTGCAGAATCTAATAAGATTGTTGCACAAATTTGGAAGCATACTGGGGCAAAATTTGCCTTTTGGAACCAGCGTGAAGAAGGACGCAAGCTCTATGGCACGCCGCTTGAGCAAAAGCTTATCCGATGGGTTTCAGCTATAGTATCCAACTCCTTTGAAGGGGCAGATGCCCTTAAAAGAACCTATGTATTAAGCGATAAAGATATTACAGTCATTAATAACGGTATAATACCTTACAAGCAGGAGTTTATAACAACAGATTGGCATCTAGAGCTTGGCATAAATTCTAATCGCCCAATAGTATCTATGATTGCAAATATCACCAATCGGAAAGATCATGAAACACTTTTAAAAGCTTGGAAAATTGTAATTCAAGACCGCATAGTAAAAAATTTAGAACTACCATTTTTAATTTTAGCGGGAAGAAAAGCAGAAACTTATGACAAGATGCGTTTACTTGCTTTTGATTTAAATTTATCTAATCATATGGCATTTGTTGGTGAGCTTAATCCAGTACAAGATGTAATATCCCAAAGCTTATTTTGTGTGTTTAGTTCTAATCTTGAAGGGTGCCCTAATGGTGTATTAGAATGCATGGAACAGTGTAAAGCAGTTGTTGGGACTAATATATCTGGATTACGCCAGGCCATGGGTGACAGATATGAAAATGTTTGTCTTTCAGAACCAAACAATTCCAATAGTTTAGCAGAAAAAATTCTAGCTATAATCAACAATGATGAGCTTCGCGGAGAAATAGGGCATTACAATGCAAAGCGTATACGAAAAGAATTTTCTGTAGAACAAATGGTAACAAACTATTTAAAACTTATTAATATTATTTAAAAATATTTTGGTTGCTTATTACGTAAGAGTGCCAATTTGTTTTTTGCAACACGCGATTTAAGTAAAATAATTCTAAATTAATATTCAAGAATAGTT
>UPTG01002798.1_pt1 | contig 11641 bp, 3 predicted proteins | sample 2160121 | NCBI WGS metagenome assembly UPTG01 (sample SAMN06266255, study PRJEB28933) | marine metagenome | isolation source: Columbia River Estuary | place: USA:Columbia River Estuary, USA | collected 2014-07-27 | reverse complement strand
ACTTGCTCTTTGAGAGTTTCACCTCAGCCTACTTGCAAGATGCTGATAGAAAGGCAAACGAGTACCCTGGCAATGGTCCCTCGCCAAACTACACCTATGGACAGCCGGATGGACACATCATAGGCAACCAAGAGAAGAGCTCTTCGACTTACAGAGGTCCGAGACAACATCCCCATCTCTCAATCACCAGTCAACTCTAAGCCCCCTCAACTTATATCTAAAAAATTGAAGTCTCTTAAAGCATCTTAGGAAAAGTTTCTCGGTTCTTCTATTTTCCATTTCCTACTTTTTAAGAAAAGCTGTTTGTTATCTTACAACTAAGCTTTATCTTCGATCTTGGATTAATTTCTCTTTTTCTTCTCCAGTTTCTACACTTGATTTCTTTTTCAAACTCAATGCTCTTCTTATTACACTTTATTTTCTTTCTGCAACTGGAAATAAGTCAGGCCCGCCAAGTAATCTTTCTTAATATTAATTCTTAAGACCTCCTTCTTCTTCATTTTTCTCATAAATTCTTTTATCAAGTTTGGTTTCCATACTGTGTCTTCTCTTTTTATAAACAACTCCTTTCTCTTGAACATATCCTTTGGCGAGTACTTTTCTCTTTTTTGCTTATAAAGCTTAAATCTTTTGAGCAGAACTTATTCTTCTTTCGTTATTCAACATATAAGCTAAGTTGCCGTCAGTGCTATCAAAGTATTTATTTGCTTCAACTTAAATTAAGGAAGTTGATTGATCATTTATTGAAGGACCTTTAAACTCATGAATAGCATCACCGTTTTCATCTTCACTTTGTTCATCTTTAAGTTCAAAAGTTTCTGCTAATAGTGATGATGCTGAGGAGTATTTATCGGCTTCTAGTGGTTACGCTATCGGAGACGTAGATGTTGGAAGTTCAGATTTGGAAATGCCTTGGGATGGACTTGATCAGATAGTTGGTATGCGCTTTGAAAACATAAATGTACCAAATGGGGTAAATGTTTCTGATGCTTACATCCAATTTACTGCTGATGAGAATGGCTCGTCAAATGTGACTTTAGAAATATCTGGAGAATTAAATACAAATGCCTCAACATTCAGCGCAAATAATTTTAACATCACAAGCAGAACGTCAACATCTGCGAAGGTCAATTGGTCACCTTCAGCGTGGGTGAATAACAGTAGAGGTGCAAACGAGCGGACAGTGGATATCTCGAGCATAATTAATGAAATTACGAGCCAAGCGGGTTGGGTCAGCGGTAACAGCATAGTTATCATGGTTAGTGGAAGTGGAAGTAACGATCGTAGAGCAGATTCTCATGACGAGTCTTCGAGCGATGCTCCAGAACTATTTATTACCTATACTAATGCTCCGGCTATTGATATGTCAATAACACAAACGATTTCTGATGCCACGCCAGAAGTCGGAGATGCTATTACTTTTGACATAGTGGTATCAAATAGCTCAACTACAGATACAGCAAAAAGTATCGAAGTTGTTGACCTAATTCCTTCTGGATATTCTTCTCCAAGTATCTTCCAAATTACATCAGGTACATCTTATAATATTGGCACGGGCGTATGGACTATAGGAGATGTAGCGGCAAACAGTAGTGTGAACCTGAAAATTTCTGCGATTGTTGGATGTAATGGAGAGTACACCAATGTTGCAGAAATATCTAAAAATAGTGAATTTCAAGACAATATTGCCACGAACAATATAGCTTCTTCGAGTATTTTCCCCTCATATGGCTCAGTAGTTTGTCTGGTTGCAAAAGATGACTTTTCAAGTGCAATAAGTACTGAAATTGTTACAAGTGCAGTAGCAATTACAGATATACTTCAAAACGATTTAGTAAATGGAAATCAAGCAGCTCCGACTGCTGTAACAATTAGCGTAACCACCCCTTTCTCTGGGTCAGGAGTGACTTACGATGCCAATACGAGATCGGTAAATGTTGCTCCTGGAACAGCTGCGGGTGATTACACAATGGAATACAAAATTTGTGAGGTAACTGATGGTAACAATTGTTCTTCTGGAATTGTTTATGTCTTCGTTTCAGATTTAATTGACGATTATATCAATCAACCAGTACCCTCTTGTCAAAATGTACCTGACCCGACAAGCGATTTTGGTATTCAGCTTGACTATGAAACTGCAAGTTCTAGTTTAATATCTCTTTACAGCTCGCCACTAATGGCAGACATAGATAATGATGGTGTTGTCGAAATTTTAGCTTTGAGCAATAATAATCAGCAGACCTCTGGTGGTAATAGATCTGCAACAGATATTCATGTCTTTAACGGAGAAACAGGTGCTCTAGAACAGACGATTGCAACACCTCGTATTACGTTTGATGGAGCAACTGCTTTCGCAATTGCCGATGTTGATGGAGATGGATTTGGTGAGATTATTATTGCTTCACACCATGCATCCATTGGAGGGAATGACTTGTACTTATTCTGTTACGAACATGACGGAACACAGAAATGGAAATCAAATACTCAATACGGTTTGAATGTGACTGCACAAAACGGAAGTTCGTATGGTACGAAAAGTGCTCCTTCTGTAGGTATTGCTGATTTTAATCAAGATGGAACTCCCGAAGTTTATGTGTATAACGAAATTTACAATGCGCTAACTGGGGTTAAACTTATTGATGGCGGTGCAAATGGTGTTGGTGATCCGGCTTATGATTATTTAGGTGTAGATCAAGGTATTTCATCAGCTGGGGATTTAACACTTTCTGCAGGTTTAGAGTTGGCTGCAGGTCGCACGGTCTATGAAGTTACAATAACAAATCTTGCGGGTACAGCGGGAAATGCAGTCAACGCAATTAATTTAGCTGAATCAGAATTGTCCGCAACGTTTACTGATAATATTGATGGTTTTACTGGGCTTGCCGATTTAGATCTTGACGGGCAGTTGGACGTATTGGTTGCTGCTTACGATGGAAGTAATTCTATAGTTTATGCATGGAATCCAAGATTAGTAACCGGAAGCCGGTTGATAGGAGAATTTGATTTAGGAAATCAATCACGTCACGGTGCATTCTTTATTGGTGATGTAGATGCGGATGGAGATCCAGATGTAGGTATTTGTCAATCGCAACAGGTAGAGATGTTGAGTTATGCCAATGGTGCATTCACTAGAAAGTGGACTCTGAGCACAAATGATGGTTCAGGCAGAACAGGGATTACCATGTTCGACTTTAACCAAGATGGTGCACAAGAAATGGTTTACCGTGATGAAAGTACATTGAGAATTTTTGATGGTTCAGGAAGTTCTCCTGTCGTTCTTGCGAGTTTCTCAGTATCATCTAATACAGGAATGGAAGGGCCGATCATTGGTGATGTAGATTCTGATGGTTCTGCTGAAATACTCATTGCAAACGAAGTATCAGATCGAGATGGTCAAATTCAAATCTATAGTTCAAGTCTAGATCCTTGGGCTCCAGCAAGAAACGTTTGGAATCAATACACTTATTTTAACACGCATATCAGCGATGACTTGAGTATACCTCAGAATCAATCCAACCATGGTCAACAATTGTTCTTTGACAATCAGTTTTGCCCAACGCAATACCAAGAGAGACCTCTAAACACATATAACGTTCAGTCAACTTACTTTACAGTGAATGGTTGTCCATCATTTCCGGTGTTTGATGCAGCTATTGTTATTAGTTCAGCAACGTTGTCGTGCCCAGGAACAGACGCTCAAGTTGATTATACCATTTACAACAATGGGGATATAGAAGAGATTCCAGCTGGTATTATAATATCTTTTTATTCGGGTAATCCACAAGTGTCCGGATCTACCCTCATTTCATCAATTACCTTGGCAAACGCAATAGGGCCGGGTGCCAATTCAGGGAATATTCAAACAGTCCTCACTAATATTTCGTCAAATACAGAAATTTATGCAGTTGTAAATGACAACGGTTTACAGGCCGTCCCGATCGAATTGCCAACAACTAGCTTTTTTGAGTGTGATTACACAAATAATATTGCATCCTTCACAGTAAGATGCGAGAATGCAAACCCAGATATAAATGCGACTTTTGTTAATGTTGAAGTTCCAGGAAATGTTGCAACCAATGACGATGTTCTTCCTGGGACAACATATGGTGGAGTCGCAACACTTGTCAGCAGTCCAGCAGGAAGTGCGCCATCATTAAGCATGAATGCGGATGGTTCATATACGTTCAAGAGTGGTGGTGTGGGTTTATATGAATACAGTATTGAAGTGTGTGTGCCGCCATTGGTAAATCCGAATTGTTCATTTCAAGAATTGCGAATTTCTGTTGTTGATCCTGCAATAACTCCAACTGGTCCAATGGCCAATACTGATATTGCAATTACGAATGAGGACTCTTCGGTTGTTTTAGTGACTTTGGAAAACGATATGGCAAGCTCTTCAACGATGAGTTTTGTGACCGATATACCGAATGTTTCAATCACGTCTGCACCTGATGCAAGCACTGAAGGAGTTCTAAGTGTTGATCCTCTCAATGGCAATATTACATTCACACCAGTTTCTAGTTTTACAGGAGTAGTTACATATCAGTATACTATTTGCGAGGGTAGTTTGTCATCGAGTTGTGAAACTGTTACACAAAAAGTAACTGTTTTGGCGGAGGGTTCTAAAGCGGTTTCGGCATCTGATGATGCCAATAGAGTGTTTCAAGGTTCTTCTATTGCGGTTAGTGCCGGGCAAGGTATTTTAGCAAATGATTTATCTACGTCAGGGGCTAATTTATTTGTGAGCACCGCATATACTGGATCTCAAAAAGTCGCAGGTAAAGGAACCTTTATTATTAGTGCTGATGGAAGTTTTACATTCACCAGTGAGGTAGGTTTTGCGGGTCCAGTATCCTATGAATATGAAGTTTGTGATGGGACAGCGTGCGCTAATGCAACGCTTTACATACTCGTATATCCTTTTGCAACTAACCCTGACATTAACGTTACGTTCGTAAATGAAGCTGTATCTGGCGATGTGAATACAAATGATATTATTTCAGATGGTGTGACATATGGGACACCAGATCCTGACAGATTTAATCCTAACGATACGGATATTCCAGCTATGAGTGCAGATGGAACCTATACGTTTACTCCTTCAGAACTAGGGGTTTATGTTTTTGAAGTTCCAGTGTGTTTGGAAGGTCAAACCCCAGTTTCAAGTTGCGCAACAGAATCGTTAATTATATCTGTTGAAGAAGAAGGTAGCACTACTGGTGTTCCTCCAGTGGTGAACACCGATATTGGATTCACCAAAGAAGACATAAACGTTGTAATTAAATCTTTGGCCAATGATTCCTATGGAACTGCAGGGACAGCATTAGATGTTACTTCTGTATCTGTAGTGACAGGCACTGAACCAAATGTGGTCACAGAGGGTTCGTTAACGGTTGATGCATCATCAGGAGATATTACATTTGATCCAGTTCCTGGTTTTGTGGGAACCGTGGAATATAAGTACTCTGTAAGTGATAATTCAACTTCAGCTTTATCTAATGAGGCACAACAATTTATAACGGTGCTTCCAACCGAAGCTAATAATTCTATTGATCCTGCAGACGATTATGTTGAAATTGAGTTAGGCGTTACAGCAACTGGAAACGTTTTAACCAATGATATCGATCCTGATGGAGATCTAATGACGGTGACTTCTAACACAATTAACGATCCAGGAATTGGGGTAATGACTTTCAATAGCGATGGTAGTTATACGTTTGTACCAGACATAGCCATAACAGCTAGGGCACTTGCATATGTATACACGGTTTGTGACAATGCTTCTTCTCAAGCTTGCGGAGAAGCAACATTACACATCTTAGTGAATCCAGAAATATTTGCGGCAAGCGGATCGATGTGGTATGATCTAAGCGGTTTAACTGATGGCATATATAACGGGACTGCACAAGGAAGTTCAGATGAAGACAATGCTGGTACAGAACCCTTGTATATAAATTACATAAATGCAGGTATTGTTTTAGCAGAGGTTCCAGTTGCAACGGATGGTACTTGGAGTATGGATGCATCAGGTTATTCTGGTGCTACTTTTCAGATGAGCACAGTGCAAGGTGTTGTGGGCGAAGCAAAACCGGCAACAACATTGCCGATTGGTTGGGGAAATACAGCCGAAGGTACGGGAACTGGACCGTCTCCAGTCGCAGGCGATGACGGAACGCCAGACGGTGAATTTACAACCACATTAAGTGCAGCACTCACTGGATTAAATTTCGGATTTCAGCAGCTGCCTGTAACTGCACCAGCTATAAATGACATAACGAGACCAAATCCAACTGCCACAAATATGCAAATAGTAGATGTTACATTGTTTGGTGGAACGGATGACGGAAATATTGAGAAAATTAGAATTACTGAATTTCCTAAAAATGCAAACAGCTTTGCTGTAGGAGGTTTTAGATACTATCCAGATGCTGGGTCTACACCAGCTAGTGGTGCTTGCCCAACGGGATATACATGTCAAGATTTCTCAGCGTTGCCTGATGGATATGTAGAATTCTTTGCAGCAACGAATACCTCAAGTAATGTTGCACCAGTGGTTGAAATAGACCCAGTAGACAACGGTTCTGGAACAGATCCAGTTGGAACGTCTACGACTGTTACGTCCTCTTTTACATATACTACTGCAGACAACGCAGGTTTTGTAGATGACGCAACTGGAATTCTTTTAATCCCATTTAGTGGAGACAGAAGTATGACTGTTACTGCAACACCGCAATGTATCAACGATATTCCCTATTTAACAATTGCTGTAAGCGCAAACTTTGATTTTACAGGGTTAGATGCAACAGTAAATTGGACTGCGGGAACTTTTGACAATACATTACTCAATGCAGGTACAGTTGCTAAAGTCTTGACATACCAACAGGCAAATGTTACGGTGCAAAACATATTGAATCCAAGTACCAACCTTTGGACAGGTGATGCCACTTTACTATGGCCGGGAGCTGAGGAGTCTGGCGGAGTTGCAACAAATTGGCCGGGTTGGGTGAATGATCCATCTAACGGCTGGAGAGCTGAAGAAGATGGTTATTCAGGATATAGAGATGCAGGAACAAGTATTTCCGTAACGGTTAACCCAACGGCAGTTGTGCCCACTGTAAATTACCCTCCATCTACACCGTTCTGTGCGTCAGAGCCAAGAGCTTTGTTGAGTGGTACAGTTTATCAAGATGTTGACGGTAGTGGAGATGCAGCATGGCAAACAATACAAACAAACTCAGAAAGTGGTACCAATGCATCAGCCGGTATTACAGCTTATATTTTCGGTACAAATCCAGAAACAAGTTTGATAACAGTATTGGATAAATCGGCAGTTTCTGTTGACGGTACTTTTAGTTTTACAAATTGTATCCAAGCTGACAATCATCAAATTATTTTAAGTACAGACGATTCTTCAGTTCAAGGAGATATCTCAATTAGCGATGGTGGAACGGGTTTGCCCGCAGCTTTACTTCCAAGCGGTTGGACTGCTACTTCTCCTATCACAAGAACAGGCGTTAGTACACTTAATGGAGATATTGATGATGCAGATTTAGGAATACATCTCATTCCATCAAGTGGCGCGCTAGATGTTGGTGGCGTGGTTGAAAATGATATACTTCAAGGAACGAGATACAATCCTGGTGTAATTGGTGAATTCGAAATTCCAGTTGAAGCTTTTGGAGGGATTGATCCTGATCCAGATGGGGCTATTGCAAGTGTGGTGATTACGAACCTCGACAACAATATACTGAGTATCACAGATGGTACAACCACAATTTATAAAACTGATGCTCAATTAGCCGCTGCCATATGTCCAACAAGCGCATGCGTGAGTTTAGAAACTGTAATTGCCTTTGAGTTTTCAGCTGGAAGCAATGGTCAACCAACCAACTCTCTTAGCATTACACCTGTAGAAAGTTTCTTAGACGGTTCTGTTTATGTGAGTTATAAAACTGAAGATATAGCCGGTGCACTCAGCGATAATACAACTCAATTGGAAATTCAATTTATAGCTCTCAAGTACGAGGTGAGCACGGGGGGTTGGAGTAACGGTAGTGATGGAAGTGGAAAGCCAGATATTACTGATGGTGATAAAACATTATTCTGGATAGATGACCCTGCCACTGCTTCAGCAATTCTAGATATAAATGTAGAAGTTAAAAACATGATTATTTATGCTGATGTAGATGCTGTTGTTACAGCTTGTTTAACTGTTAATGACGGTGTGAAGAATGACGGTACAATTCGTTTCGAGGCTCTTGATGATGGAACTGCTAGCGGCACTCCTTCTTATGGACAGTATAAAGGACCGGCAATGCCAAATGCAACGTTTGAGGTACAATTGACTACAAACGGCTGGCACAATATTGGCTTTCCTGTTTCAAAGGCAGATGGAAGCGCTTTAAAGGCTGAAGATTTTAAAACAGTGAATAATTTAGGAGGTGAAGATATTGTTAATCTCACAAATGACGCTAGCACTCATAACCTCTGGTGGTATGACACTGAAATAGCAAGTGGTCAGGAACAAGGGTTCTTTATGAACCGTTCTTCAAATACTATAAACGATGGGTTAGGTGTTGGAGGTTATAGCACACATGCCTATGGTACCTGGAAAATGCTTGGGGCTGGCGATGATTTAAATGTTCATGGTGCAAACTTCTACGTAGATCAAAATAACACCTCTTCACTTCCGCTAATTATCTCAGCTGAAGGAACGACAAATGCAGATGCCAAAGATTTCACCACACATGATAATTGGGGAGGGTGGAATTTAGTGCCGAATATTTATCCGGTATCATTAAGTGCAAGAAAACTCAATGGTGAAGCAGGTGCTCCTGATGTTTTTGGTAATGAATTTGACAAGGCAATTTGGATTTGGAATCCAAATGATGCATTCGAATCACCAGTTGCTGGAAAATTTAGTAAAGGAGCTTATATCGCTGTTGATGTTCAGACGGGTGCTCAAATTGGATATTTTCCTAATGCAGTGAACAATGCTTTGGTTGCGGATTCTTTAATTGCTCCATTCCAATCATTTTATATGAGAAGAGTAAATGGAAGTAAAGATAGACGAGCTACACATGGTGCTGTTGGAAACACAGTGGTTGAAAGTTTTGCGGTAAACGGTTCAATAGATCCGCAAGGAGTATTGAAAGATGATGATCAAGCAAGAACAGCTTTAACAGGCACGACCAATGGAAATTATAACATCACGCTTGACCCTAAACATAGATCTGGATGTAAAATAACTCAACACTTCAAAAAGAGCTGGGATTTAATAATGCTTCATGCAATTGACGAGACAGATGAGCGTCTCGGTGATGCCACAGAACTTGTATTTGACCACAGCTTTACAAATGAGATTGATCCTGGGTATGATATTAATAAATTAGGAACAGGTAAAGACGCGCCAGTTCTATTTACAGTGGTGGATAAGGAAGCACTTGTGATTAATAAGATGGCATACCCTGAAGAAGTTACTCGGATTCCATTGGGGTTCTACTCTGAGTTTGATGGAAGGCCTTATAGAATTGAACCTATTGAAATTCCTAGTGGATGGAATGTTTTCTTGGAAGATAGATTGACAAAGGAGTGGCACGATTTAAATGCTGGTGCATATAAGTTTGTAAATGACAGCGAGACGTCAATGAATAGATTTGTTATGCATTTCAGCATGATTTACGAGCCAGTTGATCCTGCGGGTCCAGCGATCTACGCTTGGAGCACAGATGAAGGTATTGAAATTAGATTTGATCATATTAAAAGTGGTAATGCCGAAATAATCCTGACAAATATTTCAGGTCAGACACTTTTCTTTGATCAAAAAGCATCTACTGAAAATAATTATATAATTCCATTAGAAGATGGGTTTGAGCAGTTCTATGTTGTTACAGTAAAGTCGAAGGATATTATATCTTCAACAAAAGTTGTGAGATAGAGTTTAGAATTTGATGCAAGATAAAGGCTACCTCTTTGAGGTGGCTTTTTTGATTGATGTAGAATGATAAAGTCTTTGAATACTCTAATGTTTTAGATTTACTTCTAAAGCAGTTTTGTTGCGAAGCGCAATTAAAATGCATGTGTTAGATAAATTGCCAGGAGGTAAGATTTATGAAAATTTGGATGGCACGCTCACAAACGCAACGTATAAAGCATCTACTGAAAAAGTCTCACGTATAAAGTCGCCGGTGCATTAAAAGATCTCGTTAGGTAAAAGCTGTTTTTAACGCAAGTATTCCGTGACAGGGAAGGTTTTGGGTAGGGATAATATTGAATTTGGCTCATTTTTTTGAAGAGTCGTAATTAGTGTTCATCCGCAAAGTTTCTACTAGCACCCATAGAGGCAATAAGCTATGGCTTAATCTATAAACTGTAAGATGCAAGGATTGATGAAGAGTTTGCAAGGCAAAATCAAAATCGAATAAAGAAACAATACGAGCTGCTGCGGTCAAGAAACCCCAAAAAATGCAATACACCAATGCCGGTTTATTTGTATTCGGAATGAAGATGAGAATTGCTGCCGTAAAATCTAAAGTCCCCACAAGCCTCAAAAACGCTCTGACCAAATCTTCTTGAGATCCAGTGATGTTAATGACCATATCTACATAATTACCCGGTTGAGGATAGTAGCCAAAAGCATAAAACCCGTGGCCGATAAAAGTTATGGCAATTGCGATTTTAGCTAGAGTTATTAATTTTTTATGCGATAGTATTTTATGAATGAGAAGAAGGTAAATCACCGGGCTAAATATTTGAGTTCCAAATTCAAGCCATTCCCCAATTTGAAAGAATTTAGTTTTAAAACTTGCAAATGCAGTTAACATTAGGATGAAAATTCCAAGCGTAATAATACCAGTTGAAAGTTTTATATATTTCTTTATCGTGAAAACTGAGATGGCACTGAGCGCAAAAAGCACACCAGTGCACTGAATAAATCTTTGAATATTATTGTCGATTCTCACATCTGTTGCATATTCATTCCAATCCATTTCAAGATGGCGTAATACAAAATCCTCCAAAAGTGCTTGGTCCCATAAGATACTTCTAAATGGCGCGTCCCAAAATAAGTGCTGCCATGCTCTTCCAGCAAAAATCACCACACATGTTACTTGTAAAATGATGAAGCGTTTTTCTTTTGTTACAAAGCTCAATACACAGTTTTTTAATTTTGGAGTGGTTTAAAAAAAAATTGTTTTATGCAATTTAAAAGTCATTAACAACTCTTGTAAATTTAACCCTTTAAACTGCTGAAATTGTGATTGTGTAGTGGTAAATATTTTTTATATTGAAGTTAAATTTACGCTTCAAATTCATGTCAAATTTGCTGATTAGAGCATCCAAATTAATGCCAATTTTGCTCTTTTTTTTAAGTTTCTCGAAAACAAAGGCGACTACTGAAAAATACAGACTTTCACTCAGGGATGACCCCTCTTCCACAATTGTAATTGGTTGGAATCAAGTCTCAGGTTCCAATGCCACTGTATATTATGGAACTATAGATCATGGTACAAATATAGGCTTGTACTCAAATTCAAAGACGGTTGATAGAAGTCAATCTTGGAAAGGGATGAATAACCGTTTTGCTAGATTAACAGGATTGACTCCCAATACGGTATATTATTTTGTTGTTACAGATGCAGAT
>UPTG01002787.1_pt1 | contig 11669 bp, 12 predicted proteins | sample 2160121 | NCBI WGS metagenome assembly UPTG01 (sample SAMN06266255, study PRJEB28933) | marine metagenome | isolation source: Columbia River Estuary | place: USA:Columbia River Estuary, USA | collected 2014-07-27 | reverse complement strand
ATTAAAGCAATAGCTAATATTAAAATAATTAACTCCATAAATCAAATATAATAAAAATGTCATTTAAAAAGAGAATAATATCCGTAAGCGACGAAAGCCTAAAGCAAGCTGAGCTATTGGCAGAGTCAAAAATCAACCTATTAAAACAAGCAGTAAAAGAAGCTGAAAAGCATATCGAAATAAACTGTTTTAAGGAGTTTTCAGAGGGCTTTATAGCATACACTACTAAGAAGATATTAGATAAGAATAAAGGCTTGAAAGAGCTTAATTTGACCTCAGATAAAGTATTGAATTTATTAGATATCAACCTCAGCAATTTATTTGAGATTCAATCTAAATTTGAAGATAATGAGGCTAAGGTTTTATTTGATAAGGAAGGAGCTCCATACACTAAGGTCGATAAAAATCAATTTATCACTTTCACTAAAAATGATGCAGAAAACGAACGTCTAGATGTATTCCAGAGCTTTATTTCAAGTCTTGAGGAAATGAGCAAACACACTCACATTTATAAAGGTAATGTAGCACAAATGACCTCGAACGCGTTAAGATTTGATTTAAGATTCAACAAGTGGATTATTAATCCTATAAACTTTAAGTGAGCCTCTACCCTATTAAGTTAGCGTATTATAACGATAAATAACGATAATGAAATTCAATGCTAAAAGTGGAATGAAAGCAGGTAAAATTAGTAAGAGAGGTCGCGCACTTCCTCTGGAGCTACGTTCAAGCCTTAACGAATTAGTGGATAAAATAATTAATGAATTAGATTACGAAAGTCTTAATGCAACACAGAAAATTAAATTATTAGATGTAGCACTTAAATATTCTCTCCCACGTCTATCAATAGAAAAATCAATAGAACAAACCGAAGAACCTCGCAAATTTGAAATAACTATAGTTGACGATAACGGTAATTCAGAAACACACTCAACACTTTTAGATGAAAACTTCACTTTAAAAAAAGCCTTTGGGGTTGAATAGTTTTTAAAATTGATTGAAATCAAAAGAAATAATAGGCTAATAACTACAACAAATTAATACTTAAAATAGTAAATTCGTACAAAATTCGTACAAATATTAAACTAAAAAATCCGTAACACTCTACAAGTAAAGTAATTACGGATTATTATTGTACTCAAGGTGGGAATCGAACCCACACGACCGAAGTCACTGGATTTTGAATCCAGCGCGTCTACCAATTCCGCCACTTGAGCCTAAGTAGATTGCAAAACTATAAAATTATTTTTTCAATCCTATTAAAAATAGTCGCTTTTATCCTTTAAGAGTTCAAATAAAGTTCTAAATTTGCAGCTCGATTAAAAAATCAATTTAAAGCTCTCAAAAACAGAACGCTATCATGTCTAACGTCATACCACAGCCAAAAATATTCACCTGTACCAATTCCATGGTACTTGGTAAAAAAATTGCGGCTTCCTACGGAATCCCTCTGGGAAATGTGATTACATCGACTTATAGCGATGGTGAATTTCAACCCTCTTTTGAAGAATCTATCCGTGGAACACGCGTGTTTTTAATTGGTTCTACCAATCCAGGACCAGAGAATTTAATGGAACTTTTGCTGATGCTAGACGCCGCAAAACGAGCATCTGCTAGACATATTACTGCCGTGATCCCATACTTTGGATGGGCACGACAAGACCGAAAAGACAAACCAAGAGTACCCATTGCTGCTAAATTAGTAGCTAAAATGCTGGAAACGGCCGGTGCTACGCGTATCATAACGATGGACTTGCATGCCGATCAAATTCAAGGGTTTTTTGAAAAACCAGTTGATCACATGTTTGCGTCCACTATATTTTTACCCTATTTAAGAAGTTTAAATTTAGACAACCTAACCATAGCATCCCCAGACATGGGTGGATCCAAACGTGCCTATGCCTATTCAAAAGCATTGGAAAGTGATGTGGTTATTTGTTACAAGCAACGCGCCAAAGCAAATGTGATCTCTCACATGGAATTGATTGGTGATGTGACTGGTAAAAATGTAGTATTGGTTGATGATATGGTGGATACCGCTGGTACCCTCACAAAAGCGGCGGACCTCATGATGGAACGCGGTGCCCTGAGCGTAAGAGCCATTTGTACACACCCTATTTTATCAGGCAATGCGTATGAACGCCTCGAAAACTCAAAATTAGAAGAACTTATTGTAACAGATTCAATTGCGGTTTCTCAAGAAAGCTCAAAAATTAGAGTCTTAAGCTGTGCAGATTTATTTGCCGATGTAATGACTAAAGTACATCAAAATGAATCCATCAGCTCAAAATTTATAATGTAAATCAATTAAACAATAAACAATAAATACAACAAATGAAATCAATTACAATTAATGGATCGAAAAGAGAAAGCGTAGGCAAGAAAGCAACACAAGCCTTACGTAATGCTGGACAGGTACCTTGCGTATTATACGGAGGAGACAAGCCAGTACATTTCTCTGCAGAAGAATTGGCATTCTCTAAACTAGTATACACACCAAACGCGCATACAGTTGTGATTGCTTTAGGGAGTGAAACTTTAAATGCAGTGCTACAAGATATTCAATTTCACCCTGTAACAGACCGTATTTTACACATCGATTTTTATCAACTATTTGATGATAAAGAAATTGCTATGGACATTCCTGTACATATCATTGGAAAATCTTTAGGAGTTGCTAACGGTGGTTCTTTAAGAAGAAACAGACGTAAACTTAGAGTAAAAGCGTTACCAGTAAACTTACCAGATTTTATTGAAGCAGATATTACGCCACTTAAAATTGGAGGAAAACTTACAATCGCACAACTCGCAAACGATGCTTTTAAATTTTTACACCCAGACAACACTGTTGTGTGTCAAGTGAAACGTTCTAGAGTATCTATCGACGTTGAAGAAGAAGAAGAAGAAGGAGAAGAAGGTGCGGAAGCAGCTGCTCCAGCGGAAGGTGCTGCTCCAGCAGACGCTTAAACCGTCTTTTAAAATCATTATTTACAAAAGCATTCTGTTATTCAGAATGCTTTTTTTATTTTTACACCATGTTTAAATGGTTCTTTAAAAATAAACCCAACACAAACACCGCTACAGAAATGTCTAAAAAATACTTGATTGTTGGACTTGGAAATAGTGGTGCCGACTATGTCAATACCCGACACAATATTGGATTTAAGGTAGTGGAAAAATTTGCGCAGCTCAATGACACTGTTTTTGAAACCAAAAAACTAGGCGATTTTGCTAGCTTCAAATTTAAGGGGCGCACGTTTCTGCTTTTAAAACCAAATACTTATATGAATCTTAGCGGGAAGGCTGTGAAGTATTGGTTAGAAAAAGAATCCATTCCACACGAAAATTTATTGGTAATTACAGATGACTTAAACTTACCATTTGGAACCCTTCGCCTAAAAATAAAAGGCAGTGCAGGAGGACATAATGGCCTTAAGGACGTACAAGACAAACTAAATACATCGCAGTACAACAGACTCCGTTTTGGAATTAGTGATGAGTTTACAAAAGGCAAACAAGTAGATTATGTACTTGGAAACTGGACGGACGAGGAATCCGAAACACTCAAAGAACGTTTGGAGCATTGCAGTGAATTTATCAAAAGCTTTGTGATGGCAGGCGTTCAAAACGCAATGAATACATTTAATGGCACCTAACTTTCTGGAAGTTTACACATAGCCATCTAATAAGGTTGTCAAAATCAACCAGTAAGACCCATAGCTGTTATTTATTAACTTTTTATTTTATTTTTTTATGAATTGTTTTTTGTAGATTTACCACAACCAATTTAACAATCTTATTAATGAAAAAAATTACCTTAAAAGCTATTTTGATGGCTTTGTTTTTTACATCTACGATTTCAATTTCTCAAACAAGCACAAACAATCAGACCATATTCGGTCAGGAACTGACCGATGCTAACAAGGAAAGCCTTGAGCGTTCAGGGATCATTAAATGTGCATCCGTTGAGTATGAAGAATACCTTAAAGCGTTGTATCCAAAAAGAGCATCAGATACAGAGTTTGAAACTTGGTTAGCGCCTAAAGTCCAAGACATTAAACTACAAAGAACTAACAGTGTTTCTGCTATAACGACATTGCCAGTAATATTTCATATTTTTACCGATGGTGTTGGAAGTGAGAACCTGTCCGAGGCAGCTATTCAGGCGCAAATAGATCAATTAAATTTAGATTTTGGCAATGATTCTGGAAGTAATTATACCGTAGCTGCAGATACAGAAGTACGGTTTTGTTTAGCAACTCAAGACGAGAGTGGAGTAACCCTAACTGAACCAGGGATTAATAGAATTACAACTTATGGAGACAGTGCTTTAGATCGCACCACCCTACAGGCTACAGTAAAACCAGCGACCCAATGGGACCCATCACGTTACTTAAATGTATGGGTAGGCAGAACCGTTACAGCTGGAGGAAGTGCTCTTTTAGGCTATGCTCAGTTTCCTTCTGCTTCAGGATTAACTGGTTTAAATGGAGGTGCAGCAAACACAGATGGAGTTGTTGTTGTTGCAGCATCAGTGGGGTCTGTTGCGAATCCTAATCCATTTGGTGGCTCCAATGGTTTAGGAAGAACGTTAACACACGAACTAGGGCACTGGCTAGGATTAAGACATATATGGGGTGACACTTCATCTTGTATCAATGGAGACTATTGTGCGGATACTCCAGATGCTACAAACGCTAATAGTTCATGCCTTTCGTTTGACAGTTGTCCACTTGACGGTTTAGGAAACGATATGGTCGAAAACTATATGGATTATACAAATGATGTCTGTATGACCACCCTAACAGCAGATCAAAAAACAAGAATCCAAGCTGTTTTAGCCAACTCGCCTAGACGAATGGAATTGGGGGCATCTACAGCTTGTGGCCCAACTATTACATACAATTTGGACGGTGCAATAGAAATTGAAGATTTAAATCTTGTGGAATGTGCAACAACTTTCACACCAGAAGTGACCATTACCAATAGAGGTACTACATCCTTATCTTCTGGAGTGATCAGTTACAGAATAGATAATGAGACAGCTTCTACACAGTCTTGGAGTGGATCTTTAGCAATAAATAATAGTGATGTCGTAACGCTTCCTACTATTAATGTTCCTAGTGGTAGTCATACATTTACAGTGGAATTATTAAGTCCAAATGGATCTGTAGATGAAAATACGGCTAATAACATGGAGGAATCTGGTGCATTCGCAGTTTTCTTTGATACAACTGTTGTGAACCTTTCACTAACCACAGATTTATATGGTGCCGAAACATCATGGGTTTTTACAGACAGTGCTGATACCGTTTTATACTCAGGAGATGGTTATGCTAACACCCCTAATAATGGAACTCCTCTTCCTACCTACAATGAAGTTTTTAATGTGACTTCTGGAGAATGTTACTCATTTAAAATTTATGACCAATACGCAGATGGAATTTGCTGCACCTATGGACCTGGTAGTTACACACTAACGGACAGTAATTCAAATGTGATTGCGACTGGCGCAGAATTTGGAGCTGAAGAAATTGTTTCATTTGCTATAAACACGCTTGGAACGGAGAGTTATTTGTTAGATCGTAAAGTTACGCTCTATCCAAATCCAACCACAAACGTCCTTAATATCAAGCTTGGTACTTCAAACAGCTTGCCTGATAACTACACAATTTACAATATGTTAGGTCAAGTTGTTCTTCAGCAATCTGTTGCTGAGCTCAACGATTTAACAGTGAATACTTCGAGCCTAAGTAAGGGGATGTATTTCATAAAAATAGCAACAGACAACGCATCAATGTCTTTGCCATTTATTAAAAAATAGTGCATTTATACAATACCAAAAAAAAGGAGCTTTCGAGCTCCTTTTTTTGTTTAATAGATTTCAATAATTTACAGGCATCATTAACACGCTAAAGAATTCACTGTCAAAAAAAACAAAAATGAATGCCCTTAAAATGTCGTCCTTTTTTTATCTTCGTACTTTAATTTCGAATTCAAAAACTAGCTGTTGAAAATCAAATCTGCCGCAGATTACGATCAAATAAAAGACTCTGTTGTCACTATTGGCACATTTGATGGTGTGCACAGAGGGCATCAAAAAATCATCAAACGCCTTGTTGCTATTGCTCAAACAGAACAACTGCAGGCATTGGTATTGACCTTTTTTCCGCATCCTAGAATGGTGGTCCAAAAAGACACGTCTATAAAACTCATCAATACTATTGATGAGAAAGCAGATTTAATTCAGGATTTAGGGGTCGATCACCTGGTAATCAAAGCTTTTACTAAAGATTTTTCAAGATTAACGTCGCTCGAATATGTTCGCGATGTGCTGGTCAACAAACTACACGTAAAACACATTATTGTAGGTTATGACCATCATTTTGGTCGAAACCGTACTGCCAATATCAAAGATCTCAAAGAATTTGGAGCCTTTTACGGATTTAAAGTCACTGAAATTGGAGCGCAAGAAGTAGGAGATGTGGCGGTTAGTTCTACCAAAATAAGAACCGCGTTAGGAGAAGGTGCCATCAAAATTGCCAATGAATTTTTGGGCTATAACTTTATGATCAACGGAACGGTCATTAAAGGAAAAGGCTTGGGGAAAACCATTCAATTTCCAACAGCTAATTTAAAAATAGAAGAACCGTATAAACTCATTCCCAAAAAAGGAGTTTATTTAGTGCAAGCAATCATTGACTCTAAATTGGTGTATGGAATGCTGAATATTGGTACCAACCCCACCGTCAGTGATACCAATGAACTTTCTGTAGAAGTCTTCTTTTTCTACTTTAATCAAACGCTTTATGGAACTGCACTTAAGATTCAATTTCTTGATCGGATTAGAGATGAAATTAAGTTTTCGGGCTTAGAGGGTTTGAAATCACAATTAGAACAGGATCAACAGGCTGCTTTTGCCAAAATAGCCTTACTCAACAAAAACTAATTCAATTTAGACGTAAAACCAATTCTTGTTTTATTCTAAATGATTAAATTTGCTTCTTAAAATAAGAGCTATGTTACAAGTATCCTATATAAGAGAGCACCAAGCGGAAGTTATAGAGCGTTTAAGTAAACGTACAAAAGATGCCAAATCGCTCATCGATGACGTGATAAAATTGGACGAATCTCGTAGAGGACTTCAAACACAAGTAGATTCAATTTCTTCGGAGTTGAATGTAATTTCTAAAGAAATTGGGGAATTGTTTAAATCTGGACAAGCCCAAAAGGCAAATGAGTTCAAACAAAAAACAACGGAACTTAAAACCACCAAAAGCGAACTTTCTGAGGAGTTAAATGCAGCAACCGAAGCACTACAAACCTTATTATATACAATCCCTAACCTTCCAAATCCAATTGTTCCTGTTGGAACAACAGAAGATGATAACGAAGAAATATTCCGTGCAGGTACCATTCCAACCCTTTCTGATAATGCAGTACCTCATTGGGAGTTGGCAAAAAAATACGACATTATTGATTTTGAACTAGGTAACAAAATCACCGGTGCAGGCTTTCCTGTTTATAAAGGCAAAGGCGCTCGATTACAACGCGCATTAATTAATTATTTTCTTGATAAAAACACTGCTGCTGGTTACAACGAAATTCAAGTGCCACATTTGGTCAATGAAGCCTCAGGGTTTGGAACTGGTCAATTGCCAGATAAAGAAGGGCAGATGTACCATGTCACTGCTGATGACTTGTATTTGATTCCTACAGCCGAAGTACCAGCAACCAATATTTTTAGAGATGTTTTATTGCAAGAAAACGACCTCCCCAAAACACTAACCGCCTACACACCTTGTTTCCGTAGAGAAGCGGGGAGTTATGGCGCTCACGTTCGAGGGTTGAATCGTCTGCACCAATTTGATAAAGTGGAGATTCTACGTGTAGAACATCCGTCTAAATCTTATGAAGCACTTGATGGAATGGTAGAACATGTCAAGTCAATTCTAGAAGAATTAAAATTACCTTACCGAATATTGAAACTCTGTACAGGAGATTTAGGATTCACATCGGCATTGACCTATGATTTTGAAGTTTTTTCAACGGCTCAAGACCGTTGGTTAGAAATTTCTTCAGTTTCTAATTTTGAAACCTTTCAAGCCAATCGCTTAAAATTACGTTTCAAAAACAGTGAGGGCAAATCAGAATTAGCACATACATTGAACGGAAGTTCATTAGCATTGCCACGCGTATTAGCTGGAATATTAGAAAATTATCAGACCGATGTAGGCATTCATATCCCTGAGGTTTTGGTGCCTTACACAGGTTTTTCGATGATTGATTAATGATCGCCTCGAAAGATTTCTGGGCATTTATGATAGTTACAAAAACTCCTTGATGAAATCAATAGTAACTCTTTTTTTTAGCATTTTTTGCTTCCTTGCCTCGGCTCAGGTCAGCACAGGCTCAGCCAAAGATTACTTTGAACAAGGCGCCTTTGAAAAAGCATTAACGTTGTATCAAAAACTACTGAACAACCAACGGAGCAATTCCTATTATTTTCTTAGAGTCATTGAGTGTCATCAACAACTCGGTCAGTATAAAGCTGCTCAAAAAGAGATTGAAACCCAAATCAAACGCTCTAATTATCCACAGAATTTAGTAGAGCTGGGGTATAATTATCAACTTCAAAACCAACAGATAGAGGCAAACTCATATTATGAGAAAGCAATACAGAGTATTGAAATTCAGCCCAATTATATCTATGCCGTTGCCCAACGGTTTGAAGACCATTCTCTAATCGACTATGCAATTCAGGCGTATGAAATGGGTCTACAAAAAGCGCCAAATGATGCTTTTTACTACCAATTAGCAGGTTTGTACGCGACCCAACAAAACATTGAAAAAATGATGGAACGGTACCTCGATTATGTCGAAACAAATCCGCCCTACATTAGTCAAGTCATGCGTTTGCTTACCGAATATATTTCTGACGATGCCAGTCAGCCATACAATCAGTTATTTAAAAAGGTATTGCTAAAAAAATTACAAACCAAACCGAACCCACTTTGGAACCAATGGTTGAGTTGGCTTTATGTACAACAAAACGACTTTAAAAAAGCATTTGTTCAGGAAAAAGCAGTGTACAGACGTACGCCAGAATCTTTACAAGGTTTGATCAATTTAGCGCTTTTGGCACAAGAAGCAGAGTCTTATAAGATGGCAATTTCTGTTTTTGAGTTTATCATTCAAAATGCTAAAGAACCGCGTTTGCGAATTCAGGCCAATAGCAGTCGTTTGGAACTTCAGTTAGAACAATCTGAACCTGGCAATTATAAAGAGATAAAAGCCCAATATGAAGCCTTGTTAGAAACTTACAAGCTAGGTGTTGAAACGGTTGTTTTGCAATTGTCTTATGCACAGTTTTTAGCTTTTTATGATCAAAATCCTGAGGCTGCAATTACTTTTCTAAAAACAGCTCTGAAAGCAAATCTAACAGATTTGGCGTCTTCAGAGCTAAAAATGAAACTCGCCGATATTTTAGTCACACAAAACAAGTTCAATCAAGCATTGATCTATTATACACAGATTCAAATGCGTGTTAAAAACAGTACACTATCTCAGGAAGCTCGTTTTAAAGCTGCCAAAACAAGTTACTATAAAGGAGATTTTGACTGGGCAGAAACACAGTTAAAAGTATTGAAATCGTCCACCTCTCAATTGACCGCTAACGATGCTTTAGAATTACAGCTTTTGATTTCTGATCACAAAGGAAGCGATTCGCTTCACACCGCATTAAAGCTGTATGCCAAAGCAGAATTATTAAGTATTCAAAAAAAATCAACGGAAGCCCTCACAGTTTTAGATTCCATACTTGAAAACCATAAAACAGATCCTATCATTGATCAAACCTTATTGGTGCAAGCACACTTATATGAATCTCAAAATCAGTTTACCAAAGCTGAAACCAATTACTTGCAAATTATAGCAGATTATAAAGACGATATTTTGGTGGACGATGCCTACTTTTATCTAGCAGAATTATACAGAACAAAACTGCTGCAAATAGAGAAAGCAAAACTTAATTATGAAACCATTATCTTTAACCACGAAGACAGTATTCATTTTGTAGAGGCCAGAAAACAATACCGCATATTAAGAGGGGATGCTATCAATTAATTAGATCAAATCAACCAATGATAATTTACAACGTAACCGCCAATATAGAAGACAGTATTCATGACGAATGGTTGCTCTGGATCCAACAACACATTCCAAAAGTATTGGCAACGGGTTTGTTTAAAAGAGCAACATTTACAAAAGTTCTAGTAGAAGAATCCATGGGGGGGTTGACCTATTCCATACAATATTTAGCGCACTCAAAAGAAGCTTTAGAATCCTATCATAAACTCCATGCGGCTGATCTTCAGGCGGAAGGGTTACAGAAATTTGGAGATAAAATGTTAGCTTTTAGAACGGAATTAGAATGGATAGATGAATATACTGTAAATGCACACTAAATGACGGTAAAAGCAAAAAAATACTTAGGACAACATTTTTTGAATGATGAAATGATCGCGAAACAAATTGCGGACACTTTAACCTTGAAAGGCTATACCGATGTTTTGGAAATTGGACCTGGAATGGGTGTTTTGACCAAGTACATTCTAGAGAAACCAATCACAACCCATGTCATTGAAATTGATCCAGAATCTGTAGAATATTTGCAAGCTAACTTCTTAAATTTAGCACCTCGAATTATTCAAAAAGATGTTTTAAAGTATGATTTTAGCGAGTCTTTTGAAAACAAGTCTTTTGCTATTATTGGAAACTTTCCTTACAATATCTCAACTCAAATTGTGTTCAAAGCCTTAGAAAACAGAGCTCAAATTCCAGAGTTTTCAGGAATGTTTCAAAAAGAAGTGGCACAACGCATTTGCGAAAAAGAAGGCAGTAAAGTGTATGGCATATTATCGGTCTTAGTTCAAGCATTTTACGAAGCAGATTATTTATTTACGGTACCTCCGTCTGTATTTATCCCGCCACCAAAAGTGGAATCCGGAGTTTTGCGTCTTACTAGGAAAGCGGATTATTCGTTACCTTGTGATGAAAAATTATTTTTTAGAGTTGTTAAGTCTGCCTTTCAACAACGTCGAAAAACCTTGAGAAATAGCTTAAAAACTTATAATTTATCGGGTTTAGTTTTGACAATCCAATTACTTTTCCTGCTGATATATAGGATATATGTGCCTTTCCAATAATTGGCACAAAGTGGTGTTCGCAATTTGAATAAAATGTGATGTCCTTTTCTACCAGCATTTGATTATATTGATATTTATTATCAAATAACGCTACTTTTGGTTTGTTTTTAGGGTTTAATCCAGAAAATATTTCATCAATATACATTTTTGCAACACGTTCTGGTGTACCTTTTAGAGAATCATCCGAAAGATCTAATCCTAAAACATCCATTATTTCTTCAAATAAAACGGCTATTTTCTTTTTCTTTTCACCATCAGAAAGCTTGAAAGCATCCTTTTTCATAGGAGTTTCTAGACCTTGAAAACCTTACAAAATTACAAGAAAATTTGGTGCGTTCTCATTGAAATTGGAATTATACTTGGCACTAGATGATAGATACAACATCTTTACGTACATGACTTGATATAAGATCAATACGGGAATTGCAACAATGACTTGACTCGCTATGTCTAGCTATTTCT
>UPTG01002786.1_pt1 | contig 11681 bp, 13 predicted proteins | sample 2160121 | NCBI WGS metagenome assembly UPTG01 (sample SAMN06266255, study PRJEB28933) | marine metagenome | isolation source: Columbia River Estuary | place: USA:Columbia River Estuary, USA | collected 2014-07-27 | reverse complement strand
TTTAATTATTTTAAGAAGCTGAAGTTTATGTCAGTTTTGGACTCAGGAAGAATAATACCCCTATTACCAAAAGATTTTTTAAAAATCAATAAGTCTCTGTAGAATTTTATTAGGTTTTCCACAAGTCTCTGTGATTCTTTTCCGATTGCTACTAATTCATCTAGTACATTAATTGCCTCTACAGATTTGTTTTTGAATATTGCGTCAGCAATTTGAAGTAAACTTTCGTTAGAAACTGTTCCTCTAATCGCATGTACATCATCTACTTTTACTTCTGTTTCTGCTTCTGAACCTCCACAAGCCGCGAATAACAACGGAGCAGCGATTAAAATTGGGATAATTGTTTTCTTCATTTTTAAAATTATTTGTTTAACCATGCAAATGTAAGGATTTCTTAAAAAAAGTTATACAACTTTATCATTTTTTAATTCAATCGTAATATTATCCCTATTTTTAGCCTTGAAATGAAACGCGGAGGAATCAAAGCCAAAAGAGGATTAAAAACAGCATACATTGCAACGATAGTTGGAATTGTGATGGTTTTGTTTGTGATGGGCTGTGTCTCGTGGTTTGTGTTGGGTTTAAATAATCTGAAAAATGATAATATAGAGAGTTTTGAAATCGATCTGTTTTTCGATCAATCTGTCAACACGCTTGAACTAGGCCTTATTGAAGAAGAAATTGCCACTAAAGAATATACCAGCAGTGCTTATTACCGTTCTTCACAGGAGGCATGGGAAGTTTACAAGAACGAAATTGGGGGTGACACGTCTTTAGCCGTTTTAGATTTTGAAAACCCAATCAATCAATCCGTGATTATGACCCTCAATAAGTCCTATTTCGCATTAGATAGTATGCGCTGGATTGAGCAGGAATTAATGAACGAGTATGCAGGACGCTTATTGGAAGTCTCCTATCGCCCTGAAATTTTCACAGAATATAATGAAGGCATCAAAAAAGGGGTATACTTTTTATTAATTATTGCTGCCATGCTCTTGTTTATTGCCATTGGTATGATTAATAACACCATTAGACTCGCCCTGTTTTCTAAACGCTTTTTAATAAAGACGATGCAATTAGTTGGCGCTACTCCTCGATTTATTAGACGGCCGTTTTTCTGGAATGCCGTTGGACAAGGGGTCATTTCAGGTATTATAGCTGGAATTATGGTTTTTGGAATGATATTCTTGCTATATAACTATAACCCACTATTTCTTAAAATGACAGATATGACGACCTTCTTTATGGTTATGGGAGGAATCATCTTGTTTGGTATTTTAATTACAGTTACATCCACCTATTTTGCATTGCGCAAGTATCTGCGAATTAACCTGGATAATTTATATTAATTTTGCGCTAAAGCATAAATAAGACACACAATTATGAGTCATAATAAAGAAAATTTTGTTTTTAAAATGGATTCTTTAGGTAATGTATTGTGGGCTATTCCTGGAGGAAATCAATCAGGTGGTTGTTGTGATGATCGAGCATTAGGTATGCATGTTACTCCGGGTGGTGATGTTTATATTACCGGGACTTTCTGGAGTTCCTATAAATTAGGTATTAATGGAGCGCCTGGAACCTTAAGTGTTACTCAGAATACTTGGGGAACAGCTTTAAATAGCTCTGATAATTCATTATTAGGTAAGATTAATAAAGATGGTATTCCACAATGGGTAATTGGCTTTGGGGCAGATGAAGGAGCTGGAAGTGGACCTGATTGTCCATATCCAATTTATGATGCTGATGATCATTCTTATGATGTAAAGGTAGATGATGATGGTTTTATTTATGTTACTGGATTTTTCTCAGGTATTAGCGCAGATTTTGATAATTTAACAATTACAAATCCTGATTGGGGTACGACTTGTGAGCCAATGGGTTATATAGGAAAGTTAGATGATAATGGTAATTGGTTGTGGGTAGATAAATTTGATGGAATAAAAGATCAAAGAGGATCTAGGGATAATAGATTAGCTTTAGATCAATTCTCAAATATATATTGTGTTGGTGGTTTTGAAAACACAGGTTATTATGGTCCGTTTTCTATTACTTCAAACGGAGAGTGGGATGCCTTTATTTTTAAGATGGATAAAGATGGTAATTGGCTATGGGCGGACAAGATTGGAAGTAACAAATCTGATAGAGCTAATAGCATTGCAATAGATATTTGTGACGATATATATATTACAGGAGAATATAGAAATCCTATGGTTTTCTCTGGTGCTAATGCATCAAATGGAAGTGATACTTTAAGTCACAAACAGAAGAGAGACGTTTTTGTTGCAAAAATGAATAATCAAGGTCAGTGGAAATGGGCAAAAAGAGCAAGAAGTTCAGGAACTGACAAATCTTATCAAATGTCTGTTGATATTAATAAACAAGTTTTTGTTTGCGGAACAACTGGTGGTGCTGCAGGAGATTCAACTAAGTTTTCTGATAATTTAATTGTTCCGCCTCAAATTTCTAATGATACTACAATGTCATCATGGGTTGCGCAAATTGATGGTTCAACAAATACTGGAGATTGGCTTTGGGCTAAATTAGCAGGCTCTAATACTGATGATGATGATAGAGCAAATGATATATGCACTGATAGATTTGGGAATGTATATGCAGTTGGTTTCTTTGAAGATGTTGCTAATTTTGATGGTATACTTTTAGATGCTACAGCTCGTAAAAAAGATATTTTTGTTTGGAAAATGAGTATGACTCCAGGAAGTTTTAGTTATAACAACTCAGTAGACACGGTTTTCTATAGTGAAGTAGTGTATAATCCATTAGATACTGGAGTTTTTATTCAATCTTCTTTTATGGTTGATGGGTGTGACACTTTATTTACTGATTCAATTATTGAGAGAAAATTAGGAGTGAAAGTTATATTTGACATTAATAATATTGGATCTGCTATAGTTTCAATTAATGGGCAAACTCAAAATTTACCCATAGAAAAAGAATATTTATCTGGTGATGTTATAAATATTTCGGCACAAATTGATCCTAATTGGTTATTTGATAATTGGTATGTAATTATTACTTACTAAAACATTAATGGTGTTTACAATATTGGTTCTGCTCTGCTCTCTTTCAAAATCGGAATACGATAATAAACACTGAGAAGTAAGCAAACCATATTCTCTAAAAATCTCTTGATAGATCCGAATTAAATGTGGCTGACCAATAGAAGCCAAGGCTTGTTTTACATTGATGTCTTTTCCTTTACTTTCTAGTTTTACGAACTGTTTTGCAACGGCAATAGCTCCTGAACTTACAATAATAAACTCGTAAGTATCTTGTAATTGAGCTATTTGATTTGCGATGTCTTCAATCTTACCTCTCGAAATATTATCGGTTTCTTTAGTAAGTGTATTAGAGCCCACTTTAAGCAATATTCTTTTTTTCTTTTGCATGGTTATCTTATTTGTCCATTTCCGTGAACGTACCATTTGTTTGTGACCAAATGTTTCAATCCTATAGGGCCACGTTGATGTAATTTATCTGTACTTATTGCCAATTCACCTCCCAATCCTAATTGACCACCATCTGTAAAACGTGTAGATGCATTGTGATATACAGCAGCTGTATCTACATTTTCCATAAACAATATAGCTTCAGCTTGATTGTCTGTTATGATTGCGGAAGAATGCCCTCCAGAATATTTGTTAATCATTTCTATGGCATTTTTAGTGGAATTAATTTCTCCAATTACAATTTTGTAATCTAAAAATTCTTCATACCAACTATCATTGGAAGAGATTTCTGAAACCTGATCAAATTTTGAAAAGAAAGAATCTCCTAAAACCTCAATTTGCAGCTCTTTTAGTTTTGATAATAATTGGTTTGTAAAAGCTGTTTTATTGGGAAGATTTGTATCAATTAAAACTTTATCGATTGCATTACAAGCAGATATTTTTGATTTACCATTTAGGATAATATCAATAGCAATATCTATGTTGGCTTCTTTGTGAACATAAACAAAGTTGTTTCCACGTCCGCTAATAATAACAGGACATGTCGCATGTTTTTTCACAAATGCAATTAAACGTTCCCCTCCTCTGGGAACTATCAAATCTACTTTTTGAGTTGGTTTTTCTAAAAAAGTTTGTGTTTCAGTTCTGTCAAATTGCAAATAAGTAACCCATTCAGAAACAGCACCGTGTTTTTCTAGAGCTTGATGCCACAATTCCACAATTTTTAGATTTGATTTTAAAGATTCTTTTCCACCCTTTAGTAGTATTTTGTTTCCAGATTTAAAGGCAATTCCTGCTGCTTCTACAGTTACATCAGGTCTAGATTCATAAATGATTAAAATAGTTCCAAAAGAAGCTGTTTTATTATAAACCTGCATTCCGTTGTCATGTTTAAAAGCAAAACGTTCTACACCAACAGGATCTTCTTGTGAAGCTAAATGTTTGGCTGCAGCGATCATTTCATTAACTTTAAAATCGTTAACTTTTAAACGATCAAACATAGAAATATCTTCCCCTTTATAGGCTTCTAAATCTTTTTTATTACTACTTATAATTGCCTCTCTTTCTTGGTCAAGAAGTTCAGCCATTGTAAGCAAAACATTATTTCTAGTCTCTATGGATAATAAAGTATTCATCTAATATCTTCTTCGTTTGTTATTTATCTAAAGCATCAACCAAAGCTTCAAAAAACTGATTGATGTGCTCTTTTTTTATTGTCAAAGGAGGTAAAATTCTTAAAAGTTTTTTATTTGCTGCGCCCCCCGTAAATATCTGATACTCGTATATTAATTTCTTTCTTAAATCTCCTACTTCGAAATCAAATTCCAATCCTAACATTAAACCTCTTCCTTTGATCTTTTTGATATGAGGAATTGTCTTTGCAATTTTGATAAAGTATTCAGACATTTCCTTAACATTATCCATCAATTTATCTTCTTCAATTACATTTAAAACAGACAAACTTGCAACACATGCTAAATGATTTCCTCCAAAAGTGGTTCCCAGCATTCCAAATTTAGCTTCAATATTCGGGTGTATTAGAATCCCACCAATAGGGAAACCATTCCCCATTCCTTTGGCAATAGAAATGATGTCTGGAGTAACGTTGTAATGTTGGAAAGCAAAAAACTTTCCAGAACGACCATATCCAGATTGAACTTCATCGGCGATAAAAAAAGTATTGTTTGCTTTACAGAGTGCATCGACTTTTTCAAAAAATTCTGCAGTTGCTTGATCTAAGCCACCAACTCCTTGAATAAATTCAATAAGAACTGCACAAACGTCTCCTTTTTTAAGTTCTTTTTCTACTCCTTGAATATCATTTAATTCTAAGGTTGTAACTTTTTGTTGTGCGTTAATGGGAGCAATAATAGTAGCATTGTCTGTTGCAGCAACAGCAGCAGAAGTTCGCCCATGAAATCCATTTTTAAAAGAAATAACTCTCGATTTCCCTGTTTTGAAGGATGCTAATTTTAGAGCATTTTCATTTGCTTCTGCACCAGAATTACATAAAAATAATTGATAATCTTTACAACCAGATAGTTTTTCAATTTTGTTTGCCAACTGCTTTTGTAATGGATTTTGAATCGCATTTGAATAAAATCCTAATTTTGCAACTTGTTTTGTAATTGCTTTTACATATTTGGGGTGTCCGTGTCCTATAGAAATTACAGCATGCCCTCCATATAGATCTAAATATTCTCGGTTGTCTTCATCATACACATAAATCCCTTTTGCGGAAACAGGAGTAACATCATACAATGGATACACATTAAATAATCCCATTTTTTTAATTTTTTATTTGGTTAATCTTATTAAAAGAGGTGTTAATTCCTTTAATTAATGATGAACTTAAACCTTGGTGCTCCATTTCGTTTAAACCTTCAATAGTACAGCCCCCAGGAGTTGTTACTCTGTCTATTTCAGCTTCAGGATGATTGCCAGATTCTTTTAAGAGAGTTGCAGCTCCAAAACAAGTTTGCATTGCTAATTCATGCGCTTCATGTGCTTCAAATCCTAATTGAATGGCGCCCTGTGTAGTTGCTCTTATTAAACGCATCCAAAAGGCAATACCACTTGCACAAATTACTGTAGCAGCTTGTAGTTGCTCTTCTGGAATTTCCATAGAGACTCCTAAACTATTAAAGATGGTCTTTGCGATTTCTATTTTTTCTTTTCCTTTTGTATTTGGAGAAAGACAGGTCATAGATTGTGCAACTGAAGCAGCAGTATTAGGCATTGAACGTATGATGCTTATGTCTTCACTAACAATGGCTTCAATTTTTGCAATTGAAAACCCTGTAATCACAGAGATTAGAACGTGATCTTTATTCAAATGAGGAACAATACTTTCTAAAATGCGATTAAAATGTCTAGGTTGAACTGCAAAAATTAAAATATCAGAATTTATTACTGCTTCTGTATTGTCCGAAGTTAAAACAACTTCGTCGTAGTTGTTAAAATCTTTGATTGAATTTGTATTTCTTTTAGTCAAATACAAGGAACTTACAACGTTGTTTTTTAATAATCCTTTTCCGATTGATTGTCCTAAACTTCCCGCTCCAATTATTGCTACTTTCATGTTTTTTTATTTTGTTACCAATACAGCTCTATTTCTTTTAAAAATAAGTTGCTTTTAAATTCAATCCAACCATTTCATCAAATCCAACCATTAAATTCATGTTTTGAATGGCTTGGCCAGAAGCTCCTTTTAAAAGATTATCAATAGTGCTTGTGATTAATAATTTATTTCCATGTTTTACTAAATGAAGCAAACACTTATTTGTATTTACAACTTGTTTCATATGAATGTCATTATCAGATACAAATGTAAATGCAGCATCTTTATAGTCGTTGTGATAAATTTCTTTTGCTTTTTCAATGCTACCCTCAAATTTGATATAGGTTGTTGCAAAAATACCTCTTGAGAAATTTCCTCTATTTGGCATAAAGTTAATTTCAGTATTAAAATTGGATTGTAATTGATTTACAGTTTGGTGTATTTCTCCTAAGTGCTGATGGTTAAAAGCTTTGTAATGGGAAAAATTATCAACGCGCCAAGTAAAATGTGTAGTTGCCGACAATGCAGTCCCTGCTCCTGTTGCACCAGTTACAGCATTGACATGAATGGCATCTTCCACCAAATCATTAGCTGCTAAAGGAAAAATTGCCAATTGGATCGCTGTTGCAAAACATCCCGGATTTGCAATGTATTGTGCCGATTGGATGGCGGTTGTATTCAGTTCAGGCAGGCCATATACAAAGTGTTTACCTTGAAATACGGCATCTTGACTAAGCCTAAAATCATTTGATAAATCAATAATTTTTGTCGCACTTGAAAAAGTAGTTTTCTCTAAAAATGCTTTTGAATTTCCATGTCCTAAGCATAAAAATAATACATCAATTTCTGTATTAATTTTATTAGTAAAACTTATTTCAGTCGAACCAATTAAATCTTGATGCACTTGATACAATTTGTTGCCAGCATTAGAAGTGCTGTAAACAAAATTGATATTTGTTTTAGGGTGATTCAGTAACAATCTTATTAATTCCCCCGCGGTATAACCTGCACCACCTATAATTCCTACTTCTAACATCCTTAAGAATTTACTTGTTGATATATTTTATTCTGATTCCCTAAAATTTTAATAAAACCTTTAGCATCCTCAGCTGTCCATGCTTTATTTTCTTCTCCATAGCTTCCAAATTTAGCAGACATTAAATCGTGTTTAGAAATAATTCCATCCAAAGAGAAATGATACGGTTTTAAAGTAACCATAACGTCTCCAGAAACTTTGTTTTGGGAACTTTGTAAAAAAGCTTCTGTATCTCTCATTACTGGATCTAAATATTGACCTTCATGTAAATGCATCCCGTAAAAGCTAGACAGATATTCTTTGTGTTGTAACTGCCATTTGGTTAGGGTGTGTTTTTCTAGTAAATGATGCGCTTTTACTGTAATTAGAGCAGCAGCAGCTTCAAAACCTACTCTTCCTTTAATTCCAACGATGGTATCGCCAACATGAATATCTCTACCAATTGCGAATTTTGAAGCGATATCATTTAAAATCGCAATATTTACTTGAGGGATATTTTCCTCGCCATTTAAAGCGGTTAATTCACCCTTTTTGAAAGTAAGTGTTATGTTCTCCTCACCATTTTTTTGAATTTGAGAAGGATATGCTTCACTTGGTAAGGGTTTCTCTGAGTTTAAAGTTTCAACTCCTCCAACACTCGTTCCCCAAAGACCCTTGTTCACAGAGTACTTTGATTTTTCCCAAGACATTTCAATGCCCTCAGATTTTAAATAATCTATTTCTTCTTCTCGAGTTAGTTTTTGATCTCTTATGGGTGTTATAATGTTGATGCCCGGAGCCAAGGTTTGAAATATCATATCGAAACGAACTTGATCATTTCCTGCACCTGTACTTCCATGTGCTATATATTTGGCTCCAATACTTTTTGCATACTCAACAATTTCAATGGCTTGTATAATTCTTTCAGCACTAACAGAGAGTGGATACGTATTGTTTTTTAATACGTTACCAAATATTAAATACTTCACTACTTTTTGATAGAAAGTAGCTACTGCATCAATATTCTTGTAGGTAGAAACGCCCATTTTGTAGGCATTATTTTCTATTTGATTGATTTCTTCTTTTGTAAAACCACCTGTGTTTACGCTTACTGCATGAACCTCATATTCTTTTGATAAACTTACAGCACAGTAGGAGGTATCCAAACCTCCACTATATGCAATTACTAATTTTTTCATTTTATTTTATTTGTACAGGTTATTTATTTTAGTTGTCTTATTTCGGATTCAAAACGAGGATTGACGAAATATTTATAACTCAATTCATCTCTTAATTTTCCTATTTTTTCTAGTTCCTCTATCAATATTTTAGACATTTCAGAAAGAACAATATGTGTCATTCCTAGCAATTCATTGTAATGGTGAACTTTCGATGTTTGCGCAATTGAAATAAGAAAATTGTTCGAATACAATTCTGTCATTTTAGCCATTAATAATAGGCCTAGATTATAATTACGATATTTTCGATCTACCCACAAAGTAGAACGCTCATACACAGAATATTCTTTTACATGATGTTCATGTGCAAAAATATGACCAATCACCTTTTCTTCTTTTTTCATTAAAAAACATCCGTTTTTTAAACGTCTTTTTAATAGGTCTATACGAACATGATATAAAGAAGGTAATGCTTTCGATCTTTCAGAGATGATTGCAAGTATTTCTTCTGGAAGTTTATAAACTAACTCTAGTTCTATGCCTTGTTCAGAACAATAGGTTTCTGCGTTGTTGATAACGCCTTTAATATCTGTATTCAATATGGATTCCATTATTCGTTATTCCTTTTTTATTGGGATGTTTGTTCGTTTTTTTCAAAACAAACATCCAAAGGTTCATTTTACATTAATTGATCAATTATTGTTTCTATTTATTAATAGAGACAAAATGTTTTTTTAATAATAACGGAAAATAGAAAGTGAATTACTTTCTTAAACTGAATGCTCCCCTTAGGGACGAGTTTTAGGAAAACGCAGCATAGACGTTTTAGTATTTTCTACTAAAACGAAAGAGATAAAAGATATGTTGTTTCCTGTTTTCACTGAATAACTACATTTACTATTAACTCTAAATCGTCGGCGTTAGCCCCTTTCGTTAATATTAGCCGCAAAACTACAATTTATTATGAACTAAACAATAATTAAATATGAAAAAAAAACAGGCTTTTAGAGGAAGTTTGTCAAAATAACAGTCGAATATTATGTTTCTCATAATTATGAATTCTATGTTGGATTTATATATTGCTTTTAATGCTGTTATTTTTTTATTTTAAAACTAAACCTTCAAATAATTTCACATCCATTAAACTTTGATTATTTTTATGGAATATTAAGAAATTAATTTAGAAATAATAAACTTCAATTAAGAACGTTATACTATAATCAAAAAGAAAAAATGATAAAAAAATCTCTCCTATCAACAATAGTTCTCCTGTTTTTACTCATGACAGTTAGCTGCACGAATAACAATATTAAATTTAAAATAGAAAAAGGGAAAGTTGGAAATGTCACAACTAAAACTACTATTCAAGATTTAACCACCATATTTAAGAAGGACTCTATAGTTAAGAATCTTAGTGAAGGAGTCCAAGGAAATAATTATTTTCAAGAAGATGATGAATATTTTATTTTTGAAAAAGGAGGTAAATTATTACTAACAATTTTGCCAAAAGAACAATTAGATTCAACCTCTACAATTAAAAGTATTGAAATACACGATGAACGTTTTAAAACCCTGTCAGGAATTAGTATAAATTCAAGTTTTTCTGAAATTAACGTCAGTAATACCATACATAAAATTGAACGTACTTTTTCTTCTGCTACCTTATTTTTAGACAATTTAAATACGACAATTACGATTGATAATGAGGAACTAGGTTTAAAAGAGTTTAGTACACAGAAAGTTACTAAAGAACAAATTCCTGATTTAGCAAAGATGAAAACATTTATAGTTTGGTTTAATTAGGCTGGTTTTTTTGCTTCTGAAAAAAGAAAGTTATTTTAGTTACTCCATGATAATTCAATCGTATGCATAAAAACTATACTATTCAAAAAGCTCCATTTATTGTTCCAACAACAGACGGTAAATTAATTGAAGAGCATTTTGGAAATGCAACTGATAACAATTCAGCAATAAGTATTGCGCACATGATTGCACCACCTGGCTGGGAAGAACCTTTTCAGACGCCAAAATTTGATGAATTCACTTATATTATAAAAGGGAAAAAACAATTTATTATTGATGGAGAAACAATTGTCTTAGAATCAGGTCAATCTATTAAAATAAACAAACAGACCAGAGTGCAGTATTCAAATCCCTTTGATGAGCAATGTGAATATATGGCAATCTGCCTGCCTGCCTTTTCAATGGATTTAGTAAATAGGGAAGAGGTTTAACCTTTTTTTCGCGTCAGATAAAAAGGCAAATACATCAATAAAAAATAAGGAATAACAATCAGTTCAACTACAAAAACATATTGAGGCCAATCTCCAAACAGGTCCAATAATGTTTCAGCACCTGGTTTTTTATTTGTGTAAAAATAATTGGACCCTAAAAAGTAATTCAAAACAAACATTATAAGCATGAAAACTTGCATCCCGATAAAAGATTTTGCCACACTTTTTAATGTAGGTCTCATGTTATAAATAAAGGTGGCATACATCATAAAAAACACCAATCCTGCGTGAACAAACCAATATCTAAAAAAAGGAAAGTTTAAATAATTATATTCATTAGGTGTGATTAAAGACTGTAAAGTTCCACCAAGTATTAAGAAGAAAAAAATTTCATAATATAAAAATTTTCTTGTTGTTGATAGTATTGGAATCGTTAGTGCTAAAAAGCTACACAAATGTAATGGTAAGTCTTCTTGATAATTAAAATTACCTTCATACACTTTTAAAAATGTTCCAAAAATGACTGTTATAGAAATTGAAAAAGCGATAATGTTACCTACCTTAATTTGAGTTCTTTTATGCTGTTTCTTTGCCCATAAAATAAGCAAGAAACCCAACACGAGAATCATAAAATTTAGCCACAGATGTTGCAGTGTAAAAGGAATAAAATCAGTGTTTTCCTTGAAAAAAAAATCGTTCAAAATATGTAATTATTAGTATGGA
>UPTG01002785.1_pt1 | contig 11683 bp, 8 predicted proteins | sample 2160121 | NCBI WGS metagenome assembly UPTG01 (sample SAMN06266255, study PRJEB28933) | marine metagenome | isolation source: Columbia River Estuary | place: USA:Columbia River Estuary, USA | collected 2014-07-27 | reverse complement strand
GAGTTCAGACGTGTGCTCTTCCGATCTTGTATTTATAGTAGCTCATCCAACTAAAATGTATAAAGGAAATGACGGTAAAATTGAAGAACCTACTATGTACAACATTAAAGGTGGGGGAGAATGGTACGATGCAAGTTATCATGGTTTATTGGTACACAGGGACTACGATGCTAAAACCACTAAGGTTAAAGTACTTAAAGTCAAGTTCCAAAACCTCGGTGAAAACGGTGCTGAGTCTCATTTTACTTGGGAGCCTAAGTCTGGGAGTTTCATACCAAACGAACCGGTAACAGCCGAAGTTGATGGCTTGCCCACCGGGCTAGTCGGTAAGCTTGCGTTCAGCCCTACCGGGCGAGCACTTGCGATGACGCTCAATACGCCAAAAACCCCATCTGATACGTTTGTGTTGGCGCTTAAAGATAACCCAACCTTGCATGGTGCGCTCACCCGATGGACTACTAGTGAAGTTGGTGGCTTGAATACTGAAGATTTTGTTGTGCCTGAACTGATCGAATACGAGACATTCGACAACCGAAAGATTCCGGCGTTCTTATATAAACCTCAAGGGAAAGGCCCATTCCCTGTCGTAATTTCGATCCACGGTGGCCCTGAAAGTCAGGCTCTGCCATCTTTCAGTTCTACCTACCAGATGTGGCTGGCGAAACTTGGTGTTGCGATTCTAGTGCCCAATGTGCGCGGGTCAGACGGTTACGGTAAGTCTTACCTGCAACTAGACGATGGCTTTAAACGCGAAAACTCGGTTAAAGATATTGGAACGTTGCTCGATTGGGTGGAACAGCAACCGGAGCTCGATAAAAACCGGGTTGCCGTTTTTGGTGGCAGCTACGGCGGCTACATGGTGCTGGCGTCCTCCGTTCTCTTCAGCGACCGCTTGAAAGCGGCGGTTGACGTGGTCGGAATCAGCAGCTTTGTCACGTTTTTGGAGAATACACAGGACTATCGTCGCGATCTTCGGCGTGCGGAATATGGTGATGAGCGCGACCCTGAGATGCGTGCGCATCTAGAGAAAATCTCACCGCTGAATAATGCAGAGCAGATAAAGGTCCCCATGTTGGTGGTCCAGGGGCAGAATGATCCCCGTGTGCCGGTAACCGAATCGCAGCAGTTGGTTGATCAGCTTCGTGATCAAGGGCAAACGGTTTGGTACATGAATGCGCTGAATGAAGGACACGGTTTTAGAAAGAAGGAGAACCGTGATATCTACCAGCAGGTAACCGTGCTGTTTCTGAAGGAATTCTTGTTGGGCAAATAGTAAGTAGCTCATTCGATTAACAGAAGAAGTTGCGGAATTCACGTTGAGCAGGAGTTCAAATTGTTGGCTGCGGCTCTCTATTTCATGAACATTATCGGTGATTTTTCCCCCGCCTCGAAGCGCCATCCACAACATTGTCGGTTATGGTTGGCAATCTAGTCAGGTAAGCACGTGAGTGTTGAAGGGCAGGGTTTTTGGGTTTAAAGAGAATTTTTTGATCTTTATGTAATCTTCACTTTACTTAGGTATCTTTGCAAAATCTTACAGTTACTCAAACGTATTTTTATCCAGTCTGTAAATCGCACTTTACAGTTACACCCGAGAGGAAATTATGATCAAAGCAAGACATTGGCTAGTCGCTGCTGTGCTATCACTGAGTACAGTTGCCCAGGCAGAGGTCTCGGATAGCGAGTTTGCTGAAATGAAAGCGGGTCTCGTGTCGTTGATGGAGCGCGTAAATGCTCTCGAGGCGGAAAACAAGGCATTGCGCGTCCAGTCTGTCAAGCATAGCAAGGCGGTAGAAGTCATGGCTAGTGCAGACCAAAAAGTGAAAAGCAATTGGTCAAACACGGTTAAGGTAAAAGGTGATCTGCGCTACCGCTATGAAGGAATTGCTCAAGACGGAAGGGCTGACAGGGAAAGAAATCGGGTTAGAGCGCGGGCTGCAGTTGTCGCTAAGCTCAAAGATAATGTTGAAGTCGGCATTGGTATCGCGAGTGGAAATGATGATCCGGTTTCTACCAATCAATCCCTCGGTGGTGGTGGTGCAACCAAGGATACGCGGTTGGATTTGGCATATTTCAAATGGCGTGCCACCGAGAATGTTGCGATTACCGGCGGTAAGTTTAAAAACGTCTTCTACAAGCCCCACGGAAGCGAGTTAATTTTTGATGGTGACTATAACCCGGAAGGCGTGGCATTTGGTTGGAACAATGGTTCAGGGTTTCTCACGGCGGCACTTTACTGGCTCGAAAGTGATACTAGGAGAAGCAACCATCGATTCTCCTATGGTGTTCAGGGAGGCTACAACGCGGAACTGGGAGGGGGAAAGCTTACCGCAGGTTTGGGGTATTATCAGTTTGGCACCGAGGGTCGAAGCACTTTCTACGGTGATGAAGATGACTTTGCCGGGAATACTTTTACTTGTGCAGATCCCGTAGCTGTGACGGGTTGCCTATATGACAATGACTTCACCGAAATTCAGGTGTTTGGAGACTGGAGTACAACAATACAAGACAGACCATTTAGCCTTTACGCCGAATACTTGAACAATACGGCTGCGGATAGATTTGATACAGCATGGTCCGGCGGGTTTAAGTATGGCAAAGCATCTGCACGTGGCAAGTGGGAGTTTGACTACAGATATGAGGATAGGGAAGCAGACTCAGTATTTGGTCTGATTACCGGTAGCGACTTTGGCGGTGGCGGCACAGATGCCAATGGCCACATTCTGAAAGGCGCGATTGCGATGAATAAAGCCTGGAAGTTTTCACTGACTTACTTCATGAACGAGACCAATCAGGCGCTCGGCACCGAAGCAGAGTACGACAGAATCCAGATAGACTCAGCCTTTAAGTTTTAACTTGTGACCTGAGTAAGTTCGTCTCAACAAGCGTCCTAAAGAAGACCGTAATTATGTTGCGCCAAGGGGCAGGAAAATTTGTTCAACTTCAGGTCTAAATCGAGTTGAGAAGTTCTGGAAGCCTATGAAACGGAGTCCTAGCGCTTATCTTTCGACAGGTCCTCAATGCCGAGTGGCTGCACGCGAGCAGGATTAGTCTTTGGTGTTGATAGTGAGTGTTTTCCGTGCGACTAATTTTTCTCGATCCGAATAAACCAAAATCGAACTATGATTGAAGCGCCGGCTAACCAAGGGGAGACTGTGGCTTCCATAATGTTTACTAGGAGCGAAGCAATGAGTTACACATCCGTATCGATGACAAGACCCGGCAAGGCCTGGGATGGTGTAGAACCTGGCTCGGACGAATGGGCCGCAATGCAAGAAAAGCAGCAAGCCGTGATCAGTGAAGCAGGTGGTACGATTGTCGCTGGTGGTTGGGCCGTTGGTTTTAATGCCTTTATTAACATCATCACCTATCCAGACATTGATTGTTCGATGAAGGTGGTCGCCCGCCTGACGGCTGCGAATATGGCAGAAATTGAGTCCTCGGCATTAATTTCTCCCGAGGAATGGGCAACCCTAATCAGCTAAGCAGGGCGACGCTCGAAGATAGATATGCGCTTAAGGCTAATTGGTGAAGGTGTGTCTCCTGTCTAAACGAATCACCAGGCGACAAGGCATGGATGTTGAAGCGAGTGACGCGGAAGACGCGCTGGCTTCAACGAAGCCTAGACAGGGGAATCAGTGAGAACGACCTTGCCTTGTAGTCGGCATAGCCCGGTTTATCCTCGAGCAATTTCTTTTCGATCATTGGAATCGAGACAAAGGTAAACAGAAGAATCATAGCGATAGAACCTGAAAGCATCCAATAGTCGGCATAGCCTACTGCAGCATAACCGAACAACAGCACAGCGACCCAAACACCGATTTCGCCAAGGTAATTTGGATGGCGGCATAAAGACCATAGGCCGGTATCTAACACTTCAGTACGGCTGCGGCGAAGCTGCCGAAAACGGTGTAGCTCACGATCAGACTGGAACTCGAGCCAAACGGACGTCAGGCCAATAGCCAGTGCCAGATAGTCGAACCCGTTAATCGGTTGAGTGCCGATAACAAGGGCGTGGTACATCGGTATGCAGCCCAAAAAAACAAGCAACGTGGGGTAAAGGTGAACGCCGGTAAAACTCAGTGGCCACCAAAGTATGCCGGCTTTGGCCTGTAAATTCACATAGCGCCAATCCACGTGATCAAGACCGCTCCAAGTGTACGCCCAGTTGATGGTTAGCCTAAAGCCCCAAAGTAGAATCACCAATGCCATCATCAGTTGGCGAATGACATCTGCATCACTTTGCAGACTGATCAGGTAGCCAACAATCACCATCGGAATCACGCTCCAATAGGCATCGTAAAAGCTGGAATTTTTGTATGCAACACTGAAGGCAAATATGACAATGGTTGCAACCACGTCGGCTATCAGTACCTGAGCCATCAGATGGTATTCGGTCACAAACTGGAGGGTTACCGCGGCAGCGGCTAGCGCTATTAAGTAACTGATAACGACAATAATGTAGGCTTTAATCATAGGGTAAATACCACCTGTTCTCATTGTTTAGTAGACAACATAACTAACCAAAAAGTAAAGGTGCACGCTCTGAATTTTTGAAATTCTAAAATGAGCTGAGTGGCGATGGTGTTTTCGTGGACCAACAGCAGCTTGTTACTGATGATGAGCCGTCATTGTTGGTGCCGGTTTATAGAGAAAACTCGTGCACAACGATGATGCAAGGCAAATAGCACGAGAAAAGACATGGTTAATCATGTTTTCCAAAAAACGTTAATTATAGTGATAGCGGTAATTTGTGTGCAGTTGGATCAGACTTTAGGCTCTTGATTTAGGACCACCCGAGAGGTCTCTAGGGTGATCCGTCATCTTAAAATACCCCTGCCCGTGTGGATCGCTGGCTGATTACCATTGATCGACATGCATAACGGTGTTTAGGGGAGGGCGGTACGCAGGTTTGAATTCAGTACCCTTTGTGTAGGCGATGGGTATCAAGGCGACTTGCGTGTAATCAGCGTAGGGAATGCCCAGTAGATTCGCAATTTCTTCCTCGTGCATTAAATGCAGTGTTGTCCAGGCGGTGCCGAGACCGCGGGCTCGCGCGGCAATCATGAAGCTCCAGGCAGCGGGGATAATCGAACCGTAGGTGGCGGCCTGTGCGAAATTTCCGCCACCAGCAATTTCCGCTGATTCAATACGACCCGCAATGCACGGAATAAGTAACGCTGGGGCCTTGGCCATGTTGGCAGCTAAATATTCAGCGGAAGAAGTTGACCTCTCTTGGCTGGAAACCAGTGATTGATCGCCACTGTCCTTATGCAGATGATGAATAGCTACGGGCATGGTTTTATAAATTTCCCAGACTTGAGCGTAGATCTCAGCAATGCGATCTTTTTTTGCCTGATCAGTGACGAACATGAACTGCCAACCTTGTGCGTTTGAGCCCGTAGGCGCTTGAACGGCGATGTTCATGCACTCTTCTAAGACGTCCATCGGCACTGGGCGGTCAAAGTCCAGTCGTTTACGCACAGCACGGGTGGTGCTAAGAAGCTCATCATTGCTCAGCGCTAACTGTGGGTGTGTCATGTAAATCCTCTTGGTGTTGGTGAGTGAGTATGTCGTTGGTCATGTTAAACAAATTTGTGCTAAGCAGCAGCAATCACCATCCCTAACCTTTCTTGGAAAAATATGGTTCACACTGCCTATCTCAACAGCCTAGTCATCTCTCTGTTTTACTGAAACAAAAACCCAACAATTGTTAGTACAATAGTGTAAGGCAGCGCCATGATCACCATCCGGATATATCCCAGTTTGATGAGCGGCGCGAGCGCCGATGTCAACAGAAATAGAAACGCGGCTTGACCATTCGGAGTCGCGACCGAGGGAAGGTTTGTCCCCGTATTAATACTGACCGCTAGGCTATCGAAATGCGCTCTGGATATATCGCCTGCATCATATGCTGCTTTAACTTCATTGATATAGACCGTGGCGACGAATACATTATCAGAGATGGCTGACAGCAATCCGTTGGCCAAGAAAAATGCTCTCGGTTGGTCTTCAATAGGCAGGGCAAGCACCCACTGAATAACAGGGCTAAAGAGGTGTAGGTCATGAATCATGCCGACAACGACGAAGAAGATGCAGAGCAGTGAAACAAAAGGCAGTGATTCTTCAAACGCTCGACCGATTTGATGTTCTTCGTTGATGCCGGTTAGTGCCGTTACAGCAACCAGCAGACATAAGCCAATAAGACCGACTTCCATGATATGAAGAGCAAGACCGATCACTAAAAGGATACCGCAGGCTCCCTGCACAATGAGGGCATAAACCTCCCTAGGTTTACGTTTTTCGTCCTGTTCTTGAATATAGTCTTTTATTATCCCGCGTACCTTTGGATCTAGCTTGCCGCCATAGCCAAGTACACCTGTTAGTTCTAGAACGATGCAGGTTAAAAAGCCGGCAATCACCGCTGGGATTGTGACGTGAGACATCTCTATGGCGAATTGAACGAAGCTCCAATCCATTTTGTCGGCAATCAAGAGATTCTGGGGTTCACCCACCATCGTTGTGACGCCGCCAAGTGCTGTGCCGATCGCACCGTGCATGACTAGGCCTCTAATGAATGCTCTGAAGTCCTCGAGCACATCGCCGCTGAGTTCCTCTCGATCCTCAACGCCGTCATGGTCTATATCTGTGTTTGTTGCAGAATGAATCTTTTCGTACACCCCATACAAGGCAACAAAGACGGCGATGAGCACAGCTGTGACGGTCAGCGCGTCAAGGAACGCGGAAAGGAATGCGGCCATGACTGAAAACATGAGTGACAGCATCCATTTGCTGCGAACATTCATAATGATTTTTGCAAAGACAAAGGTCAGTAATGGCTTCATGAAATAAATAAAGCTCACCATGAAGATCAGTAGTGCAAGTACACCGAGATTGGCTTGTATCTCGTGCCAAACAGTTTCAGGGGAGGTCAATCCAAGCGCTAAGATGCCAATGCCCAAAAGTCCGCCGCTCTGAAGTGGGTAGCATTTTAGTGCCATGGCCAGTGTCAGAATGAACATGCCTAAAAACATCCAACCTAAAACAGTGGTTCCTACCACTAATTTAAGGGGGAAACACAGGACGAGGAAAACCAAGATTGACATCTTGAACCATCCCGGACTATTTCCTAAAAACTCTTTGTATGCGATTTGAATCATTAAATTCCCTCCACTGCCTGCATTGTAAATAAATTGTCTTTGCTTCACGCGAAAGTGACCGAGTCATCGCGCACCATATATTCTACTAATTTCTTGAAGAGCTTTGTGACACTTTATGCGGTATGCCGAATGTCAGTTCGCCCCAAATATCTTAGCGGTTGATATACTAAGCGTTATATTACATCGATTTTTGTCTTGAGCGAGTTTTTAAGTGATTGATTATTAACTTAAATAGACATTCGTTGTCGCGACTACAAATTGGTAGGTTTAGCCTAATTTGAAGTGACTTATTGGTAAGCAGTGGTCAATCTTCGACTTCGTGTTGTCCCGTCTATCTAGCCTCGATTTTGCCTCATGAGTGCTGTTCAAGTCGGCAGTTGGAGCAGGTGGCCTGTGATGCTCCAGAATAGCGTTATCTTGCTTTTTTAGAGGTGAGCGACATTCTCAGTGACCACACTTAGCGGCTCTTAGGGCAATGTGGTTTATACTGCTTGTTCTTACAAGTGCGCCTCGCTGCGAAAGGTGCGCGGGAGAGTTAAGGTCATCGAATGCCAGCGTACAAAACAGCACCAGTCCCTTCGACCCGGATGCCAGACGGCATTCCGTATATTATTGTCAACGATATCGCGGAACGCTTTAGCTTCTATGGCATGAAGGCCATTCTTGTGGTCTTTATGACGCAGTACTTGATGTCGAGCGATGGGCAATTGGCGACCATGTCGCGCGCCGACGCGACGTCCTATTTCCATCTGTTTGTGTCTACAACCTACTTTCTGCCGATTATTGGTGCCGTTATTGCGGATGCGTATTGGGGCAAGTATCGAACCGTCATGTTGCTATCTGTGGTGTATTGCGCAGGCCATTTTGCCTTGTTCTTGGATGACACTAGGGTAGGGTTGTTTCTCGGTCTGACATTAATTGCTATCGGGTCAGGGGGTATCAAGCCTAGCGTTGCTTCGAACGTCGGAGATCAGTTTGGCCGCTCCAATGAACACTTGTTGTCGAGAGCCTTTTCCTGGTACTACCTCGGCATCAATATAGGATCAGTGTTGTCTTCGCTGATGATACCTTGGCTGCTCAAGGCCTATGGGCCTGCCGTCGCGTTTGGCGTTCCGGGTTTATTTATGCTGGTGGCGACATTGACATTTTGGATGGGCCGTTATCATTTTGTGCACCTGCCTCCGGCGGGCAAGTCTTACCTGACCGATGTCTTCGGTCGCGATGGCAGACGCGTTGCCAGCCGTTTGCTGGTGATTTACATCTTGGTGGCAGCGTTTTGGTCTTTATTCGATCAAATGGGCAGCACCTGGGTGCTTCAGGCAATGCAGATGGATAGAACCATTTTGGGTTATGAATTGTTGCCCGCCCAAATTCAAGCGATGAACCCTTTTTTGATTATCGTGCTCATTCCCCTTTTCTCGTACTATATCTATCCGTTCATGGCACGTTATTTTGACCTCACCGCGGGTCGCAAGATGTGTATGGGTATGTTTCTAGCGGCCACGCCTTTTTTGGTCACCGCATGGTGTGAATCACAAATCCAGCTCGGTCAAACGCCGCACATCAGCTGGCAGCTTCTGGCTTATTTTTTGATGACCTTGGCTGAAGTTCTACTGGTGATTACGTGCATGGAATTTTCGTATACCCAAGCGCCAAAAAGCATGAAATCGTTAGTCATGGCTTTGTTTTATCTGTCCATATCAGCGGGTAATTTGTTCACCGCGCTGGTCAATCAGGTGATTCAAAACCCTGACGGTACAACAATACTTGTTGGCGCGAGTTATCATCTGTTCTTCGCCGGATTCATGGGGCTTGTCGCTTTGATCTTTGCGATTTACATGCGTTTTTATGAGGAACAGCACATCATTCAGGAAGAGTTTGCGCAATAAAAGCTGTTGGCACGTTCCGGAATGCCCGTAGCCCTGCTTTCAAGCTACATTGCCAGCGCAATCGAGGTATGGCGTCGGTGAAAAATGTTGTGAGCGTTGTTTAGGATGGCTATATCGTTTCTTGGAACAGCAACAACGGTGCAGTCATCAACTTGCCGCCTGCAAGACTTCAGACCAGCATGGTCACGGTAATTGATAGCCTGTCAAAATAACTATCGTATAGTGGGAGCAGGGGCGCGGTTTGAGAGCACGAAGGTCGACGAATAAAAAGCTCGAGGTTATCCTAACGGACCGGAATATTCCAAATTCGAAATAAACTACCTTCGTAAGTATTTTTGTGGTACACAAACAGCGACAAGTTCGGATCTCAGAGTAGTCGGTTAGCGACACTGGATCGGTCATAAAACCATTTATCGACAGTAGGGGTAGGTATGCTCAAATTCCGGTGTACACCGTCAAGGGGTTTCTTTTTTATTCTGGCAGCTGCGTTCTCATTGCATGGATTAGGTCTTGAAGCGTCAGCAGCAGAAAAAAAGCCAGAGTATGATCAAGCGATACTCGATGAAATAGGCGTGAAATTAGACCAACTTTACGAAAGTGGCGTAATACCAAATTATGTGGTTGATATACGACGAGCAGGCGAAGTCATTTATTTTAGGGCGAGAGGTAAGACCGAGTTAGGCGGTGACGTCTCAGTTTCTGAAGATACGATCTATGTACTCGCGTCGATGTCCAAGCCGATTGTTTCTACCGGCGTATTAAAACTTATCGAAACTGGGAAACTTAGTCTGGAGGACCCTCTCTCTAAGTTTTTTCCACAGTTCGAATCGATGCTGGTAGCGCCAAATGGAGACTTAGACATTCCTTTTGAGGAAGCAGATAAACCCATCACAATTCGACATTTGCTGACGCATACATCGGGGTTTACCTACCCACCGCAAGTGCTAGGAGTGGGCGAAGTGGCTCAGCAGTACAATGATATTGGATTGCTGTCGGGCGCAGCCTCAAGCCTAGAAGAGTTCGCTGATATTCTGTCGCAGATTCCTTTGGTTGCGCACCCTGGAGAAACTTTTAATTACAGTGTCAGCATCGATATCCTTGGCGCAATTATTGAGCAGATAACGGGGCAAAGGCTTGGTGACTACCTCCATGAAACAGTTTTTGAGCCTCTTGGTATGGTTAATACCGCTTTTTACGTGCCAGATGAGAAGAGAATTCTGCTTCCCCGGGTGTATGGACCGGCTACGCCGAACAATCCTGCGCCGTTTATTAGAGACGACCCAATTAAGTGGCAGATCTCGGAAGCCAAGTACTTTGGACAGGGCTTCGAGCAGATTGGGCGAAAGGGAAAATACGAAAGTGGCGGTGGAGGGTTGTTCTCGTCCTCGAGAGACTTTCTACAGTACTCTCAAATGGTGGCGAATTATGGTGAATTGAAAGGGGTCCGAATCTTGAAGCCTGAAACTGCGGCGCTCCATTTTAGAGATTTGATGCCCGATCTTGGGCTAGAGGCTTTCAGGGCAAACTTTGGTGATGCGGCAAGTTACATGAAGTTTGGTGGTGGCCTAGGTATCAAAGTAGAAGAAGATGGGTCAGACCGCGTTGACTACTATTTCTGGGGTGGGGCAGCCAACACATTTTTCTGGATCGACGGAGAAGATCAAAGCGTGGGTGCCTTTTTCACTCACATCGCGCCACCAAGATACAATATGACAGACCAAATAGAAGAGATCGTAGACAGGGCGAGAATTAAATGAGAAAGATTATAGCGTTTCGCTTCGTTTTCCTCGTATTCGGTTTCGCGATAGGTGTTGTCACGCCGACGGTTGCCGATGAGCGAAAGCAAACGGTTGTAAAAGAAGTTAGATTGATACTAGATCCACTCGTTGATGAGCAATTGCTGCCGGGTTTTTATCTAGGCGTGTTTGATTCCGGGGGTCTAGTGCTTGATGTGACGCGCGGTAAGGCAGCTGAAGCGGGTGAACTAAAGCCGGGTCCGGATATCCTCTACGCAATCATGTCGATGACCAAACCTATAGTGTCGTTCGCCGCCATACAACTAATTGAACAAGGGAAGTTAGGTCTTGAAGACCCGGTGTCAAAGTTCATTCCGGAATTTGGGTCTTTAGTCGTGGTTGAAGATGGCGATCTGGATAAACCCCAACAAGAACTCGAGCGCGCCGTAACGATAAGGGATTTGCTCACCCACACCTCGGGACTGACGTACAGTGAGGACATTGTCGGGCGAGAGGAAGTGGCTAAGTTATATGCTGAATTAGGTATCTTTCCTCTCGATGAGCGCACCGACGATAGTCTGTCCGAAATCAGTGATCATGTAGCTGCGTTGACGCAACTGCCGTTGGTAGAGCAGCCCGGACAACGCTTTATCTATTCGGTATCAATCGATGTGTTGGGCAGGGTACTAGAGATCCTAAAAAATCAGCGGTTGGACTTGATTCTTGATGAGCTGGTTTTTGAACCGCTGGGAATGGATAGTACTGGTTTTGTCGTGCCTGTTCTTCAGGAGACAGTGTTAAGTCTAGGCCACCTTCGGGAGTAGTAGCGGCTGATTGTACAAGGTTACTAGTAACAGTGTAAGGTTTAAACTCAGCCATCCCTGCGGCTGATGTACCT
>UPTG01002784.1_pt1 | contig 11683 bp, 8 predicted proteins | sample 2160121 | NCBI WGS metagenome assembly UPTG01 (sample SAMN06266255, study PRJEB28933) | marine metagenome | isolation source: Columbia River Estuary | place: USA:Columbia River Estuary, USA | collected 2014-07-27 | reverse complement strand
GTTCCAAAATCTCAACGGCGCGTGTGACCAATTGACCGTTTGTCGCAAGAACGCCTCTGTCGAGATAAATATTATCTTCCAGACCGACGCGGATATTGCCCCCCATTGCAATGGCCGTTGCAGCCATCGGCATCTGCATTCGCGAGATGCCGAAGCCAGCCCAAGTTGCACCCGCAGGCAGATGGTCTTTCATGACTTTCATTGTATCCACGCTTTGATCCGCACCCCAGGGAATGCCGAGACAAATCTGAAACATCGGTGGATCAGCGATCAAGCCTTCAGTGATCATTTGCGTTGCAAAGCGGATGTGGCCCAATTCGAACACTTCCAATTCGGGTTTGACGCCCCATTGTTTTGTCAGGGCGGCCATCTCGCGTAGCATGGGCGGTGTCGAGATGTAAATCTCGTTGCCATCGCCAAAATTAAGCGTGCCGCAGTCAAGTGAACAGATTTCGGGCAGGCAGTCTTTAACGTGACGCAGACGTTCTTCGGCACTGATCATATCGGTGCCTGGGCCAGGCATTGCCGGATCTTGTGCCGAGGGCACCCAATCGCCCCCCATGCCTGCGGTCAAGTTGATGACAACGTCCGTATCGCTGTCACGGACCCGGTCGACTACTTCTTTGAAAAGCTTGGGGTCGCGGGAGCCTTTGCCGGTCTCAGGGTCGCGTACATGAATATGCGCAACCGCGGCCCCAGCCTTCGCCGCCTGTATCGCAGCGTTGGCGATTTGTTTTGGCGTTACCGGAACATGTTCACTGCGGTTTGTGGTATCGCCAGCCCCGGTGACAGCACAGGTCACTATGACATCGTAATTCATCGGTCGTCTCCGTTCGCTTTCGGCATTATTGGAAACACGAGTGGCTTGACAATATAGATTTTTCGTCAATTGATAGCGTATATCTGGCGATATTTCTTGTATTTTTAATTTATCAGGTCCGGCCGCCGGATCTTTCGATGAACCTGAGGGCACCCTATGAGCGATCGACTTTTTTATGTTCTGCTGCCGCGCTTCAATATGTTTAGCCTGACAAATTTGATGGAGCCTGCACGCATCGCAAACTATCTTTCGGTAGAGGATGTCTACCACAAAAAATACCTAAGCTTTGACGGGCCCGACATCACGGCCAGCAATGGGATGGCGGTGAAATGCGAGATGGCGCCGGAGCAAATACGCCGAAATGATCTTATCTTCATTGTGGGAAGCTGGGGAGCGGAACATTACGCTAACAGGAAATTATTCTCTTGGCTACGTCTGCAGGCCAGAAACGGTGTGCGGATTTGCGCGGTTGAAATGGGTGCCTATGTTCTGGCGCGCGCCGGGCTTTTAGCGCGGCGAAGCGCCACCACGCACTGGTCGTATCTGGCGGGGTTTCAGGAACAGTTCCCGGATGTGGATGTTCAGGAGCAGCTTTTCACCGAAGACGGGCCAATATTGTGTTGTTCGGGCGCTACGGCTGGCCTTGATCTTATGCTCTATATCATTGGCGGCCGCCATGGGCAGGCGCTGGCCGGGGAAATTTCAGATCAGATTATACACCATCCTGTGCGGCAAGCCAAAGACGCACAACGCAAAACATTGGGACGCGGGATTGCCAAGCTGCCGTCTGATGTTCAAGCTGCAATCGAGGTGATAGAATGCAATATTAGCGAGCCAGTTGCGGTGCCTGAAATTGCCAAGACAATCGGTTTGTCGCAACGTCAATTGGAGCGGCAGTTTAAGAAATCTGTCGGCTGCAGTATTGTCCAGTTTGGCCTTCTTATGCGCTTGCAGCACGCGCGGGTGCTTTTGATCTCAACCGACTTAGGGGTCCGCGAGAGTGCGACCGCGTCGGGTTTTAATTCACTGTCGCATTTTGCATATGCGTTTAAAAAATGCTTTGGACGTCGACCTAGCGATTACCGGCAAGCTTGGCCCGAGAATGACACAGCGCCGCATTGGCCGGGAACTTTAGGCCGGTTTTTAGACACGCTTCAGCCACAACGCCGGGATGGTCTGCCCCGCTAGTGTGTCTAAGGTTTGCCTTGCGAGGGTCTGCAAAGATAGAGGGTCTGCAAAGATACGAGAATTTACGTCACAACAGATATTGAACCAGCGTTGCAAACTAACCAAACGGTATTTTTTTTGACCATTAGTCAGAAAAAACGACAGATGCTCACTTAATTTGACAAAATTTTACTGGCAAGCGTGGTATTATCTGGCTAACGTGGCGTATAATCTAACGGGAGAAAAGTGGATGAAGTTCAAAAATTATCTCAGCAATTTGTCTTACAAACTGACAGATGGTCAAATTGATCGTCGTCAATTTGTAATGTCAGCCTTGGCAGCGGGTGTTGCACTGCCGTCGGCTTTGGGCATGGCGGATATGGCAGCAGCAGCTACACCGAAAAAAGGTGGGCGTCTGCGGATTGGTGTGACCGGTGGGGCAACCACTGACACGTTGGACCCAGGTCAAATACTTGATATGTATATGATCAACGTTCAGTTTGGTCAGACACGCAATAACTTGACCGTGGTGGGATCGGATGGATTGCTTCAACCTGAGCTCGCCGAAGAGTGGGGCGCATCTGCGGATGCCAGCGTTTGGACCTTTAAAATTCGCAGTGGTGTTGAGTTCCACAATGGCAAAACACTGAGTGTTGAGGATGTGGTTGATTCTTTGAACCACCATTTGGGCGAAGAGTCCAAGTCGGCGGCAAAAGGCATTTTGTCAGGTATCGATTCTGTAAAAGCTGACGGCAAGAATCACGTGGCTGTTGCTCTCAAAGGCGGCAATGCAGACTTCCCGTTTATGCTGAGTGATTATCATGTCAATATGTGCCCCTCAAACGGTGACGGGACAATTGATTGGCAATCGGGTGTGGGCACCGGAGGCTATATGATTGCCGAACACGATCCAGGCGTTCGGACCTTGACCAAGAGCAACCCGAATTATTGGAAAGATGGAGCCGCGCATTTCGATGAGTGCGAAACCATCCAGATTGGCGATACGTCGGCACGGACAAGCGCGCTTATGACTGGCGCTGTTGATGCCATCGCCAATGCGGATTTGAAAACGATCAATCTGCTCAAACGGAATCCGGAAATGGCGGTACGGTCCACCACAGGTAACAAGCAGATCACCCTGCCAATGATCACCACCATGGCTCCGTTTGACAATGCTGACGTGAGAAACGCGGTAAAACATGTCATTGACCGGGAAGATTGGTTGGAGAAGGTTATCCTTGGTTATGGTGAATTGGGCAACGACAACCCCGTCGGTCCGGCCAATATTTACCGTGCAACAACTGACGAGTTGCCGCAGCGCGCCTATGACCCTGAAAAAGCCAAGTACCATCTTAAACAGGCGGGGCTCGATAAGCTGGCCATCCAGTTCCACGCCGCCGATACCGGGTTCTCGGGCGCGGTGGATGCCGGGTCTTTGATGGCTGAATCTGCGCGCGCCGCCGGGATCGATGTCGAGGTGGTAAGAGAGCCAAACGATGGTTATTGGAGTAACGTCTGGATGAAGAAAGCGTTCTCTGCGTGCTATTGGAGTGGACGACCCACTGAGGATATTTTGTTCTCACAAATCTATGCCGAAGGGGCCAGCTGGAATGACACGTATTGGAGCAATGATCGCTTCAATGAACTGCTTTTGCAGGCGCGTGCCGAACTGGATACCACTAAGCGCAGAGACATGTATGTGGAAATGCAGCAACTACTTCACAATGATGGCGGTCTATGTCTGCCCTTGTTCCAAAGTGACGTGATGGCGCATAACACATCGTTGCATGTGCCGGATCAGATCGCAAATAATTTGGTTCTTGATGGGTGCCTGAACTGCGATCGCTGGTGGTTTGCTTAAACCGCTCGGCTTGGGTTAAAACAGGAAGGCCGGCCTGCGGTGCCGGCCTTCCACACAAAATGGGTAACGTTGCGGTGTTAAGCTTTTTGGATTCGCAAGAATAAATAGATGGTCCATCGTCTTTTGTATTTCGGTCTGCACCCTGCTCATGTTGAACCATAGAGGTAATTGTTTTTGCATCCTGTATTAAAGACCGTGCTTGAGCGCTTGGGCTTGGGCCTTGCGACACTTTTTGTTGTGTCGATCATTATATTTTCGGCCATAGAATTGTTGCCCGGCGATTTTGGCCAAGCCGTGCTTGGGCAGTCGGCGACAGAAGAAACCATCGCGGCCTTCCGACGCGAATTGGGCTTGGATCAACCTGCCTATCAAAGGTATTTACACTGGGTGGGAAATGCCGTCCAAGGCGATTTTGGCACATCGTTCTCAGGCAGAAATTCCGGAAGTTCCGGTGCTGGCACGCGGTCGGTTGTTGACTTGATCGCCCCGCGGTTTTGGAACACGCTTTTTCTGGCCTCAGTCACAGCAACGATCGCGGTGCCGATCTCTTTGGCGCTGGGTATTACCACGGCGCTTTATCGAAATTCCACCTATGATCGCACGGTTAATACAGCAACGTTGACCACAATTTCATTTCCTGAATTTTTTGTAGCTTATATTCTGATTTTGCTCTTTGGGTCCTTATGGCCGATATTTCCGTCCTTGGCGAATGTGAACGAATCAACCCCACTTGGCGAACGCCTGTTTAGAACAGTTCTTCCTGCCCTGACGCTGACGCTGGTTATTGTGGCGCATATGATGCGGATGACGCGAGCGGCAATTATCAATCTTCTCGCCAGTCCCTATATCCAGATGGCACGGCTGTCCGGGGCGTCGCGGTCTGAGGTGATCCTAAAGCACGCTCTGCCAAATGCCTGGGCGCCAATTGCTACAGTGATTGCGTTTAATCTGGCTTATCTGGTCGTCGGGGTAGTGGTGGTCGAAGTTGTCTTTGTTTATCCGGGTATCGGGCAATTGATGGTCGATGCTGTCACGGCGCGTGATATTCCTGTTGTGCAGGGCTGCGCGCTGATCTTTGCAATGACCTATATCCTTCTCAACCTGATCGCCGATATCATTGGCATTATCACCAATCCAAGATTGCTGCATCCAAAATGACACAAGAGCCTGACACCTATTCCGCTCTGGCCGAAGTTGGCGCACCACAAGAGCGCAGAAGCTTTTGGGATAAGTTGGTACTAGATCTCAAAAAATCTCCCTGGAGTGCCCGCTTTGGGATGCTAGTGATTTTAACCTATGCCATGGTGGGCATTTTTGCCCCAGCTCTGGCACCCCACGGTGAGGCTGAGGTATTCGCAGAGCCCTATGCTCCTTGGAGTTCCAAGTTTATATTTGGCACCGATCAAATTGGCCGCGACATTTTTTCAAGGATGATTTTTGGCGCACGGAATACAGTTGGGATCGCAGTAGCCACCACTTTGCTGGCCTTTTTCATCGGCGGCAGCCTTGGTTTAGCGGCGGCCATTGACCGCGGCTGGCTGGATCAGTTTTTAAGCCGCACGGTCGACGTTTTGATGGCGATCCCAAGCCTGATTTTTGCGCTGGTCTTGCTGTCTATTTTTGGCTCTACCGTAACAAATCTGATCATGATCATCGCGGTGCTGGACTCAACTCGCGTATTCCGCCTGACCCGCGCCGTTGCGCTGAACGTGGTGGTGATGGATTACGTCGAGGCAGCGCGTCTGCGCGGCGAGGGCCTTAGCTGGATTATGCGGTGCGAAATTCTTCCCAATATCCTGCCGCCACTGATTGCGGAATTTGGTTTAAGGTTCTGCTTTGTGTTTTTGTCGATAGCGGCGCTGTCGTTTCTCGGTGTCGGCATTCAACCCCCGACAGCCGATTGGGGATCTATGGTGCGCGATAACGCGTCCCTGATTCAATTTGCCCAATATGACCTGAAAGCTGGTTTGACCCCCTTGCTGCCTGCGGCGGCGATTGCGCTGTTGACGGTGGCGGTCAATTTTGTAGTGGATTGGTTCCTGCATAAAACAAGTGGGTTGCGCGATGAGTGAACGTACGAAAAAAGGCGATATCCTGCTGTCGATCAGAGGCCTGAAAATCCAAGGATTTTCTGATGAAAAATGGCATGATATCGTCAAGGGTGTCGATCTGACACTGCGCGCGGGCGAGGTGCTGGGGTTGATCGGCGAGTCTGGAGCAGGCAAGTCAACGCTTGGACTGGCCGCAATGGGCTATACCCAACCGGGTTGCCGAATTACTGAGGGCGAAATCATCTTTGACGGTGTCGACTTGGCCAAATTGTCAGATGAAGAAAAGCGTAAATTCTGGGGCAACCGGATGACATATGTCGCGCAGTCAGCGGCGGCTTCGTTCAATCCCGCACACCGGTTGATCGCCCAGACCACCGCCTCAACCATACGTGCAGGCATCAAAGATCACCAGTCGGCCTATGATGATGCCAGACAATTATACAATGCCCTGAATCTGCCGGATCCGGACCATATTGGCGACCGCTATCCGCATCAGGTTTCGGGAGGGCAGTTACAGCGGGTCATGACGGCAATGGCAATGTCGCCCAGACCAGACCTTTTGGTGTTTGACGAGCCGACAACCGCGCTTGATGTGACGACACAGGTCGAGGTTTTGGCCTCGATGCGGTCTATAGTGGAAGAGTTCAATACAGCTGCAATCTACATCACCCATGATCTGGCGGTGGTGGCTCAAATGGCAGATACGATTAAGGTTCTGCGCCATGGGCACGAAGTTGAAGAGGCGCCAACACGCCAGATGCTCAGTGCGCCTGAGCAGCCCTATACCAAATCGCTTTGGTCGGTGCGGGCGCTGGAAAAGTCACAGCAAGCGCCTCAGGCTTCTGTATTGTCGCTGCAGGGTATTGATGCCAGTTACGGGGTGCAAAAGGTACTGCACAACGTCAATATTGAAGTCCCCAAAGGATCAACAGTTGCGGTTGTAGGCGAATCTGGTTCTGGCAAGTCGACCACTGCGCGGGTCATCACCGGCCTGCTGCCACAAACATCGGGAAGCGTGAAGTTCAACGGCGAGGATTTGCCGGCTGTGTTGGCGGACCGCAGCAAAGATCAAAAACGCCGGATCCAGATGATTTATCAAATGGCCGATACCGCGATGAACCCGCGCCAGACCGTGCGCGAGATCATTGGCCGGCCACTTGAGTTTTATCTTGGCATGCGGGGGGCTGAGAAAACCAAACGCATCGTGGAACTTCTTGAGATGATTGAATTGGATGCTGTCTTTATGGAGCGTCTGCCCGGAGAATTGTCTGGTGGTCAAAAGCAGCGCATTTGTATCGCTCGTGCGCTGGCAGCCGAGCCCGACTTTATCATTTGTGATGAGGTTACTTCTGCGCTGGACCAGATTGTGCAAGAGGGCATTCTCAAGTTGTTATTGCGGTTACAAAAGGAACTGGGACTGACCTATCTGTTCATCACCCACGACATCTCTACCGTTAACGCCATCGCCGATCAGGTGGTGGTCATGAACCAAGGAGAGGTGGTGGAGCAGGGTTTGAAAACGGATGTTTTTCAACCGCCATATCCAGACTATACCGCGTTGTTGCTGTCGTCTGTGCCCGAGATGGATCCCGATTGGTTAACTAACCTTATCCAGAAACGCACCGAGACAAGCGCCTGATTTCGATAGCTTTCTAAGATCCGCGGCACAGGGCTTGCGCCATGCAGTGAATGCCGCCGCCGGTTTTAGAAATCTCGGACATATCGATTGCGGCCACCTCGAAGCCACGGGCGCGTAATTTGCCAATTAAGGATGTGGACAGGGTTGGTGCAATCACTCGGTCCTTGCCCAACGACATAAAGTTACAACCTAGTGCCATGGTTTCTTGAAACGGTACATCAATAATCTCGTGGCCTTTGGCCTTCAGCCAGTCCACAATTTCGGGATCGGTACAGTCAAGACAAACGGCTGTCAATTTTGGGGCAATCGGCACCACCATTAAATCAATATGTACATAGTATTCGTCGATAAACGCGAGGCGGGTCTCCCAACCTTCGGCGTCAAACCAGCTCTGGACCTGTCTGGCCCCTTCCTCTTGGGTGCGCGCGCCACCGCATCCGATCAGCACACAGCCCTCTTCGATTACATTAAAATCACCGCCTTCGAATGTGCCTGCCGTCACCATGTCATAAATCGGGATGCCAAGTTTTTCATAGGTGCGGATCGCGGCATAGTTTTCGCCACGGCGCCACCAGTTTGCCATTGCGGTGATGACGGCACCGTAAGGTGTCATGACTGAGCTGTCGCGGGCATAGACCTGCATGGGCAGCTCGATCGTTGGCTCGTGTAAATGAACAGTCACATTAAAATGCGTGTAGGCAGAGACCATTTCAGCGTGTTGCGCCTGAGCAACCTGAATGTTGCAGGGTGCGTCGCGCAGGTGTTTGCGTGACAGCGACGAGGTCGACAAGTGCTGCAAATGAGCAGGGGATCCGAGTAAAACATCGGTCAATGGATCGGTTTCGTTTTGAAAGCCCCAATCGGAGAGGGCCGCAGTGCCCCCTGATAAATTTCTGCGTTGCAGGCAAAAAGGGTCTTTTCTGGATGGGATATCGAGGGACATTTAATCCTCCTTTGACGCGGCAGTGTGGTGAGACTAACAAAAAAATATCAGATTTTAAGGCCTTATTTTGAGAAGTTTTGATTTAACAGTGGCCCCCTTAAAACTGCCTGCCGCGTGGCGTTTCCACGTATTCGGGCCACTTGAAGTCGAGCGGCGGGGCATAATCGCACAGCGGAGCCATCCAAGTCTTGCCGCCAATGCCACCGCCGGTGCGTGTTTTAAACTCTGCCATGACCCTGTCTCTTGCGAATTTATCCTGCAGTAACCTCAAGGCCGAAACCGAAAGAATTTTGGCAGCCGTGGTCACCATCGGATCAATGGTGGCTGGGATGCCACCAAGCGCGTTCATGACCCAGGACGGGTAGGGGCCTTTCGGGGCTGGTTTTAGGGCGGGCCGGGCGACATAGAATCTGGCTGTGGGCGTATGCCACGTCATATCGGTATAATCATCTGACGTTGAGTTGGTCTGGCTTGGTGGCAGATCCTGGCGTAAAATTGCCTCAGCTTCTTGCGGCGAACGCAATTGGCTGCAGTCTTCCAAAAATGGTGCTGTCATAGGCTCCATACCAAGCGAGCTTTGGATGTCACGCGCCACATTGACCGCTTCTTGGCCCCATTCTGGTGCGCCAACATTTTGCATCGCCGCCCAGACAATATCTGACATCGCATGGTTGGCCAGGCCGGGGCGGGATTTGCACACCCAGTGTTTTTCCCACCGGCATCCCGTCATTGCCGCAGCGGCCTCGGCGTTGCGCTCAAGTGCCGCTGTGACTTGTTTGGCCATCTCTACTGTGGGTACGCGGATCATATATTGAAGGTCGCTTAACTGTGCTGGTAAATTATCGGCGGTCGCTTGTCCGGTTGATAAAATAGCTTCTGAGATCGACCAGCCCCCGGCATGCGGCAGCATCGAATCGCGCAGGATTTTCGAGGCTTGATACATCATCATCAAGGCATCATTGGCACCTGGCGCACGGATCGCACTGTGGGACTGTGGAATCGGTGCGCCATCGCTGTGGCCCCAGGTCTCTGGTGCGTCACAGATGAATCGAAAAATCAGGGAATAGGCTGCGCCACAATGGGTGTCCCAGCGGACCGTATTGCACAATGGCAACATATAGAAAGGATGAAATGACAGCATAGCAGCCAGGCCGTCATAATACCCCTGTGCGGCATGAATAGGTTTTGACCCCCGTGTTTTTTCGGCCGGCTCACCCATAAACCGCAAGCCACCCTTGATATTGTGGGTTTGCATCGCGGCTTTGGTTGCCAGTAATCCGCCTAAGGCACCGATGCCCAACCCCGAATGCGGGTCCGTGTGTCCGGCGGCCTGAAGCGTTAAACCGTCTCGTGGCTCACATTGGGTGCTGGCGGCCTGACAATTGCCCGGCACGGCATCATATTCTGCGTACATCCCGATGATTGGGCCGTCACCGTTGGACCAGTCGGCGGCAAACGCCGTTGGCATCCCGCCCGAGCCTTGTTCTACCGTGAAGCCTTCGGCGCGCAGTTGGTTCACATACCAGGCGGCTGACTTATATTCGCGCCAAGCTGGTTCGGCAAAATCAAAAATGGTGCTGCACCAGTTTGATAAATCTTGCGCATGAGACTCAACATGGGACATCGCAGTTTTTTGGGCATCTGTCAGCGTCATAGCTTGGCCTTTTTGTTGTTTTTGTTCAGCAATTCACCAAACAGCTAAGACGCTTGCAAGGCCAGCGCTCCGTTTCGGAGTTTTAGGCAGATTGCAGTGCTCGGCTCTGTCCTTTGTGAAATGTAACTGCATCAGTATAAGCCGTTTTAGCAGGCGACTGAAGATTCAATTGATTATTGAACTGTAATAGACGGCGGAATGATTGTTTTTACCCAAGAAGTCTGCGTGCTGGCGTCTGGGGCCTCACGATTTGAACAGAGGCGTTTTTCAATCCGCTGCGATTTCGATGGGCGGATTAGTTGTCGTCGGTTTGCGTTATGCGATTGCTGAGGTTTGTTTAAGGTGATCAGGTTTGTGACCTTGAGTAAGGTCTGCGAGATGGCGGCTATGACCATCTGCATGTGGGTTTTGGCAACCCCGAAGTATTGTGCCGATGCAATCCAAACTTTCGCTTTACTGTACCAAGCACCCTTCGACGCGAAAGCGCTGCTTGCCGATCAGCTTTTGAATGCGCTTTTGCGCTGGGCATAGTGGTCGACCGGGCACCGCCTTATGCGAGATACTATCGCGACGCTTCCGTTTCAAAACGGTACGATTTGCTGTGCTGGCGCAAGCTTTATTCGCCAGAATACGCTGTGCTTTACTCCCTTTTATCATGGTTCCAAACCTTGGGTTCTGGCCAACATTGGCAGGGGTGGTGAGGATTTTATCCACGAACCTGTCTGCATCGCACCGAGCAAAACCCTTGTGGCCTAGCGTGCCCTTGCGGCCCTTCTTGACCTAACAGACATTGTGCCTTCGGCACTAAAGATACCAGTTGCAGGCTCGGCCGGAGCCTCATTTTCGGCACAATCCTCAGGCGGAGCCTCAATATGTGTAAGTGGCTGAGCGGCGCTTCAAATCAAAGTGGCGTCCATAATGGAGGCAGCGGCCTCTGTCATCTTCAACCCGTGACCCTCTGTCCGGCGACAGATCTCAGCAAGTAACCCCTCATAGGTATCCGCCTTAACCCGTGCATTGCGAAACCGACAATGGGTTGTTTCATCCGGAACGGTGCAAGGCAAATTGCTGTTTGCTTGGGTTCCAGTGCTGCAGTTGTTCCAAAAGACCTTGCCGCAAACAAACGTCCAGTTTTTGGTTTTTTCCAAGACTTTTTATTTTTATCCTGTTTGCTTAGCAAAACAATTCGAGAGGTCCTTCCCTTTTCCTCTATGGCGGAGCAAATTTGCTTCTAAAAACTTCAAATCCTTAAATTCGGCAGCTTTTTGGGGGTTTATGCAGTTTATTCTGGATAACGCCGATGGTTTTTGCCTTTAACAAACCCGTCGGTCGTTTGGCTACATTCTGGCAGGCTTGAAGACGGTCTGGTCAGATGTTCAATGCCTTTTTATAGGCCTCTATCGCAAGGTCCAAGTTGTCGTTGTCTTCGAAAACATTTTCCATATTGTTAAAAGCTTCAAAATAGTCAGGCTTGATGCTGACACCTTTTTGGTGACTCATTATTGCAGCGTTCAAGTTGCATTTTTTATGTAGAACAAGTCCCATATG
>UPTG01002783.1_pt1 | contig 11684 bp, 8 predicted proteins | sample 2160121 | NCBI WGS metagenome assembly UPTG01 (sample SAMN06266255, study PRJEB28933) | marine metagenome | isolation source: Columbia River Estuary | place: USA:Columbia River Estuary, USA | collected 2014-07-27 | reverse complement strand
CGCTCGAGGCCTATGGCGCCGCTTACACATTGCAGGAACTGCTCACGGTCAAGTCGGACGATATGCAGGGACGCAACGAAGCTCTCAACGCCATCGTGAAAGGCAAGCCGATTCCACGTCCAGGAACACCCGAGTCCTTCAAGGTGCTGATGCGCGAACTCCAGTCTCTTGGCTTGGATATTGCTGTGTTTACCGATGAGGGCAAGGAAGTGGATCTCATGCAAGACGTGAATCCACGCCGTAGTACCCCAAGCAGGCCCACATACGAATCCTTAGGCGTCGCGGATTACGACGAGGACTGACGGATCAACGAACGAAACGACACAACCGCCTTTTTTCTTAAACGCCAATGACCAACAGCAATCTGCGTACAGAGAACCACTTCGACTACGTCAAAATCACACTCGCATCACCCGATCGGGTGATGGAGTGGGGTCAGCGCACCTTGCCGAATGGACAGGTGGTTGGAGAAGTGACCAAGCCTGAAACCATCAACTACCGCACGCTCAAGCCGGAGATGGATGGCTTGTTCTGCGAAAAGATCTTTGGTCCCTCCAAGGATTGGGAATGCCATTGCGGTAAATACAAGCGAGTGCGTCACCGCGGCATCGTTTGTGAGCGCTGTGGCGTTGAAGTCACAGAGAGTCGGGTGCGACGTCACCGCATGGGCTTTATTAAGTTGGCGGCCCCCGTCTCTCATGTTTGGTACCTGAAAGGGATTCCAAGTTATGTGGCCATCCTTTTGGATATGCCTCTGCGGGATGTTGAGCAGATTGTTTATTTCAACTGTTATGTGGTGCTGGATGCTGGCGATCACAAAGATCTGAAGTACAAGCAGTTGCTCACGGAAGATGAGTGGCTTGAAATCGAAGATGAGATTTATGCAGAAGACTCAGAAATTGAGAATGAACCCGTTGTTGGAATTGGTGCCGAAGCGCTGAAGCAGCTGCTTGAGGATCTCCAACTCAATGCACTTGCCGAACAATTACGTGAGGAGATTGCTGGGAGTAAGGGACAGAAACGTGCCAAGTTGATTAAGCGCCTTCGGGTGATTGATAACTTCATTGCGACTGACGCTCGTCCTGATTGGATGGTGTTGGATGCAATCCCCGTCATTCCGCCAGATCTGCGCCCAATGGTGCAGTTGGACGGTGGACGTTTTGCAACTTCCGACTTGAACGACCTGTACCGCCGAGTGATCAACCGCAACAACCGTTTGCGTCGCTTGCTCGACTTGGGTGCACCAGAAATCATTGTCAACAACGAAAAGCGCATGCTGCAAGAAGCAGTGGACGCTCTCTTTGACAACGGTCGTCGTGGTCGCCCCGTGACCGGAACGGGTAACCGTCCGCTCAAGAGCCTCTCCGACATGCTCAAGGGTAAGCAGGGTCGTTTCCGCCAGAACCTGTTGGGTAAGCGCGTGGACTACTCGGGCCGTTCGGTCATCGTGGTCGGTCCTCAGCTCAAGCTCCACCAGTGTGGTCTGCCCAAGATCATGGCTTTGGAACTGTTCAAGCCCTTCGTGATTAAGCGTCTGATGGACCTGGGTCACTCCAGCAACATCAAGAACGCGAAGCGCATGGTGGAACGCTCCCGTGCCGAGGTGTGGGATGTTCTCGAAGAGATCATTCGCGAGCGCCCTGTGTTGCTCAACCGCGCACCAACGCTTCACCGTCTCGGAATTCAGGCGTTTGAGCCACAACTTGTGGAAGGTAAAGCGATTCAGCTTCACCCCCTGGTCTGCGCTGCGTTCAACGCTGACTTCGATGGTGACCAGATGGCTGTGCACCTTCCGCTTTCGGTGGAAGCGCAGGCCGAAGCTCGCGTCTTGATGCTCGCTTCGAACAACATCTTGAAGCCTTCTGATGGCCGACCTGTGACCGTTCCTACCCAGGACATGATCATTGGTCTGCACCACTTGACCACCGTCAAGGAAGGTGCTGTGGGTGAAGGACGAGCCTTCAGCTCGATCTCGGAAGCCATCATGGCCATGGATCAGCACAGCCTTAGCCTCAACGCCGTGGTGAAGATTCGTATCGAAAGCCTCTACCTTGCTGATGCCCCTGAGGGCTTCGTGCAGGGCAGCACTGCTATCCAGGAAACGTCACTGGGTCGCGCTTTGTTCAACGAACTGATGCCCGCGGATTACCCCTGGGTGGCAGCTGTTGCCGACAAGGGTCTGATTTCCTCTTTGGTGAACGACTTGGCTGAGCGCTACCCCAAGGTCGCCGTGGCGGAAACTCTTGACCGCATCAAGGACGCCGGTTTCTACTGGGCTACTCGCTCTGGTGTGACCGTGGCGCTTTCCGACGTGCTCACGCCCAAGAACAAGAAAGAGATCATCGCCAAGTACGAGAAGTTGGCGGACAAGATTCAGTCGCAATACGACAAGGGTCTGATCTCTGATGTTGAGCGTCGACGCGAACTTGTTGAGGTCTGGAGTGCTGCCACGAAGGAAGTTAACACGGAGATGCGTGCTGCCTTCCCCGAGGACAACACCATTAACCGCATGGTCACTTCGGGTGCTCGTGGTAACTGGTTGCAGGTCGGAAACATCGCCGGTATGCGTGGGTTGGTCTCCAACCCCCGTGGTGAAGTTATCGCCCGCCCGATTATCTCCAGCTACCGTGAAGGCCTCTCTGTTGCTGAGTACTTCATCGCCACACACGGTGCGAGAAAGGGTCTCGCCGACACCGCTTTGCGCACGGCCGACTCTGGTTACCTCACCAGGCGTCTCGTGGACGTGGCGCAGGATGTCATCATTCGCGAGCGCGACTGTGGCACCACCAAGGGAATCACCTTCCCGATTGCGACCAAGAACGACGAGGGTGTCTGGGTTCGCGAAGACAACGTGGAAAACGAGGTCTATGCGCGCAACCTCGCTGCGGATGCCGTGGACGAGAAGGGCAAAGTGGTTGCCCCCGCTGGTTCCGATGTCGGAGATGTGCTGATTTCTCAGCTCGTCACCGGTGGCGTTCGTGAGATCGTCGTTCGCTCGGTCCTCGTGTGTGAATCTCTCGTGGGTGTGTGTGCCGCTTGTTACGGTCGCTCCCTTGCCTCCGGTATCGCCGTGGACTTGGGTGAAGCCGTGGGAATCATTGCGGCTCAGTCCATTGGTGAACCAGGAACGCAGCTCACTATGCGTACCTTCCACACCGGTGGTTCCGCATCAGCTGATGACATCACCCAGGGTCTTCCCCGGGTGACCGAACTCTTCGAAGCTCGTAACCCCAAGGGTTCCAGCCCGATTTGTGAGGCCAATGGTCGCATCAGCATTGAAGAGACCGAAACCCAATACAAGATCACTCTCATCCCCGATAACGGTGATGAAGAAGTGACTCACACGGTTTCCAAGCGCATGACTCTTCTGGTCGAAGATGGCCAGAGCGTCGAGCTGGGTGCCCAACTGCACGAAGGACCACTGGATCCGAAGGAAGTTCTTCGTGTCAAGGGTGTCCGTGCGGTGCAGGAGCACCTCGTCGATGGTGTCCAAAGCGTGTATGGCTCACAAGGTGTGCCCATCCACGACAAGCACATCGAGGTCATCGTGCGTCAGATGATGCGCAAGGTCACCGTGGTGGATCACGCTGAGACCAGCTTGCTTCCTGGTGAACTTGTGGATCGCACCAAGTACAACTCTCTCAACCGTGAAGCGCTCTCGGAGGGCAAGAAGACAGCGTCGGCTCGTCAGGAAGTGATGGGTATCACCAAGGCTTCTCTGGCTACCGAGTCATGGCTCTCTGCGGCCTCCTTCCAGGAGACCACCCGAGTGCTCACCGAAGCTGCCATGCAGGGCAAGAGTGATTCCCTGGTTGGCCTCAAGGAGAACGTCATTATTGGAAAGCTGATTCCTGCGGGAACCGGTCTTGCCCAGTACCGCAACGTCACGGTCGAACCCACTGAGGAAGCTCGAGCAGAGCACTACCCTGCTCGCCTCTATGCAGACGACAGTGAATTTGCGGCAGCGGATGATCTCTCCTTCGTGGACTTCGAATCGTTCTCTGCAGAAGAAAGCAGTGATTCTCCCAAGGTGGACGAATAACCGAGAACATTTCTCACCACGTCAGGGCCAGCTTCTGCTGGCCCTGACGTCGTTAACAGAGACTGTGGTGACGCGGTGGGTCTGGCGTGCCACCAGCCTGTGGATAACGCAGCAGCGACCGTGATCGCGGTGCTTAGCGTGGAGGCATGTCCCAGAGCATCACAGAGTGGCTGATGCATGGCTGTATGGGCGTGGTGGGCTTGTGGTTGTGCGTCATTGACCTGCGAGAACACCGTCTCCCCAATCGCCTCACAGGCTCATTGTGTGCAGCACTTGTGACATTGGCCCTGATGAACCCGGGCGTGGGGAGCCTCACTGGTGGCGTTGTGGCGTCGGTGTTCATCGCTGGATTCTTTGCGCTTCTTGCCCTGGTGCCGGGGTGAGGACTGGGGTGGGGGGACGTGAAATTTCAAGCAGGGCTTGGTTTTTACCTTGGTTTTGTGCATCCTGGATGGGAAATAGTGCAGGTAATGACCGCGTTTTTTCTAGGTTCACTGCAGGGGCTGGGCATGGTCTTCTCTCGCCGAGGGAGCGTGCGGGACCCGATTGCTTTCGGCCCCTGGATGATGGCGGGGGTGTGCTTGAGTATTATTTGGGCACAAAGTCCAGAAATCATTTGACCAACGGCTTTTTCGGTATTACTCTTGGAGTTTGTGTGTGCGATGGCACGCCCGTCTTTTTGCCCGAACGTGGGTAGCGAAGGCTCGGGTCATCACTTCCACAACAAGGGTCCACGGGCAACCATGGTGGCAACACCATCAAGCCAACCCCCACGGCATACCAAGTACTAGTCGCCTCGGCGCACTTGGTGCGATGTCGCTGGGTGGTGGGGAACACATCATCACCATCCAGTCATAACCATCAATGAGCTGTCACCGTGCAGCACCAATAAGGAGTGAACTGTGCCAACGATTCAACAGTTGGTCCGTAAGGGACGCAAGCCCAAGGTCGCTAAGACCAAGGCGCCTGCCCTGAAGGCCAACCCACAACAGCGCGGCGTATGCACGCGTGTCTACACCACGACCCCTAAGAAGCCGAACTCGGCTCTGCGGAAGGTCGCTCGTGTGAAGCTTTCCAATGGAACTGAAGTAACTGCCTACATCCCCGGTGAAGGCCACAACCTCCAAGAGCACTCGATGGTCTTGGTTCGTGGCGGTCGCGTTAAGGACCTCCCCGGTGTGCGCTACAAGATCGTCCGTGGCGCCTTGGACACCCAGGCTGTCAAGAACCGCAAGCAGGCTCGTAGCCTCTACGGCGCAAAGATGGAGAAGAAGTAATGCCTCGTAAAGGACCCGCTCCTAAGCGTCCCGTTGTTGCTGACCCCGTCTACGGTTCGCCCGTAGTGTCTCAGCTGGTTAACAAGATTTTGGTTGCCGGTAAAAAGGGCCTCGCTGAGCGCATCGTTTATGGTGCACTCGAAGGCGTTGGCCAGAAAAGCGGCCAGGATGCCGTCGTCGTGCTAAAGAAGGCACTCGATAACGTCCGTCCCACCCTCGAGGTTCGTTCTCGTCGCGTGGGTGGCTCCACCTACCAGGTGCCGGTGGAAGTAAAGCCTCACCGTGCCAATACTCTCGCGTTGCGTTGGCTGTCGAGCTACGCCAAAGATCGTCGTGAAAAGACGATGACCGAGCGTTTGACCAATGAAATTCTGGATGCTTCTAATGGCCTTGGCGCCGCGGTGAAGCGTAGAGAAGATACCCACAAAATGGCGGAGTCCAACAAGGCCTTCGCTCACTACCGCTGGTAGGACGCAGGCGAAAGCCTCGTTTAACCACCTAAATCTCGGAGGAACACTGTGGCACAGGACGTGCTAACTGACCTGAACAAGGTCCGCAACATCGGCATCATGGCCCACATCGATGCGGGAAAGACCACGACGACAGAGCGCATTCTGTTTTACACGGGTATTTCCCACAAAATCGGTGAGGTTCACGATGGTGCTGCCACGATGGACTGGATGGCGCAGGAGCAAGAGCGCGGCATCACCATTACCTCCGCTGCCACCACCTGTTTCTGGGATAACAACCAGATCAACATCATTGACACACCAGGCCACGTGGACTTCACCGTAGAGGTGGAGCGAAGCCTTCGTGTTCTCGATGGTGCTGTTGCTGTCTTCGATGGCAAAGAGGGTGTGGAGCCACAATCGGAAACGGTGTGGCGCCAGGCTGACAAGTACAACGTTCCCCGTATTTGCTTCGTCAACAAGATGGACAAGCTCGGTGCTGATTTCTACTTCACCGTCGACACCATCATCAAGCGCCTTGGTGCTAAGCCTTTGGTCATTCAGTTGCCCATTGGGTTCGAGAACTCCTTCACCGGTGTTGTGGACCTCGTGGAAATGAAAGCCATGATTTGGCCTGGTGACTCCAAGGGTGATGTGACCTTGGGTGCCGCTTACGAGACCGTGGAAATTCCTGAGGATCTCAAAGCTAAAGCCGAGGAATACCGCGCCACACTGATCGAGGGTGTTGCCGAAGCTAACGAAGAACTTCTCGAGAAGTTCCTCAGCGGTGACGAGATTTCCATTCCTGAACTCAAGGCAGGTATTCGTCAGCTGACCATCGCTGGTGAGGCCTACCCCGTGTTGTGTGGATCGTCCTTCAAAAACCGTGGTGTCCAGCCGATGCTCGATGCCGTTGTTGACTACCTTCCTTCTCCGCTGGATGTGCCTGCTATTGAAGGCCACGATGTCCGGGATGCTGAAAAGATTGTCTCGCGCAAGCCAGAATCTGGTGAGCCTTTTTCTGCCTTGGCCTTCAAGGTTGCCGTGCACCCCTTCTTTGGTCGTCTCACCTACATTCGCGTGTATTCGGGAACGATTGATTCTGGTGCCCAGGTGATTAACTCCACCAAGGACAAGAAGGAGCGCATCGGAAAGATCTTCCAGATGCACGCCAACAAGGAAAACCCGGTAGAAAAGGTGTCCGCAGGACACATTTATGCCGTCATTGGTTTGAAAGACACCACGACCGGGGACACCCTGTGTGACCCCACTCACCCCGTGGTACTGGAATCCATGACCTTCCCTGAGCCTGTTATTGAGGTTGCTATCGAGCCGAAGACCAAGGCTGACCAGGAGAAGCTTTCCTTGGCCATCCAGAAGCTTGCTGAAGAAGACCCCACCTTCCGTACGGAACAGAACCAGGAAACTGGCCAGACCGTCATCAAGGGAATGGGTGAGCTTCACCTCGACATCTTGGTTGATCGCATGAAGCGCGAATTCAACGTGGAAGCCAACGTGGGTAAGCCCCAGGTTGCCTACCGTGAAACCATTCGTCGCACCGTGGACAAGATTGATTACACCCACAAGAAGCAGACCGGTGGATCTGGTCAGTTTGCGAAGGTGCAGATCAGCATGGAGCCGCTCGAAATTACGGGCGAGACCATGTACGAATTTGATAACAAGGTCACCGGTGGTCGTATTCCTCGTGAATACATCCCCTCGGTGGACGCTGGAATTCAGGACGCTATGCAGGTAGGCGTTCTGGCGGGCTACCCAACTGTGGGTGTCAAAGTGACACTCCTGGATGGGCAGTTCCACGACGTCGACTCTTCGGAGATGGCGTTCAAAATTGCTGGTTCGATGGTCTTTAAAGAGGCCGCGAGATTGGCAAACCCTGTTCTGCTCGAGCCGTTGATGGCTGTCGAGGTGCGGACCCCAGAAGAATATATGGGCGATGTCATCGGTGACCTGAACTCGAGGCGTGGGCAGATTCAGAGCATGGAGGATGCGACCGGCGTTAAAGTTGTTCGCGCACTCGTGCCATTGTCGGAAATGTTCGGTTACGTTGGAGATCTGCGGTCTAAGACCTCGGGTCGCGCAATGTATTCCATGACATTCGAGACGTACTCTGAAGTCCCGAAGGCTGTAGCCGACGAGATTATTCAGAAGGGCAAGGGAGACTAAGCCCAAACGAATAGGCTCGTGGGCCTAACAAACAAGACAAGTACCCAACAATCTGAACCCACAAAGTTCAGGTGAACAGTCCCGAGGAGGACCATAGTGGCTAAGGCCAAGTTCGAGCGGACCAAACCGCACGTTAACATCGGTACGATCGGTCACGTCGATCACGGCAAGACCACTCTTACCGCTGCTATTTCCAAGGTGCTCGCAGACCGTCACCCGTCAGCAGTCAACGTGATGCGCGATTTCGCATCCATTGACTCTGCTCCGGAAGAGCGTCAGCGCGGTATCACCATCAACATCTCCCACGTGGAGTACGAGACCGAGAAGCGTCACTATGCACACGTTGACGCTCCCGGCCACGCCGACTACATCAAGAACATGATCACCGGTGCCGCACAGATGGACGGTGCAATCCTCGTGGTTGCCGCCACTGACGGTCCGATGGCTCAGACTCGTGAGCACGTTCTTCTCGCCAAGCAGGTGGGTGTTCCTTACCTGCTCGTCGCGCTGAACAAGTCCGACATGGTCGACGATGAAGAAATCCTTGAGCTCGTCGAGGTCGAGGTCCGTGAGCTGCTTTCCAGCCAGGGCTTCGATGGCGACAACGCTCCTGTGGTCCGCGTTTCCGGCCTGAAGGCGCTTGAGGGCGACGCAGCCTGGGGCGACAAGATCATGGAGCTCATGGATGCAGTGGACGCAAACGTTCCTGACCCCGTGCGCGACAAGGACAAGCCGTTCTTGATGCCCGTGGAAGACGTGTTCACCATCACCGGTCGTGGCACCGTGGTGACCGGCCGTGCCGAGCGTGGCACGCTGGCTATCAACTCGGATGTCGAAATCGTGGGTATTCGTCCCACGCAGAAGACCACCGTTACGGGTATCGAAATGTTCCACAAGCAGCTCGACGAGGCCTGGGCCGGCGAGAACTGTGGATTGCTTCTTCGCGGCACCAAGCGTGAAGACGTGGAGCGCGGCCAGGTTGTTGTTGCACCTGGTTCCGTTACCCCCCACACGGAGTTCGAAGGAACTGCTTACATCCTCGGCAAAGACGAGGGTGGACGCCACAACCCCTTCTACACGAACTACCGTCCTCAGTTCTACTTCCGCACCACGGACGTGACCGGTGTTATCTCGTTGCCTGAGGGCACCGAAATGGTCATGCCTGGTGACACCACTGACATGAAGGTGGACTTGATTCAGCCCATCGCCATGGAAGAGGGCCTCAGCTTCGCCATCCGTGAGGGTGGACGCACTGTAGGTGCCGGAACGGTGACCAAGATCATCAAGTAGTTCCAGCTATAACGAAGGGCCCGGGGAAACCCGGGCCCTTTGTTATTCACCGGATGTTTTTACTGCGGCGGGTGGCCAGCGGTTGTCGATGGCCAACAACTAGCATCAGCAAGGGGCTCGCTCGTTGAGACACCTCTCTGCTCTAGCGCTCACACAACGCACGGGCTCGGCACTACTAAAGGCACGAAGGAGAACATCAGAAATGATCGATGCTAACAAGGCAGCAGCCGGAGACACTGTCGCGGCTAAGTCCGCGAAGCGTTTGGGTTTGTCCGGTTTTTTCTACCAACGCTCGAATCTTGTCCTGGCCGCAGTGCTCACCGCGGTGTTTGGCAGCTACCTACTTTTTGTTTCAATTCCTCAAAGCGCTAGCTTCGCAGTGCCAGGTAATGGCCCTCAGTCGCTGGGCACCTCAATCGGTTTTAATTCCACCGACGTACTCGCCTTTTTGACCTCCCGCACCGAGGACATGATTCTTGGGTACATAGCCTCTAACCAGATTTGGGACACCCTTTTTGCCCTCATTTACGGTGTGATGTACGTGGTGTGGCTCTCGGTGCTGTTTAGGCCTTTTGCGCAGAGGGTCGCTTGGCTCAACCTGCTGCCCTTTGGTCAAGTTATTTTTGACTGGCTTGAAAACTTTGCGTTGGCATCCTTGTCCAGCCAGTACCTCACCGACGGTGTGGTTTCGTCTTCTCTGGCGCAGCTGGCCTCGGTCTCAGCCATGATCAAGTGGGTTTTTTCTGGCGTGGTAACTCTCTCGATTGCTGTGGGGATTGTGGCAAGAATTACTCGAGCCATTAAGAATCGGAAGCGACCTTAAGTGGCGGCACCTCTTCTTGACGCCGAGGACTATTTAGCGCATCAGGGCGACGACCAGGCCCATGCCCTGAGAACCCTGATGGATGCCATTGGCCAAAGTTTCCCGGAGTTAGAGATGACACTGGCCTGGAATGTCCCACACTTCAGGCAGGGCAAAGATTACGTGGCGGGGCTGAGTGCTGCTGAAAAATGGGTTTCTTTTTCTCCTTGGAGTAAAGAGGTGATGGGGGCGTTTAGGGAGCGCTTGGAGAGCTATTCCACCACTGCAAACCTGGTGCGAATTGACCTGGATCGCGAGATCGACTCGCAACTCTTTGTTGATTTAGTTCAGGCGCGCCTCGCTGAGCTCGGGGTCTAAACGGACTGTGTAGCGAGGGTGTCGCTCGAGGGGTGATTTGGGCGCGAACATCAGGGTTTCTGACAGCCACGGGAACTCCATTTTTTCGGCCCAGCATGCGCTGGTAGCGTGGGAAAATGAAGACCACCACCCGCGACGCTGCTCCCGATGTCCTGCGCGGGTTCGCGTTGTGGGGAATCATCGTGGTCAACGTGGCCTACTTTTCGACCTCGGTTAGCCTGGGCGTTTCCGCGGAATCTCTGGGTGGCACCGCGGATATCGTGGCCGCTTTTCTTGTTCAAGCGCTTGCGTCGGGTAAGTTCTACCTTTTGTTTTCGTTCCTGTTCGGGTATTCAGCGCACTACCTCTTGGCTAAGAAAGACAACGGGCGCACCCGGTGGGTGACCCGTTCCTGTGGACTTGTGGCCTTGGGAGTCGCCCACGCGGCGTTGTTCTTTATTGGAGACATTCTTTTTCTTTACGGCCTCTTGGCCTTTACGGTGTTGGCTTTCTACGGGAAGTCCCGCGGGGTCATCATCGGGTGGATCGCCTGGCTCTATGGCATCTTCGCTGCCTTGCTGACCAGCGTGGTTGTGCTGACCTGGGCGGGCGAGAGGGCAGGTCTCACTCCCGGGGCTACCCCAATTCCGGCACTGGATGAGATTGTGCGCCAGGGGACGTACCTTGAATCCATTCCGGCGCGGTTTGAGCTGTGGTATTCCGAGGCGATTTTCTTGGTCTTGTTCCAAGGTGTTCTGACTCTGGTGGCTTTTTTGGTGGGCATCCTGGCAGCGCGTTCTCAATTCTTAGACGTGGGGACAATGTCGCGTGTGACCCTTCAGCGTTTACTGGGCTGGGGTTTGGGTCTCGGGCTGCCTTTACAGCTGCTCATTGCCGGTGTGTGGCTTTCCAATGAGCTTTCTGCGCAGCGCACGGAGACCATTGCTCTGGCGACCTTCTGTGGTTCTTTCTTGAGCGCACCGCTGCTGAGCGCCGGGTATGTAGGGCTCATTGCCTGGCTGGTGCGCACGAAACCTCAGATCACAACGTGGTTGGGACACATGGGTCGGATGTCACTCACGGTGTATTTGTCGCAATCGATTGGCCTGAGTCTGATTTTCAGTGCTTGGGGTGGCGGGCTGTATCAAGGTGTGCCCTATTGGGTCGCCGTGCTTATCGCACTGGGGCTCACCTCGGTATTGGCCTTAGGGGCCAGCCTGTGGCTGGCTCGATTTAGCCATGGTCCGATGGAGCGCGCGCTGACCTGGTTCTCACTGCGCTTC
>UPTG01002777.1_pt1 | contig 11692 bp, 19 predicted proteins | sample 2160121 | NCBI WGS metagenome assembly UPTG01 (sample SAMN06266255, study PRJEB28933) | marine metagenome | isolation source: Columbia River Estuary | place: USA:Columbia River Estuary, USA | collected 2014-07-27 | reverse complement strand
CTTCAACTTTAGATCCTTTTGCTTTGCTAGCAACTTTTTGTAAACTAATAAATCCGATGCGTTTTTGATTGCCATAATTAATGGATTTAAAAGTTAATACTATGCTGGGTCAGCTGTTAAAGCTCCTGTACCTGTAAGAGAAATAGAATAAGTTGCGTTTTCTTCTACACCTGAGTCTATTGAAATAGAAGTAATTATAGCACTTCCATACCACTCTTGAGTTTCATTACCGAAAGCTACAGTTACTGCTGCCCCTGCTAACCAAGTAGCCCATAATGAACCAATATTTTTAAGATTAGAATCTACTTCAGTTCCTTCTTTAAAAGGGTCATTTCCTTGAATAGTATCAGCAGAAACATCTACAAAAGCATCTCCACTTAATTCCCAAGACTTTAAACCTGCAAGGTTTTCTTGCCAACCAAGTGACGATTTTGTTGTTGAATCTCTTAAATCCATATTTATAGAAAGAGAAGCTGATGTAGCATAAGCGATAGTATTACCATCAGTTCTTCCACCGACTCTAAGTGCTACGTTTGTTGCATTTTGAATTGCCATTTTTATTTAGTTTTTGATTATTAAACAATTAAATATTACGTTTTTGTAGAACTTTTCAGGTGACTTAAAATACTCATCATCTAGGGTTTCAAACCTAAACTTAGCGGTATAAGTCACACCATCTTCGGTGTAGTTCACCTCGTACAAATCTAAGGCTTCTACTACTGCCTTAGCTTGACTATATGTTGTTAAATAAACGTCAGCGAAACAAGCTATCCGAATCGATACGTCACAAGAGTTTAACGAGCTTCCTTTACTCATAAAGTTGCTTACGTTGGTTATCTCGAACGTAGTCGAAGGATATGTTACACCTTGCGGTATAATCACAGGAAAGACTCTATTAACACCACCATTAGCTGTTGTGAAAGCTGATGTAGCGTTGAGTCTTGTTATTATTACTTTTCCTATATCTTGAAACATACGTCTATTTAAATCCTGCTTTTTTAAACATTCTATCTAACATCTTCATCATATCTCTTTCGGCTGTTGCTGAAATATCAGGACCGTTTTGATCTATAACTTCTTTGTAGTAATTAGGTTGATTCTGTATTCTACCTGTTGATTTACCACTTTTATGCTTTCTATTCTTTGTGCCATTAAGCAACATCGCAGGTAAATTATTACTTCTTTTACCTTTGACAAATGTTGGGTTTAAATTTTTCATTCTAGTACCAACAAATAGTCCTGGATTTCTTGACCTTTTAGGCGTTATAATACCAATCGAATCTGCTATAGACTTTCCGACTTTCTGCGTTTTAGTGCTAGGGTCGTATCTTTGTCCAGGAACTTTATTCTTAGTCCTGTGCTTATATTTCATTTTAAGAGCCTTTACTGCTTTCTGTGCAGCAGGTCTTAGTGCTTTGTTTATCAAACTACGAGAACTCTTCTCAGTTTCGCCTAATTTCTTTAGAGATTTCTTAACATCTTCAATACCTTTAACTTGAATAAGTTGACTCTTACTTATAGTAGGTTTAGCCATCTATACAGGTGATTCAGTTGGTAAATCCTCGCTTACGAATATCTCTATAAATTCTTTTCTTGGGTCAATTACGTACCCAATAATATCTAAATCGTTGTCCGAACCAACTTCTTCTAAAACCCAATTAGATTTTATGTTTTTTGTTTCCGAAGAATATCGGATTGTGTACACAAACCTAGAGTAAGATTGTAGTTCGTTACCTTCGAACTTCTCCTCGACATCACGAAGAGATTTAACATTTTTATTAGCCCACATAGTATGTTCGAGTGTGTAAGCGTTAGTCACACCGCCGAAATCATCTTGTGTAGCTGAAAGCGATTTTAATTTCACACGAACATTAAAGTCACCTGCCTTTATTTGACTTATAAACGCCATCTAGTGATAACACTTATAAGGTTGTAATAATATTTGAGAAGCCATAGGAAACTGACGCTTTCTATCTTCTCTGAAGTAATACATATCAGCTACAATTAACTTGATAGCTTGTTTAATCGCTTCAGGTACATCTGTACTAGCCGTACCATATCCTGTGTTGAACCAAAAGTAAAACGTATTAGCCGCATTATCCTTAAGCGTAGTACCTGGAAAGTCCGAACTAAGGTAAGCTAAGGAAGGGTTAGAGAAAGCGTCTATATACGCCTTATCTGAGCTTTGAGCAGCTCCATTCTCATCTACCCAATTAACAGGTTTCTCTACAGGGTCAGTATTAGTATGTAAAGTACAATTAGGAAATATTAACGAAGCCTTATTTACTTGCTCGTTAAAGTAAAGTTTGTATTGGTGTGTTATGAAGTGGCGATTACAATAGTTCTCAGCCATATCAGTAGCAGCATCTATATAGTAACCCAACAATGTATCTTCATCGCTAGAATCAATACGCAACTGAGCCTTAATATCAGTAACCGACACCACCTTAGTAGCAGGGTTATCGACTAAAACTAAATCGCCTTGTTTGTTATCGTTTGGGTCTAAGTACATAGATTAAAAGTGAAAAAGGTTAAAAAAGGGAAGCCCCGAAGGACTCCCTTTAATTAAAAACTATTTATTATGCAGCTAATAAAGAAGTTGCTTTAACAAATCCTGCTCCATCAGAAACACCCCAGTCCATATATTGGTTAAGTACCAATTTAGTTTGACCGTTTACAGCTTCAGTATAAGGATCAACCATAATGTCTAGTCCACCGAACATTCCCATATACAATTTAGAGAAGTCACCGAAGAAGAAGTCTGCTGATACACCTGCTGATTTAGTACAACCATTAGTGAAGTAAGCAGGATAACCGTTAATTAAAGCACCTTGCATACCCGCGTTTACTGCTGCGACTTGAGCTGATTGCTTAAGTTGAGCCATTAAAGCAGGAGAAGCTACATAAGCTAAGTTTCCTTCAAGACCGCCTACTTCAGCTAATTTTGCTTCAGCAGTAACAAAGTCTAACATAATAGAAGCCAAGGGAGAGAAAGCTGCCTCAGTAATTTCACTAGTAGCCATTTGACCTAAAGAATGAGGTACTCCTGTTGCACTATTTGCTGTAGCAAATAAAGTTGCGTCCATATATTGAGCTGTTGCACGACCTAAATCACGAACAATCGCTTGTTCTGCTGCGGCTCCGTTTTGTAGCAATAATTGCTTAGAGATGTTTACGTAAGAAGCTAAACGCTTAGGGCTTAATGCAACCTTACCAAATTCTGCTCCACCATCTCCTGCTGCACCATTTTCCGCAGCCCAAGCCACAGTAGACGATCCTGTTACAGGAATAGTTGTGTTAGCACTTAAACCTGTTAGGATGTTTGCACCTACTCTGTTAAATACAGACGCTTCTCTCATTGCATCAGCAAATCCTAATACGTTTGTAGGAGCAATAGCTGAAAGACCTTGTGTTACATCAGCACGAGTTTCCAACATAAATGAAGGAATACCTAAACCATCTATTGAACGACCTGCTGAACGAGCTTCGTTTACAGCTTCTTCGTGCATTTCACGCTCTACTCCATCTAACTTTCCGTTAGTGAAGTCATTTACTGCCTTGAAGAAAGAGAAGTTTCTTACTTCTTTTGGCTCATTTGATACTGGAGCTACTACTTTAGAAGCAATCTCAGCGTTTAATTTTTCTTGTCTTTCGATCATTTCGATAGATTTTTTTAATTCGTCTATTTTAGACATTTTCTCATCGTAAGATACTTGCTCTTCAGCAGTAAAGTTACGAGTTTCGTTTTTGCAAAGTTCAAGCATTGTATTGGCTTCTGTAATGAAACCTGCTCTTTCTTGCTTTAATTCAACTGAATTTTTCATTTGTTTTAAAGTTTGCTTTTGAGTTTTAACTCATTAGTTAATAAATTAATATTTGAAAGGTCTATAACCTCTTCCTCTTTAACCTCTTCGGTTTCGTTGTTAAACTCTTCCAAAGAACGTAAAGCTACATCAGTATTGGAGTAAGCCCCAACACCAACAATCGAAACATCAAACAACCTTCCGATCTTATTGATATTTCTCTTTGCTACATCACCATCTTTACTCCACTCGTCATCCTCTACCGTAAAGGCAAACGAAGATTCATAAAGTAAACCTCTACGCATTAGTTCAGCGACATCTCGCCCAACCGTTGTGTTAGGTAATGTACCATCGTATCTTAAACCTAAATCATCTACAGACAATTTAAGCGTACCACCTTGATTTCTATCTAAGATAGCATTCATATCGTGGTTAAATGTTAAAATTACATTGTCATCTAATCGACCATCAAACGCACCTCTTGAGATAACTTCTCTGAAGCCTAAATCTCTGCTTTCGTGGTCGAACAAAGAAGCGTAACCTGTCACTTTGATTTCGTCAGAATCTTCTTCCATACGAACCTCAAGTGCTTTTGAGTACACTCTAATTTCTTTATTATTATTGTTCTTCATCTTCTTTAATATTATTGTTAATACTTTCCCTAGATGTGTCCTCTCCTAGCTTATCTAAAGGCATCATATTAGATTGCATATAGACTTTTTCGCTTTCTCCACCCATCGGGTTCATATCCTCAAACGAACGTACCTCATCAGGCGATAATACACCGATGTTTACTAGAGTTCTGTAATAGTCAGCTCGTGATTTAGAATCACCTCTAAGTAAAGCGTTTAGATTAAACTTAAAGTATTGTGTACCTTGCTTTTTAAACGGAATTAGTTTTGAGTTTAACTCAGTTTCAATTCGCTTAACATAAGGCGTAATAGTGTGAACCACAAAGTCTATTTGCTGTGCTTCTATGTTGTTGTAGCTAGCAGCAGATAAATCATTTATGAGGTGGTTCGGTACTCTAAAAATACGAGCGATTTCACTTATAGAGAATTGTCTTGACTCTAAGAACTGTGCTTGATTGTTCGGTAACATCTTAGGCATAAAGTCCATACCTTCTTCAAGTATAGCTGTCTTACCTGTGTTAGCCGATCCACCGTAGTTGTTAGACCAAGATTCTCTAAGACGTTTAGCTGTTTCGGGCTTGAGAGTCCCAGGGTGTTTAAGAATACCTCCCACAGACGCACCGTTCTTAAAGAATGAACCTGCGTGGTGGTTTAAGGCTAAAGATATTCCTAAAGTATTTGCTTGTGACTCAATAGGCGATTGTCCCTCGATACCATCAAGAGAAATACCTTTACAATGAATCATATCGATTGCGTTTACTCTGCCTGTATAAGGGTAAACGAAATTAGTATTGTTTTGATTTATCTCGTAATATACACTTCTACCATCAGGTGACATATAAATATCTACATCAACGCATTGAATAGGGTGCAATCCAATAGGTAAACCTGCTCCGTTTCTTTCGATGTAAGCGTAGAAGTTTCCATCTAAGCTCAAGTCAACTAGCATACGCTCGAAGAACATAAAAGAATTAAATAAAGGAGAAGGTTGTTTACCTACTAAATCAGTTAGGGGGGAGTTTAATTTTTTCTTTTTGCCAGTTTCAATATCAACTTCGTGTTCCGATATTGGAAGTGAAGCGATTGTTTCTGACAAGACTCTTACGCAAGACCAAACCGCTGCTATTCGCATTGCTTGTTCTTTAGATACGTTTTCGCCTGATTGTGAACCGAAAGTTGGTCCTAGTATAGTCTGTCCGTAAAGACCTCTTTCCTCTTGTTTAAGAGGTTGTTTTCTTGTAGTAAAAAAGTCAAATATTCCCAAATTGTCTGATTTTATGAAAAACTATACACCTATAAATAGTAAAAACACCTAAAATGTGAACTAATTTTTCGAGTTATTTTTGATTTTTTTTAAAGAACGCTCTAAAACCTTATGTATATAGCGAATACTACACCCTTTAATTTTTGCTATTTCTTGTATTTTTAGCCCATATTCAAACCTTAAATACACAATATCTCTTGCTTTTTGGCTGTCTAATTTAAAAACCTCTTCCCAAAGTCGGTCAGGAAGTGAATCGTAATCATCGCTTTTAAGGGGTGTTTTAGGCTGTTTAAGACGGTAAGTCGTGTGAAAGGGGCTAGAGGTAGACAAGACTTGATTAACGACCACACGAGCCACAAAATACTCTATTTGATTTGTTTCGTGTAAAGACTCGATAGTTTCACTCATCTGTGAAAGCAAAATAAGGTTGATGTCCTGAACTAAGTCGTCTAAGAGGTGATAGTCCTTGTTGTTAGCCAAAACACTAGAGCAAATCGCTCTAACACTACCTTGGTGTAGTTTGATAATTTCGCCTTTAGATAAAGAATATCTCCTTGTCATCATAACCTGTTCCACTATTTTTGTTTTTCATTGCTTCGCTTAAAGCCATTAGACACGAAACAATACCATCAATCTTGTCATTAGACTTAGCTTTGTTCGGCTTCACGTTACCTGCGGGATCTTGGGTAAGTACGATGTTTGACATCATCCATCTAAGTACAGGATTTCCTGCGTGACGAATGTTTCCTCCAAGCACTAAAGTTTCAAACTCTTTTGTTGCAGGTGACATAGTCCGATAACCTTGACCAACAGGTATCATTGGACAACCCTCTTCTGTAAGGTCGATTACGATTTGTGAAGCGTTCCATCTGTCATAAGCTATCATTTGAATATCGTATATCTCGCTCAAGTCACGTATCTTTTGCTTGATGTAGTTGTAATCGCAAACGTCACCAGGAGTAAAGATAACGTGTCCCTCTCTGTGCCACTTTAGGTAGTCTACTTTATCTCGTTCGGATCGTTTGTAAGCGTTCTCTTCGGGGATAAAGAAAAACGGAATAATATCGTACCCATCGTTGTTGTCAGGGAACATAAGTGATAGACAAGTAATGTCACGAGTCGATGCTAAATCGAGTCCTGCGTAACAAGGTTTGCCCTCTAATCGTCTTGCGTCTACAGGAACATCTCCCTCCATCCACTTGTCGTCACTAATAAATTTAGTTTCGTTAGCTACCCATTGGTTTAGGTGAAGTCTACGGAACGTGTTTTCGTAGGAAGGCTCGTTTTTCGCCTTTACCGATTGTTGTTGCATATACTCTTCGGTGATAATCGTACCGAAGCCTGGGTTGGCTTTTCTTTGTACCTCAACGTCAAAGATGTCATCGTCTTTATCAGCTTCGTACACAACGCCTAAGAACGAGTCGTCTTGGATAGAGCCTTCGATAAGTTTCTTAGCATAGTCGTAAAGCTCTTTACAAATATGGTCCTTTTGATGACCTGCACCTGCTGTGGTAATACCAAGCATAAGAGGTTCTTTCCTTGCTCCCATAGAAGTAAGTAAAACATCATATAAATCTCTGTTTTTGTGAGAGTGTATCTCATCAAGTAAACAACAAGAGAGGTTTAGTCCGTGCTTAGTATCTGCGTCTGCTGAGATTACTTTGTAGTACGATCCAACCTTATCGTAAGTGATTGAATCTCTGTAAGTACCTGCTCGTTTAAGTAACTCAGGATTTTGCAAAACCATTTGCTTTGCGATAGAAAACGATAACCTAGCTTGTTCTTTGTCAGCAGCAGCCGATACAATCTCCGCACCCTTCTCTCCATCAGAAAAAAGCATATAGAGTGCGATACCTACCATTAGGTTTGTCTTTCCGTTCTTACGAGGGATAAACACAAAGCATTGGCGAAACTTTCTGAGGTTAGTTTTCTTAGACTTCCAACCGAATAAAGGGCGTATAATGTCAACCTTTTGCCACTCTTCCAGTATAAACTTCTGTCCTGCTAAATCTCCCTTTACGTGCTGACAAAACATTTCGATAAAGTCCACAGCTCTCTTTGCACTCTTCTCATCGAAGTACCACTTGGACTCATCTATGTTCTGTAGGTTATTCATCGTTGTTAAAGAAGTTCTCTATCTTGATGTCGGGGGTTTGTGCTTGCTTCTCGATTGAATTTACCTTAGCCCTACTCGAAGGAGTTAGACCAAATTCTTTTAAGAGCTGAAAGACTCTAACAAAAGATTGGTTAGCGATTTGTACTTCAGGTCGTATAACTGTCTTAGCGTTACCTTCCCTAGAAATCTGTACATCGGTTACACCTAACTCGTTTACGACTTGCTTAGCTGCCTTATATTCGCTGTAAGCATCACAAAGTAATTCTAAGGCTAGTGCATCAGCGTTAGTCAGAACAGACATATCGTGAAGCAACTCACCTAACTCTAGAAAAGTCTTTTGTCCATCTTCGCTTAACCAAGTTGGTACAGCAGGAACAACTGAGGGTAATACAGGCTCGTTAGGATTAGCTCTATCATTTCTTAGAGTCCCTCTTTGCTTTTTTATTTCTGTGGGTAATCTACTTGGCATATACTCAAAGATAATCATTTTTCTGTAAGAAAGAAAAAAGTAACACAAAAAAGAAAGAACTATTATCCTTATCCTTATCCTTCTCTATATAGGGGTATCGTTGACCCCTAATTGACCCCTAAAATGTTATTTATTGATAATCAGTTCTTTAAGCCTAAATTCGTGTATTTTGGTCAGAATTTATATGGGGTTGTAGCGATATTGCAAAAAAGCACCTTTTTAGTTGGTTATTAACAAATGTTTATTATCTTTGCCTAAGAAACATTAACTAAAAACTTTATTATGTCTAAAGAAAAATTTTTAACTTCGCTTGATGGTAATTCGTTTAAAATATCTGATAAAAAAGGTAACGTAGTTGCTGACAATATTGTACTTGTTTTTGGCTTTTCAGCAGGTAGCCAATACAGTAAAGAGAAAACTAGAGAGTACGCTAAACGCTCTAAAGCTAAAAAAGCACGATTATGTATTACAAAGGAACTTTAACAGACCTAAACTCTAAACAACCTAATGGACAACCTATGTCCGTTAAGTTTCGAGATAAATCTGTATTTGAGGTTCTTACGCACTTTAGTATGCTTATAGAAGATTGTGGCTTAGAAGAGATTACAATCCGTATAAAAAAAGACGACTTAAAAATAAAAGCACACAATAAAGCAAAACCACACTACAAAGATTTATAAGTGAGTACCATACTTGAGTTGGGCAACACAAAAGTCCTACGGATGATTTTAATACCTTATGGGATAGGCGTTAGATGAAGTAGGCAAGTCAGCGTCAAAAGTAGAGCTTAAGTCACTCTACTCTTGGCTTTGAACTAAAGTTGGAAACATAATATAATAAGATGGGTGTACGTAAAATAATTTATTTATTAGAAATAGGTTGGTGGATTCAAGTATCTCCACTAGCTAATGCAGATTCAGGTTGGATATGTGGTATTTATAAAAGAGGTTTAAAGACAGGTAATTGGAGTACTCAATATTCTAAGAAGTTTAAAACACCACTAGAGTGTTATGAGTGGGGTAAGGTAATAATAGATTCTCAAATTAACAAACAATTATGATTTCAAACGTAGTAATATTAGTAGCGACCATTACATCAGTAGTAGTAGTAATCGAATCGTTTAACAACAAGAAATGAAAAAATCAATACAAACACCATTAGGTGTATATACAGACGATGAAGCAGGTATCGAGATGATTGAGTCCTACGCCAACCAAAGAGTTGTCGATGAGTTGAAGAAACAGGATGAGCCGAATAGAAAAACTAATTGGCTCAGAACAATGAAAACAAGTATTTTATTAATCTTAAAAAAACTTACTTATGCGTGGTATAATATCAAAAGTACTCCGAGCATCAATCAGAAAAGGTATGAGCTTAAAGGTAGTCGAGAGATACCTAAAGATGAAGTACAAAATTGCTGTAAGCGTAGTTGTATTGACTAACCGAATTAAAAACCTAAAATAGTTATGGCTAAGTTTAAATGTAACGTGTGTAACTCCAATGTAAGAGAGATAAGTAAACACACAATTAAAGTAGTTGATGGTGAGATAGTTTGTCCTGAAGCAGTTTGTTGTGACGAATATATGGAGTCAATCAGAGAAGAGGGTCAAGGATTCGGTGGAATCATTAAGCGACCAGGTGGAACAGTATCTAAAAAGTTTTAAATATGTTATATAAATTTACTTACGAAGATTCAGAACTAGATTACAAAGATTTAATAATTCGGTACGTTGAAAGAGGGTGCGATGAAGTTAAAGAGTTTACTATCGAAAACTTTGTGCCTGACGATTACGTTTTATCTGTTAAAGGTGATGAAGAATTTGAACTAAGAGATTACTATCCACAAGATTGGTTTAACGATAATGTAACCGAAAGATATTTAAAGGAGCTTGTAAAAGAATACGAAAATGGAATTTAATTTGCTCCTCATATTAGCCTTTGTTCTGGGCTACATCCTCGGAAACGTAGACGTACCCTAGGGTGGGGCAACCCCAACAACCCCTTTGGTATAGGCAGGACGCACAGAAAGGGCGGGCGTTGGTTTCCTGAGTTAAAAGTTCTGTGATTGATACACCCCTATCTATATATTTATATATGTACGTATGTAATAATAAGGATGTGTTTTGTATTTCAGTAATAGCGTACGTTTCAGAAGATTCAATGCAAGGCGTTACAAGTCGACTAAAACAAGTGTTAATTGTCAAGTTGTCAGTCTAAAAAAAAATATATTTATTTGTTAAGCTGTGAACAAATAGTATTAATGTAAATTAATTGTATTAATACAATACACACAACACAACACAATATAATACAATATAAGCCATTTTAAGGCGTGTCTAAGCTACTTAAATAGATTGGTAATGTATTTATATACAAGCAATAAAAAAAACCGCTCAGAGGCGGCTCAAATAGATTGTATTAATATGGTTGTATTTAATGCGGTTGTACTGGGTTAAATTATAAGCACAAAAAAAACCTCATAAATTAATACAAGGGCTTTATAAGTCTATTTTAAAAAAGTCTATTTTAGTAAGTCTATTTTAGTCAATAATTCTTTTGTAAATTTGCGAACAAGTCTATTTTTAAAGTTGTTTTCTAATTCTTTCCTAAACTTATCCTCAAGCTCGTATTTATTACAATAAGCCCAGTTTCGTTTTTCTTTATAGTTTGAAATATCAGAACAGTAATTAATAAAAGATGGTTCGTAGTCTAAGTAATTTGTAACGCTATCGAAAACTTTAGCAAGCTCTTTTGATTTGTCTATTATATACTTATCAGCTTTTGCAGCTAATTGTTTGTCTATTTCTGTTGTTGTCATAGTCTTAATGCTTTTTTAGTTTAGTTAGTTGTTGTAATAGTTATCCGCTCTTTGACTAATGTAGACATTCATACCGCAAAGATAATATTCTTTTTTTAGTCGTTTTAATTCTATTATATACTCTTTATAGGTTGCAAAATCTTTGCGTTCTATATGGTCAACGGTTTCAACGCCTTGAATTGTTTTAATATTAAAGTACTTCATTGTCTAGTGCTTTTACAAATTGTAACTGGTGATAAACTGTACCTATTAAGTTTATTTAATTTACCCGATCCAATTAAATAGAAATAATAGTTTTCAATTTGTTCTTCGTTTAATCTACATCTTTGAGCATTTAAAAAATGCATTGGATTTTTGACACAATGCTTTTTAAATTGCTTTAATGTATAGTAGTTTTTAAACGTTTTACGCGTAGTTTGTACCTTATCCGATACAATGCAAACAAATTGCTCTATTTGTTCACTAAGGGCAAATATTAACGCTTTGTTGTACGTTTTAAAATTATATACCTTTGTTATATCTCTTTTAATAAGACTAAAAAAGTAGCTTTTTGTTTGTGTTTGTTTTACTTTGTATTTATACATATCTTT
>UPTG01002776.1_pt1 | contig 11695 bp, 10 predicted proteins | sample 2160121 | NCBI WGS metagenome assembly UPTG01 (sample SAMN06266255, study PRJEB28933) | marine metagenome | isolation source: Columbia River Estuary | place: USA:Columbia River Estuary, USA | collected 2014-07-27 | reverse complement strand
TTCCTGACGCCGAAGCTCAAACATATTTAAATCACGCTGAACAAAGTAAAGCACCTCATCCACCCTAACCCGAAGCTCTGAGAAACCCTTAACCAAGCTCATGTTATCAATGTACTGAACGATACTCAGGTTAAGTTCATCAGCCTGAATTGCTGTTGCTATGAGAGAGTCTGGGTCGGGTAAGTGATGGGCTCGCCCAACCAGATTAACCAGCAAACTGGTATCTGCCTTTAACCGAAAGAGGACCTGTAAGTCAGTGTTTAATTGAGCAATGGTGCGCTCTCCCTCACGCTTGATCACAATACCAGAACTGGGAATGTCTTCATTGAATCGACTTCTGATATATTTTTGTGTTTTATCTATCAAAGGATCTATGTCTGCCAAAAATCCACTAACAGCCCAACGCAAACCCTGACTTTCAGCTTCTTTATCCATTTTAAGCTTGAGTTGCTGGAGAATATTTTGGTTGAGGGCGTTAAGGGTTTTAATCACACCTTGCAATTGATCGTCTAAGCTCACTTGACGATCAGTCATCGCTGACCTTGCCAGATGGATCTGAGGCAGCACACTGGCAATGGCTTGAGTTCCTTGATTTAACTGTTGCCAGAGCAACTTCCTCGATTCAGAATCTTGCACTGCCATAAGTGCTGGGGCTAGGGAGGTAATGGTTGCGGCTTCAGTACTTAACTTCACCATTGAACCCAGTGAAGGGATGTCTTGCTCAACGACAGATTTTAGTTGATTACCTAATTGATTATGCAAAGACCAACCAATGACACTGGTAATTAGGGTCAAAAGACTTAGAACACCAAAGGCAGTAAATAATCGATCACGAATACTGTGACCGCGAAATATTTTCATTATAAAGGCAAGTCATTAAGTAAGAATAGAGTGGATGAGGTAAGTTAACCCAAATACACCGCTGAATGCTAGGGTATGGCTGGCAATAACACTTTATTTAAGGCACAAAAAAACCGCACATGAGCGGCAATTGTTTTCTGAGCGTTGTGGAAATGGCGGAACGGACGGGACTCGAACCCGCGACCCCCGGCGTGACAGGCCGGTATTCTAACCAGCTGAACTACCGCTCCGCATAAAACCCTTTCAAAGAGAGCCTGGTGGGTGTTGCAGGGGTCGAACCTGCGACCTACGGCTTGTAAGGCCGTCGCTCTCCCAACTGAGCTAAACACCCCCGCTTAGAAGAAAAGGCATTGTACCGATCACACGCTTCAAGTCAATCCTGTTTTTCGATTCTTGAGCAATGTTAAAGGTGAAAGCGATGGCATCTCCGGCGGAGATTTTTAACAGAACATTCAATACAAGTTTTATGCAAAAAAGTCGCGTCGCTATAAATTTCGACACTCCTAACCCCCAACGAATATCTCGTATGCTCGGCAGTGATGTCGATGCTTTGGGAGCGCATTCACGACTCGCCAGAGACGGCAACGCTAAGGCTGATCAACCCGACCATACACATCATCAAAGCGTTCAATATCGTCTTCGCCGAGATAATCACCGGACTGAACTTCGATGAGTTTGAGTGGGATTTTACCCGGGTTGCTAAGCCTATGCTTTTCACCGATAGGGATAAACGTTGATTCGTTCTCACTCACAACATAAACCGAGTCACCCCGTGTGACTTCTGCTGTGCCCGAAACGACGATCCAGTGCTCTGCCCTATGCTGATGTTTTTGCAAACTAAGACTCGCACCGGGGTTCACAGTAATTCGCTTAACCTGAAAACCTTCGTCTTCGTCTACACTATCGTAGCTACCCCATGGGCGGTATACCTTGCGGTGGGTACTGGTTTCCTTTCGAGAAGACTGCTTTAGCGCAGCAACTATTTCTTTCACATCCTGCGCTTGATCTCTTGCGGCAACAAGCAAAGCGTCAGCCGTATCAACGACGATCAAATCATCAACACCCACCAGTGAAACCAGACGATGAGGGGCATTGACATAGTTTCGGTTCGAGCCATGACTAATCACATCGCCCAGAAAACGATTACCTTCAGTATCCTGCTCGCCGATTTCCCACAACGAAGACCATGAACCCACATCATTCCAGCCAACATCGATGGGAATTACCACCGCATTTTTAGTGTGTTCCATTACGGCATAGTCAATGGAGATACTCTCGCATTTTGAAAAATGCTCAATATCTAATCTCATAAAATCCAGATCTTGGGATATCCCCTCGAAAGCCGCCTTCGACTGCCCCAATAGCGAAGCGTGATGGTTGTTCAACTCTTCAAGATAGCCGCTAGCAGAAAAAACGAACATGCCACTATTCCAGCTAAAACATCCTTCAGCGAGATATGCTTTCGCTGTATCCACATCAGGTTTTTCAACGAACTGTTCAACCACATGTGCCAGACCTGCCACCTGCTCGCCAGCGCGAATGTAGCCATAACCCGTTTCAGGTTTACTAGGCACGATACCAAAGGTCACAAGCTTGCCTGCGATCGCAAGATCAACAGCCGACTTCACGTGTGCCTGAAACAGCAACTTGTCTGTCACACTATGATCCGCCGGCAGCACAATGAGAATCGCATCTGGTTCGACACTCAATGCTGCAACAGCAATTGCGGGCGCTGTATTTCTACCGACTGGCTCAAGAATAATCTTTCCCGTTGTGCACCCTGCTTCTCTCATCTGCTCAGCGACTAAAAATCGATGTGCCTCGTTGCAAACCACGATTGGATCTTCCAATTCATCAAGTCCCTCAAGACGGAGAATCGTGTCCTGCAGCATGCTTGTAGGGTTCAGTAACGGCAGTAACTGTTTTGGATATTCTTGTCGAGAAAGCGGCCACAATCGCGAACCTGAGCCACCAGAGAGGATAAGAGGGTATATTTTAGGCATTTCGCATTTTCGGCTGTGGAAAACCAGATTCTAACATTTTCATTGGTTAGCAATATAGGAAATAGTATTTCCAGCTTCGTAGCAGCGAATAAAATTTGAGCATCTCCATAACCTATGCTCAGCCATCGCCAACATAGCGCCAATCGGTTCGAATCATGCCCGCAAAGCTGGCATTTTAATCAAACCTTTCGCGTCATTGACTATCGTCACCACCATTTTTGTTAATCGACGGGCAATACCAGAAAGACACGTCGCCCTGTTGCATTTGTTTGGTGCAACGCACTTTTAGTCGTGGCTCAAACGATTTAATCCACATGTCCCGCACAGCAATGTATTTCGTGTTTGGACTAACCCTATCTGGCCAAGTCCTGCCGTGGGTCGCCACGCCGCCGCCGTAAAAAACAAAGGAAAATGTCTCTGCACCGGTGTAATGCAAAGGTCCCGGATCCAGTTTATTTAACCGGTGATATTCGTCGATGACAGGCTTCTGGTTGTACTTGTGACTCTTAAAATAGAATTCGTAAGCCGTTAATAACAACACGAAAAAAAAGACAGCAAAAACAAAACCCAACCACTGGATCTGTGCTGGGCGCAGCGTCGTCGCCATGACCAAGAGTATTGCCGCTGAAGGCAACATCGGGATGACATAAGTAGGTATGATATTGCCAGCAAAGGTAAAGAACAGTGTCGGCATGAGCAACCAAAGCCCGAGATAAACTAATAAGGGCTTCTCGACAGCTAACGCCTTTGCAAATAACTTATCTCTTCGGAATATCAATTCCCATAAGATGATAAATAACCATGGCAGTAGACCAATCAACAAAAATAGCCAGATCATTCCAATAGGCTGATCTTTTGCCGCACCGTAAAGATCGCCCTCCCACCCAGGTTCAGTGAACCGATAGAAGTGCTCACCTATGAGAAAATACTCAAGAAAACCGGGTGTGCGCTGTTCCTGAAGGTAATACCAGGGAGAGGCAATTAACAACATGAGTACGATGCCCGGCAAAAACCAGGTATTTCTGAAAGCTTTCAGAAATCTTCCCTGCGTTAATGCCCACACACCACAAGGGAGCCCACAGAGCACTAGCACCACTGGCCCCTTCGTAAGAAGCCCAATACCCAAACAGGACCAGAGCAAAATAGACCAGCCAACCGGTGGTTTTTCCTGAGCAAGACACTGCCAGAATGCTAACATCACCGTTGTGGTGCAAAGGGTCATGAGTGGATCGGTGAGAATCGTGCCGGCACTTTGGAGCACCATAAAGAAGGAACTGTATACGAAGCAAACCGGCAATATTAAAGCCGTTCGATCGAGCAACCTTAACCAGCAACTGATCACAAGCATGGTTGCTGCTGTGTAGAGTATCGAGGGTAATCTCGTCGCAAGTTCCGAGACGCCAAACACGTAGTAACTGAGCGTTGTGCTCCAGAAAGCTAGCGGCGGTTTGCCCCAAAACGGCTGATCCTCGCGATACCAAAGTGGTATCCATTGATCTAACACAAATGCTTTTCTGGCGATTTCAGCGTACCTGGCTTCCGTGAATTCCATCACAGGAATATAGGAGGCAAGCCACACCCGACCGGCTACAATAATGAAGAGTAGCAAAACCCAAATCTTGTTTGTCTGTAAATAGCGAATCAAGGCCTGTGGCCCCTTGCCCACGACTTTAAAAATGTGAACTGATTATGCATTCGTTTCACTTGTAATTGTAGTAATCTCGATACCACTCGATGAATTTCGCTACACCCTGTTCAATTGTCGTGGCAGGTCGATATCCGATCTCTTGTCCCAGCGCATCAACATCGGCATAAGTTGTCACAACGTCACCAGGTTGCAATGGTGCAAGTTTGGTTACGGCCTTCTTCCCTATGTGTCTCTCCAGCGTCGCAACCCAATCCAATAGTTCAATCGGTGCGTTATTTCCAATATTGTATATCTTGTAAGGTGCTAACTCGCTGCCAGCAACGGGTGGTGAGTCAAGCACATTGACAACGCCTTCAACAATATCATCGATATAAGTAAAGTCCCGCTGATGTTGACCATGGTTGAATAATTTTATCGGCGTTTCATTGAATATCGCATTCGCAAATAGGAAAGGAGACATATCTGGCCGCCCCCAAGGACCATAGACGGTGAAGAAACGCAATCCTGTTGTTGGTAGCTGATACAGATGGCTATACACGTGGGCCATCAATTCATTACTTTTCTTGGTTGCCGCATACATCGAAACAGGATGATCAACCTGATCCTGAGTGGAGAAAGGTACTGTCTTGCTATTGCCATAAACAGAACTGGAGGAGGCATATACAAGATGTTTAACTTTTACTTTCTGAGCACCTACAAGAATATTCAAGAAACCACGAATGTTCGCTTGAATATACGCGTGCGGGTTTTCAATAGAATACCGAACACCGGCTTGTGCCGCCAAGTGAACAATGGCATCAACCCGCTCTGTTTCAAAAAAAGTTGCCAGCTCATCATCTCGTGCGACATCTAATTTTATAAACTTGAAATTATCCGCTTGGGGCATCGCTTCTAGCTGTTGTAATCTTGCTTCTTTCAGGCTGGTATCATAGTAGTCGTTAATATTATCGATACCAATAACCTGATCCCCGCGAGCGAGCAGATAAGTAGCAACATGGTATCCAATAAAGCCGGCAACACCGGTGACGAGTGTTTTCAAGACATTTCTCCGGGTTTCGTACCGAAGTAACCTGCTTGTCTCAATTTCGCATAGATCAATAACATTGGTTCCTGCCTGACAAAGGGTTAAAGAGGCGCGTTGACTCGAACGCTGACATTGCCCGCGATAGCTTATGGTGCCAGTTTTTAACACCATAGTCAGTGAAAACCAGGTTCTTCAATAAAGGCAACGCGACCGCCCAGAAAAACCCATTCTTCATCGGCCGGTGCATCGCGATGATCACACGCCGCGGCCTCACACTCCCTACGAAAAGGAGAATCTTCTTAGGTTTTTCCGTTAGGCACTGGCTTTACGCCATTAAAGAAATTCTTTCAAGACCTTCGACCGATCCCTATGTAGTCCATCCCGTGCTTTGCCACGACGGCAGGGTCATATAGGTTTCGACCGTCAAAGATGACCTTCTCCCTAAGCTCGGTCGCTAGCCTGCTCAAGTCAGGTTGACGAAACTGCTTCCATTCAGTCATGACGAGTAAAGCGTCAGCATCGACAACCGCATCATACATATCCTTGGTATATTCCAGCCTGCTTGACAATTCGCCGAGGTCAACCTTAGTCGTCTCCATTGCCTCCGGATCATAGGCTGCTATGGTCGCGTTTCGCGCTAACAATCCACGAATCATGACCAGTGCAGAAGCCTCACGCACATCGTCCGTCTCGGGTTTAAAAGCCAGCCCCCAGATCGCGACCTTTTTACCCGACAAATCATCACCAAACCTTTCAGCAATCTTGTTTAGCAGCACTGTCTTTTGTTCCTGATTGCGTCTCTCAACAGCGCTAAAAATGTGGGCTTCCACACCCTGCTCTTCAGCCATCGAAACAAGCGCACGCACATCTTTTGGGAAACAGGAACCTCCGTAACCCGCGCCAGGATAGATAAATGAATAGCCAATTCGCGAATCAGAACCGATGCCTCGTCTCACATTTTCGACATCAACATCATACTTTTCACACATCAAAGCCATTTCGTTCATAAATGATATTTTTGTTGCAAGCATGGCGTTTGCAGCATATTTCGTCATCTCGGCATCGCGAACGCCCATGGTCTGAATTTTATCGCGATTGCGTGAAAAAGAGGCATAGAGTTCAGACATCACACCGAAGCTACTTTCCTTGGCAGCGCCGATTACAATTCGATCCGGAGACATAAAGTCAGCAATTGCGGCACCTTCTTTCAAAAACTCGGGGTTGCTCACAACGTCGAAATCAATCGTTTCACCACGCTGATTGAGTCGCTCAGTAATCATCTCGAGAACTTTGTCAGCCGTACCCACTGGCACGGTTGACTTATCAACAACAATGATGGGAGACGTTAGTTTATCGCCAATCTGCCTCGCGACCGAGAGAACGTGTGAAAGATCGGCGCTACCGTCCTCGTTTGGCGGCGTGCCGACGGCGATAAAAACAACCTGTGATTGATTTAAGGAGTCTTCTATTCTCGAAGTAAAATCCAATGTGCCCGCTGCGGTGTTTTTTTCGACAAGTTGCGCGAGACCTGGTTCATGGATCGGCACCACACCTTGTCGGAGCTTCGTGAGCTTTTGTTCATCTATATCGACGCAGGTGACATGGTTCCCCATCTCCGAAAAGCAGGCACCCGTCACAAGGCCCACATAGCCCGTTCCTATTATCGTAATCCTCAAACCTGTCCATCCGGGTAGTTTCCGCCTTGCGAGTAATAATTCTCATAAACATAGTTAGTCGCTTGAACGAACCCGTCTATTCGACCGCAATCAAAACGATTACCTTTAAACTTATACGCTAGGACTTTTCCGTTCTTTGCTTGTGTGGCAATTGCATCGGTAATTTGGACCTCACCGCCACGACCCGGCGGGGTATCCCGAATAATTTGGAAGATGTCAGGCGTCAAAATATACCGACCAATAATCGCCAGATTGGAGGGCGCATCTTCGGGTTTTGGCTTTTCAACCATCGCCTCAATTTGATAAATGCCTTCATCTATTTCCTTGCCAGCAACCACACCATAGTTTTCAGTCTGATCTCTTGGTATTTCCTCTATTGCGACAATGGAACATTGGTGCTTTTCATACAACGCCACCATCTGCTTAAGAACGCCAGCGCCATCGTCATGCACACAGAAGTCATCTGCCAACAACACGGCAAAAGGTTCATCACCAATCAAATTTTCTCCCGTCAATATCGCGTGACCGAGACCGTTCATTTCGATTTGCCTGGTGTAGGAGAAAATACATTGGTCAATCACATTTCGGATCTGAGAAAGAAGCGCTTCTTTTGGCGTACCCAGAATTTGGTGCTCGAGTTCGTAGGAAATATCGAAATGGTCTTCGATCGCCCGCTTACCACGACCGGAAATAAACCCCATATTTCGAAGGCCGGCCTCTATCGCTTCCTCTACGCCATATTGAATAAGAGGTTTATTGACAATGGGAAGCATTTCTTTCGGCATTGCTTTTGTAGCAGGCAAAAATCGTGTGCCGTAACCAGCAGCAGGAAAAAGGCATTTCTTGATCATTAAGGGCCTATCTAAATTGGCTTGAACGAGTTTAAGTATACCACGTGCAGCCTATCTCTCAGGCGCGCTTGTCGGGCTATCTACCTACTTGGTCCTGAGCCATTCGCTCACAATCAAATTCTGTCACTACCAGTCCTATTGCTATTTTCATGCCTCCTTCGCACCGACTTGAGGTCACTTAGTAAATCTAAGGCGATACAATGACGACCAAATCATCTCAAGGGACGTCCTAGGACACAGACTCGCTAGGATTAAAAGCAGCTCTTCCCTTAAGAATCTCCGCTCGGGGGCAGAGTTAGTGGTTACCTAAAGAGTTCACGATTACAAAATATGAAACTAGCACTGACAACAATAAAATTTAAGCTAAAGCTATTATTGCAGGTTGAGAATAAGAACCATGCCTTAGATCAGACCGATGAGCATTGATTTCTTAACAGACAGACTCCTAGCTTCTAGGTTAACATGTCTTCCGACAGACTTTGATTCTTTAATTTTTCAGAGCGCCGTGATTAAAGTTTTTCGAGATAGAGTTCGGTTGTTCAAAAAGTTATGCACACATTAACTGGGGAATTCATTCGTACATGAACTGGGAAATATTTATCACGGGGCTAGTCATCAGCTGCCTCGCTGCATTACTGCTTAGCAGCACAGCCAGTCAGTGGGGGCTAATCGATCGACCCAGCGGGAGAAAACAACATGCGTCCGCTACCCCAATGGTTGGCGGAATCGCTGTCTTTGCCGGGCTTCTGAGTATTGCATTTACCAACCTTCCCGTGTTTACAGAGTTTGCATTAATTATCAGCCTTGCCCTGCTGATGTTGGTACTTGGTATTCTTGATGACGCACACAGCCTTACCAGCGGATATCGTCTGTTCGTTCAGCTCTTAGCAGGGCTAACCGTCTATATCTTCGGTGACTTACAGTTCAACGAACTCGGCCACCTCTGGTTTCTTGACACGCCACTGGAGACAGGTATTTTCGCACTACCGCTCACACTTATTGCTATTGTTGGCGGGATCAACGCAATTAACTGGATGGATGGACTTGACGGTTTAGTCGGGGGGATGCTCACTTCCACCCTCATTTTCATCGCAATTCTGGCATGGCTTTCAAATTCGATGATGACTTACAATTTCAGCCTTGTAGTCATTGCAGCGTTAATTGGATTTCTCCTATTCAACTATAGATTCCCATGGAACAAGAAAGCGAGAATTTTTATGGGAGACGCTGGCGCTTACCCACTCGCGTTTATCATCGTTGCACTTTTCCTGAAGACAAGCCAACCTCCCGAAACTATTTTACCCCCCGTTCTAGCCCTGTGGATAATAGCGATACCGCTTTTTGATATGACCCGGGTGATTTGGTTGCGCTGGAGACTAGGAAAGTTGCCTCTATCAGATGACCGACTACACATCCATCACCTACTAGTTGATGGAGGTAGACCTCATCGTCAGGTGGTCAATATACTGTGTTCTATCAACTTTCTCATCGGACTAGTAGGCGTCGCTTTGCATATGTCAGGTGTTAACGAGGGATGGTTGTTCGTTATATTGTTACTATTCCTTGTTCTTTATTACAAATTCTCCAGTCGATTCGCTCATTCGCTAGATTTAAAGGTTCAAGCTCGCCTGGTCGAATAAATGGAGCACTTATTACTGACAACTACTCTCCAGAGAGTCCTCCCAGTGCTGCACAAATTCAGGATATAGTTCACCAGAAGTTCAAACGGGCGGAATGTAACGTCATCTCGTTTGCTATCACCAGCCATTACTTGCAAAGCGCCACTTTGTGTCATTTAAACCGAAGTGGGCTGATCCTGCGTTAACTTGTAGCGGCAGCTACTATTCATTTAGCATTAGCTTGTTCTGCCGTAAAGGTAACAAAAAACCAGTCTGTCAGAACGAACAATGAGCGATAGATTCCCGATAACACGACTTTTTAACATGTCGAAATTTGAGGTGTTGATGAAGAATCATCACACCCTCAACAAACACGCCGGAACTTTCGCATCGTCGTCTGATCAATCGTTGGGCAGGCTTTTACTCAATCTACTCTCTGTCACTTTATATCAAGATTCGCATTCTACTCATGCGTTTCGGGCTTAATGGACAAAGCAATGCCTATTGGGAGCCATAGAAGTAGCCAAACAATATCTATCTTGTCAATTATCCGGTCCCCGTCGAATAGCAGAAGCGGGATAGCATAGCTCAATATAACTAAAGCCAGTTGCGCTGGCCTTTGGTGAATGTCACTTGCAAGTATATTCATCGTCCAGATAAGTAATGTAAACAAAAGGAACAGACCGATTATTCCACCATAAACCAACGTTGATACAAACAAACTATGTGGATGCGAGACATGGCATACCTCCCCCGCATAATGTACTTCACAGGGTAAGCTCATAGTCGTATCGCCCATTAAACCAAATCCGAATAGTGGCTTCCCAGGCACATCAAAAAGATGCTGAACGCTTTGGTTCCAGATGATTGGTCGGTCATTTTGTATTTCGTTCAGAGAGGCCGATAAAAATAGACTGAGTGCGAAAAATACCACTACGCACCCGATTACGAAAATCCTAGGTTTCTTTTGCGACCATGACGCCTTCAAATGCAAATACACAGCGCTTGCTATAGCGATAGATAATGCTATCTGCACATAAAGAATCTATTGATATAAACTCACTTGCATCAATGGATCAAGATGTATTTGACGCTTATCTATCTGCAAAGAAAACAGCGTTTGAAACTGCACTAGCTGAAGAGAATGCACGTATTGAGGCAGAGATCAAAGCAGAAAGAGAGTGTGAAGCTGAAGACGCCCGTATTCGTGAAGAGAACGCAAAACTAAAAGCTGATGCTGAAAAGGCAGAAAAGGAACGATTAGCAAAAGAAGAGGAAGAAGCACAAAAACTGATAGAAGATGCCAAATTATTAGAAGATACGGGTTGTTTTGCTTTGGTACTGGAAAAAGTACCTGCCAGCTTAGCTAAAAAAGTAGCCCAGAGTATATCCATACCTGTAATAGGAATTGGAGCAGGCGCTGGAGTAGACGGGCAAGTACTCGTTACCCACGATTTACTTGGTATGACACATGAGTTTAGCCCACGCTTTTTAAGACGCTACTTATCCTTGTTCGATGAAATTACAGGCGCAATAAAAGCCTATGTTGATGATGTAAAATCGGTAGACTTTCCCAACGAAAAAGAACAGTATTAATGCTCGAAGTTCTTTACGAAGACAATCATATCATTATCGTTAATAAGCGTGCTGGCGATATAGTTCAAGGTGATAAGACTGGAGACCAACCTTTAAGTGAAGTTGTAAAAGACTATATTAAAGACAAGTACAACAAACCAGGAAACGTTTATCTTGGTGTTACACATCGTTTAGACAGACCAACTACTGGAATTGTAGTTTTTGCAAAGACCTCGAAAGTATTACCTCGAATGAATAAATTGTTTTCAGACAAAAAAGTCAATAAAACCTATTGGGCTGTTGTTAAAGAAAAACCTGAAAATGAAAAAGACACTTTTAGCGTTAGCTCTAGCAAGCGTATCAGTAACAGCTGCTGCTGATTCACTAATTTACGGTGGCGTACAAGTTGGTTCTGCTGACTATAAAAGCGAAAGCTCA
>UPTG01002769.1_pt1 | contig 11710 bp, 8 predicted proteins | sample 2160121 | NCBI WGS metagenome assembly UPTG01 (sample SAMN06266255, study PRJEB28933) | marine metagenome | isolation source: Columbia River Estuary | place: USA:Columbia River Estuary, USA | collected 2014-07-27 | reverse complement strand
TGTGAGCGCTTTTATGGTCACCTTTCCTGACGATTTTATTGATCAGTAATTAGCATTTAGGTTTTTAGGCAATGTTACTGAGTGTACTTTGGGCGGCAGGCCTACCGATTCGATACCCTCGCTCCTGTCATATCTTCTCGGTTCAATTTTTTTGTGATTGAGGTTGTTGTGGATGCACAGTCCCAGAACATGGCCCGCGAAGACAGAGTTTGCAAAACTCTACTACGTTCCCGCTGAAGCGAAGGCGTGGTCGCGATATACTCCCGTTTTTACACGATAGAGACCGAACATGGCGCGTGATGATTTGCCAGATTCAAAAATCCCTTCTTTTGCCGCAACTCGAGACGAAGGTGTTGCTAGCGCCCCTCGCGACGCTGTGCCGGGGAGGGGTAACCGACCTTCTGCGGCGAGCGCCGGTATGGGGTTGTTGGCGCGACTGGTGCTAACAGTAGCGTTAGTTGTTGCCGCGGTGTCTTGCGCTTGGGCTTGGCAGTTGCAACAGATATTGGATAAGTCTGTTGCCGATAGTGCCGTGGTAGCGGGTCGGGTGGCTGACCTTGAAGCGCTACTTTCAGATACCGATGAGAGTGTTGAAAAATCGGCCGCAGCACTGGGTGCGCAATTAAACGTCGTCGACAAGGAGACTCGACGGCTGGAGCAGCGGCGCCGAGAAATGGACAACAAGGTCGCTAAACTTGAAAAAGCATCGGCGGTAATACAAACCGATGTAGGAAAGCTGCAAACGCTAATAGCAGTACAGAGTAAGACGGTAACGGCTATCAATACTGATTTGAAGTCGCTTTCTGCTGATATGATAGCCTTAAAGCGTGTGGCGGGAGACCTCGAGCGGTTGTCTAAAACCGCGATGGATGCCCAGTCCAATTTAGAGCGACTTGCAGACAACGTTAACAAGGCTAACCTCGATAGAGCGGCCATGAAACAGCGGGTCACGTCTAATGAAGAATGGATCGAGTCGATTAACGCTTTTCGTCGTCAGGTCAATGCCAGTATTAGTCGACTTGAGGATCAACTGCGTAGCAGCGAGTCGGTGCCTTCAGCGGGCAACTCAATACCCGGAACCCCTTAACAGTAGATTTATATTAGGCTCGGAGGCGACCTCAGCAGGGTGAGTTGTCGTTGAAGAGAGCCCAAGGAGCTGAACCAAAGATGACCGTAATTCGCGAAGATGACCTCATAGACAGTGTGGCCGATGCTCTGCAGTTTATCTCCTATTACCACCCCATCGATTTCGTACAATCTGTGCACCAAGCCTATGAAATGGAACTCAATCCCGCGGCTAAAGATGCTATGGCCCAAATTCTTATCAACTCCAGAATGTGCGCCACGGGCCATCGTCCATTGTGCCAGGACACTGGGATTGTCACCGTTTTTGTGGAAGTCGGTATGAACGTGAAATGGGACGCGAAACAGTCCTTAGAAGAAATGATTAACGAGGGCGTGCGGCGTGCTTATACGCACCCCGATAATACTTTGCGGGCTTCAATATTGGAGGACCCCGCCGGGGCAAGACGAAATACTCGTGACAATACGCCTGCGGTAATTCATACCCGGTTAGTGTCCGGAGACTCGGTAGACATCCGTGTTGCTGCAAAGGGCGGTGGTTCAGAGAACAAAGCAAAGCTAGCCATGCTTAATCCATCAGACAGTATTGTCGATTGGGTGCTTAAGACCGTACCTACCATGGGTGCGGGTTGGTGCCCCCCGGGAATGTTGGGAATTGGTATAGGGGGCACTGCCGAAAAAGCGGCGGTTATGGCAAAAGAGTCGTTGATGGACCCCATTGATATTCAAAGTCTCCGTCAGCGCGGCCCGCAAAGCCGAGCGGAGGAGTTGCGTCTGGAAATAATGGATGGCGTGAACCGACTGGGTATTGGCGCCCAAGGCCTCGGCGGTTTGACGACGGTACTCGACGTTAAGGTTATGGATTTCCCTACCCATGCGGCTTCGTTGCCGGTGGCCATGATTCCAAATTGTGCAGCGACCCGTCACACGCACTTTACGCTTAGGGGTGATGGGCCTTCTTTACAGACCCCGCCCAATCTTGAGCAATGGCCTGAAGTTAGCTGGGAAGCTGGTGACACGGCTCGCCGTGTCAATCTGGATACCGTTACTGCAGATGATACCCACAGTTGGCAGCCCGGTGAGACCCTACTGTTATCCGGCACAATGTATACAGGACGTGATGCCGCCCATAAGCGAATGACGCAAATGCTGCGTGATGGGGAGCCGTTACCGGTCAATTTACAAGGTAAGTTCATTTACTACGTGGGGCCTGTCGACCCGGTGCGTGATGAGGTTATGGGACCTGCTGGACCAACGACAGCAACTCGCATGGATAAATTCACCGATGATATTTTGGAGCAAACGGGGCTGATCGGAATGATCGGTAAGGCCGAGCGCGGACCAATAGCGATCGAGGCTATCCGTAAACATGGTGCCGTCTATTTGATGGCTGTCGGTGGGGCGGCCTATCTGGTATCCAAGGCGATTACCGAGGCCCGTGTTGTGGCGTTTGAAGATTTGGGTATGGAGGCTATCTACGCCTTTACCGTGCGCGACATGCCAGTAAGCGTCGCAGTGGATTCTCGCGGTGAGTCGGTCCACATTACGGGCCCGCAGGTGTGGCAGCAACGGATTGAAGAGCAGGCCCTTGAGCTCATCTGAAAGCTTTTATTGGCATGATTATGAGACCTCGGGTGCTAATGTTTTCGAGGACCGACCGCTACAGTTTGCCGGGGTTCGAACTGATAAAAACTTCAACGTTATAAGTGAACCGCTTGTGCATTACTGTCGGCCTAGCCCCGACTGTCTGTTGCACCCAGCCGCTATTCGCGTAACCGGCATCAGTCCTTACAAGGCACTAGCAGAAGGCGCCCACGAAGGCGCTTTCATGGCGAAGATCCAACGTGAGTTTATGGTTCCGGGTACCTGTGCCCTAGGTTACAACTCTGTACGTTTTGATGATGAAATTACGCGTTTTGCCTTGTATCGAAATTTTTTTCCGCCCTATGCTCGTGAATTTGGTCAAAATAGAAGTCGATGGGATTTGATCGACGTTGCGCGCGCTGTTTATGCCTTGCGCCCAGACGGCATTGTTTGGCCCACCCGAGAGGACGGGCTGCCTAGTTTTCGATTGGAAGATCTCACTGCCGCAAATGGCATAGACCATGGCAATGCCCACGATGCTCTCGCAGATGTCCTGGCAACCATTGCTTTGGCGAAGTTGCTGAGCAAGGCGCAGCCTACGCTGTTTGATACTTTGTACGCTCAGCGCGGTAAACAGGCGATAGCGCCGCTACTTAACTGCCTTGATCCCAAGCCAGTTATTCATGTTTCCGGGCAGTTTGGTGCCCAACGCGGTAATTTAGCCATTGTGCTGCCCCTTGCGGTGCACCCCACCAATAAAAATGGAGTGATCTGTGCGGACTTGGGTGAGGCACCTGCTTTTCTTGACCAGTCCTCTGAGGACGTCCGGCAGCTGCTTTTCACCCCAAAAGCTGATTTTCCAGCAGGGGTTCAGCGGCCGCCCTTGAAGATGATTCAAATAAATCGCGCTCCGGTGGTATTGCCGACGACCTGGGTTAGTGGCGAGCCGGCGCAGCGCTTGAGGCTCGACGGGGATCAAACCCGAGCGTCTCTCGCGGCTTATCGAGGGGCGCGGCAGGCTGATCCCAAAGGGTTCACTCGTTTTATCGAGGAGATTTATGCGGATCGAGCTTTTGCACCGCGTTCCGACCCGGATACTCAGCTATACGAGGGCTTCCTTGGTCGCCATGACGAGGCCCTCCTCGAAACCATCCGACAAGCAACCCCCGATAGTTTGGCAAGCCATACCTGGACATTTGAAGATCGAAGGCTGCCTGAAGTATTTTTCCGTTATCGCGCGCGAAATTTTCCCGAGAGTCTAGATCTCGATGAGAAAGCCCGTTGGCGTGAGCATTGCCGAGAAACACTTCAGGGAAAGGCTGGTCCCGATTGGGAGGGCTTCAGTAAACAGCTAAATGAAGAGCGCGCTCGAGAGGGTTTGAGTGTTACGCAGATAGCTGCACTTGATGATCTTGAGCAGTATACGCGCGAACTGCGGGCAGAATTGGCAGATTGACACTCGGGGTGAGTCGAGCTTTGTAGGTGCAGTTCTCTGAGGCTCGAGAGATAAGAAACCGTCGCTGCTTAGATGGTGATGAGTCCGTAATAATCCGCGCTAATTTCTCGGCTAATACGGGCCCACCATGAGTTATCATGAGGCAACCCTAGGCATAGGACTGAAGCTTTGCACTTTCCCGGTAGCCACATCCTAAGTATTAGTCAGTTTGAACGTGCCGATGTTGATCAGCTCTTCGCGGTGGCTGATCGCATGCGACCTTATGCCCACCGTGAGCGCGTGACCCACGTTCTTGATGGCGCCATCTTAGGATCGATGTTTTTTGAGCCCTCCACAAGAACACGTATTAGCTTTGGGAGCGCCTTTAATCTTTTGGGTGGTGAAGTCCGTGAGACGACCGGCTTTGAAAGCACGGCAATTGCTAAGGGGGAATCGCTTTTTGACACCGCTCGAGTTTTGAGTGGCTATTCTGATGTCATTGCGATGCGCCATCCCGCTGAGGGCTCTGTGGCGGAGTTTTCCGAGGGGAGCCGAGTGCCGGTTATTAACGGCGGGGACGGTGCCAACGAGCACCCCACTCAGGCACTGCTCGATCTTTATACGATTCGCAGTGAGCTCGCTGATCGAGGGCGGACCCTCGATACCCTGCGCGTAGCCATGATGGGTGATTTAAAATTTGGCCGCACGGTGCATTCGTTGTCCCGCTTGTTGCAGCTTTTCGAAGGGGTGAAAGTGAACTTAGTGTCTCCACCTGAGCTCAAAATGCCTGCAGAAATTGTGGATGAACTCCGCGAGGGTGGCCATGACGTTTTGGAGACCGACAGCCTAGAAGTGGGTATTGCGGACGTCGATATTGTTTACTCTACTCGGTTGCAGGAAGAGCGGTTTACTACCCGCGCAGAGGCTGATGCTTACCGGGGTCGATTTCGATTAAACCAAGGCATTTATACTGCGCACTGCGAGCCCAATACGGTCATTATGCATCCATTACCCCGGGACTCTCGTGAGGGCGCGCGCGAGCTAGACGTCGACTTAAACGATAACCCAAATTTGGCTATTTTCCGCCAGAGTGACAATGGCGTGCTGGTTCGAATGGCGCTTTTTGCACTGATTCTCGATGTTGTTGAGCGTGTAGACGATCATAGCCGGCCCGTGAGTTGGTACACGGAGCGCAGATTTTGACGGCATTTTCGCCGCAATTTTCCGCCTCAGATGCGCAAGTTTTAGAGCGCAATGTTGAATATAAAGGCTTTTTTTCCCTGGTAAAGCTGAGCCTCAAACACCGCTTATTTGGCGGGGGTTGGAGTCAACCCATGACCCGTGAAATTTTTGAGCGAGGTGACGCGGTGGCGGTTTTACCTTGGGACCCGATACGGGACGAGGTTATCTTAGTCGAACAATTTAGGCCCGGAGCGCTACGCGAGCAAGAGAACCCGTGGATGCTAGAGCTTGTCGCAGGCATGGTGGCTGATGGAGAAACAGACACCGAGGTGGCGATACGGGAGTCAGCAGAGGAGGCCGGTTGCAGACTTGACCGGTTGGAACCCATTGCGACCTTTTATCCCAGTGCGGGTGCTTGTTCTGAGCAAATTCGAGCTTTCATCGGTCGAGTTGTTTCGGCGGGAGTCGGTGAAGTTCACGGCCTCGCTGAAGAGCATGAGGATTTGCTGGTGCATGCTATTTCAAGGGTTGAGGCCCTGCGTATGCTCGACGCCAATAAAATAAATAACGGACATACCCTCATTGCTTTGCAATGGTTAGCGCGACATGGTGAGGCCCTTCGTGAGCAATGGCTGAGCAAGTAGACACCGATAGCTCTGATGGCAAGCCCGCTGGACCCGCTAGGGGGCTGCTTCATTCGAGCGCTTTGGTGGGCGGTGCCACCATGGTGTCTAGGGTTCTCGGGCTGGTACGGGATGTTGTGCTTGCCAATCTTGTTGGTGCTACTAGTAACGCGGATGCATTCTTTGTTGCCTTTAAGATCCCCAATTTTTTAAGGCGATTATTTGCCGAAGGGGCGTTTGCCCAAGCGTTCATTCCGGTGCTAACAGAGACTCGAGAAAAGGGAGGGCTTGAGGCTGTACGTGGATTGGTTGATCGCGTGACCGGCGTTCTGGGGGGCATTCTTCTACTCCTAACCACCGCGACAATACTGGCAGCGCCACTGGTAGCCCTTGTTTTTGCTCCCGGGTTTGCCAGCGATGTGGGTAAGCTTAGCCTAACCGCAGACTTGATCAGAATTACCTTTCCATATTTGTTTCTAATTTCTATGACGGGATTCGCTGGAGGAATTTTAAACGCCTATGGACGATTTGGAGTGCCGGCATTCACGCCGGTTTTGCTCAATCTCAGCCTGATTTCTGCGGCCCTATTTTTAGCGCCAACGTTTCAGGAGCCTGTCTACGCGCTGGCACTGGGCGTGATGGTGGCGGGTCTGTTACAACTGCTTTTTCAAATCCCCTCTTTGTATGGTCTTGATCTAGTACCAAGACCACGCTGGGACACCAAGCACCCTGGTGTAAAACGTATTCTGACGTTAATGATTCCCGCGCTGTTTGGCGTCTCTGTAAGCCAAATCAATTTATTGTTAGATACCGTATTGGCTTCGCTGCTCCCGGCAGGAAGCGTATCGTGGCTCTACTATTCCGATAGATTGACTGAACTACCTTTGGGTATATTCGCTATTGCTGTTGCCACTGTCATATTACCCAACCTGTCGTCGCAACAGGCTCGAGCCAAGGCAGCCGATAAAGACCCCGCATTTGCTGCGACGTTGCATTGGGCGCTAGGCCTTATTGTCTTAGTCGCACTGCCTGCGACTGCGGCACTGGTTGTTCTCGCGAAACCCATTTTAACGACTCTATTTCAATACGGCGCGTTCAGCCCGGAGGATGTGGATAAAGCCGCCTGGTCGCTTCGAGCCTATTCCGTGGGTTTAACGGCTTTCATGCTCATTAAAGTATTGGCCCCGGGTTATTACGCTCGCCAGGACATGAAAACGCCGGTGCGCATTGGCATTATTGCCATGGTGTCGAATATGGTCATGAATCCGCTGTTTATTTTTCCGCTCATGTGGGTTTTTGACCTCGGCCATGTTGGCTTAGCACTCGCTACCAGCGTGGCTGCTTGGTTAAACGCGGGTCTTTTGTATCGCGGTCTTAGGCGTGAGGGGCTATTGCTGGGTGCCACGAAGCTTAGGCTGTCTCGAACAATCCATATTTTGATCGCAATAATAGCGATGCTGGGGGTGCTTTGGTTGTGCTTACCTGACGCGAATTGGTGGCTAGGTGCTGTTGCACTTCACCGAGGGTTGGCGATGGCAGCTTTGGTGATGGCAGGTGGCTTGGCCTACGGAGTGGCCTTGTGGTGCTTAGGGCTGCGCCTTGGAGATCTTAAAAGTCCCGCAGCTCCTCAGTGAGTCAAGATGACGGGCTTCCTAGGCGCGCCCATGCGCTGTTTTCTATATACTCAGCGTCTTATTTGGCGACCTGTAGTTAAACCATGGAGTTAATCCGCGGCCTGCATAACTTACGATCGGAGCACCGTGGATGCGCTGTGACCGTGGGGGCTTTTGATGGTATCCATCTTGGGCATCAGGCGGTTCTTACACATTTATCTTCCTGTGCGCGAGATCGCGAATTATTGTCGACGGTTATTGTTTTTGAGCCGTTGCCGCGAGAATATTTTCGACCATTGGAAGCGCCTCCTCGCATCACTAACTTTCGTGAGCGACTAGCGCTTCTCGCCAGAACCGGCATTGACCGTGTGTTAGTGCTTAAATTTAATGAAGAGCTGCGGGGCATGAGTGCTGAAGATTTCGTCAGTCGCGTCTTTGTGGAGGGTCTAGGGGCGCGCTATATTGCTCTCGGTGATGATTTTCGATTTGGTAATAGTCGCGAGGGCGACTACGATTACGTGCAAAGGCTTGCGGCAAAATTTAATTACGAGGTGCAACCGACAGGCACATTGGAAATAGCAGACATCCGGGTCAGCAGCACCCGCATTCGCACAGCCTTGGCTGAGGGCCATTTTGTCGAGGCGCAGGCGTTACTCGGACGCCCTTTTACGATGACGGGACGAGTAGAGCATGGGCGTAAACTGGGGCGTGAGTTAGGTGCGCCTACGGCTAATATTCGTATTAATCGAATTCGCAGTCCCTTGTCCGGTGTGTTTGCTGTTCGCGTAGACGGACCTGGGTTGGAGTCGGCGGCGGCAGTTGCCAATGTTGGTACGCGGCCCACCGTCGATGACGGATTGAAAGCAAATCTTGAGGTTCATTTGTTGGATCGCAAGTGTGACCTTTACGGACAGCGACTTGAGGTCCGTTTTTTGCATAAGTTGCGAGAAGAAATTAAGTACGAATCCCTCGATGCCTTGAAGGAAGGTATCGCGAAGGATATTGATAATGCCCGCCACTGGTTGGCTCAACCCGGTCATAGCTAGTAGTTTTTAAGTATGAGTGATTATAAAAGCACCTTGAATTTGCCTCAGACGGACTTTCCGATGAAGGCTAACTTATCTCAGAGAGAACCTCAGCGTCTGAAGCAATGGCAGGAGATGGATCTCTATGGATTGATGCGGGAGGCCGGTGCAGGTAAGCCCAAATTTATACTTCACGATGGCCCTCCTTACGCTAACGGTGAGCTTCACATTGGTCACGCGGTTAACAAGATCCTCAAAGACTTTATCGTTAAATCACGGACAATGGCGGGGTTCGACGCGCCTTACGTCCCCGGTTGGGACTGTCATGGGTTGCCCATTGAACTCAACGTGGAGAAAAAAGTAGGTAAGCCGGGGCACAAAATATCAGCTTCGGAGTTTCGCCAGCGCTGTCGAACTTACGCGGCGGGGCAGGTAGATCAGCAGGCCGATGACTTCAAGCGCATGGGCGTTGTCGGTGACTGGGACAATCCTTATTTGACTATGAACTTTGATTTCGAGGCGGAAATCGTCCGAACTTTGGGGCGGATTATCGAAAACGGTCATTTGCATAAGGGTTTTAAACCTGTGCACTGGTGCCTCGATTGTGGCTCGGCCTTGGCAGAAGCTGAAGTCGAGTATCAGGATAAGGTCTCATCTGCAGTCGATGTGGCTTTTCCAGCGGTCGATAGCGCTGCCTTTCGTGAGGCTTTTTCCTGGGACGGGGTAGAGCCAATTGATGTGGCGATATGGACCACTACGCCATGGACACTGGCGGCTAACCGAGGGGTCAGTGTCAGTGCTGATCTGGATTATGTTTTGTTGCGGGTTGGTGCCCGGGCCGTCGTTGTTGCAGAGGCGCTAGTAGAGTCCTGTGCTGCGCGCTACGGTATTGCTGATCCGGTAGTCCTTGCGACGACGAAAGGGGCGAAGTTAGACCGGCTAACAGTGTTGCCACCTTTTGATGACATAGAAGTTCCGCTCATGCTGGGTAGCCATGTGACGACAGACGCTGGCACCGGCTGTGTACATACTGCTCCAGCACACGGTCAGGAAGATTTTGAAATCGGCAAAGTCTATGATCTGGAGACATACAATCCCGTGGGCGGCAACGGTATTTACCTCCCTGGAACACCCGTCCTCGAAGGGAAGCATATTTTCAGAGCGAACGATGAAATTGTTGCCGAGCTGAAGACGCGAGAACGGTTGCTCGCACATGAACCCTACGAGCACAGCTACCCGCACTGCTGGCGGCACAAAACGCCGATTATTTTCCGAGCCACTCCCCAGTGGTTTATCAGCATGTCTCAAGGGGGCTTGCTCAGCGATGCCCAGCAAGCTGTCGATAGTGTGAGCTGGATTCCTGATTGGGGCCGAGCGCGTATTGATGCGATGCTAGGGGACAGGCCCGATTGGTGTATTTCTCGTCAGCGCACTTGGGGGGTACCGATTACCCTGTTCGTCCATCGGGAAACCGGTGAGCTGCATCCAAGAACCACTGAGCTGATCACTGAGGTGGCTGATCGCATTGCTGAATCGGGTATTGATGCCTGGTTTGATCTGGAGCCCTCGGTACTTTTGGGTGACGAAGCAGATCAATACGATAAAGTTAGTGACACCCTGGACGTGTGGTTTGATTCAGGTGTGACACATGCCTGCGTACTGCGCCAGCGGGAAGCGCTGCAGGCCCCCGCTGACCTCTATCTGGAGGGTTCGGATCAGCATCGTGGTTGGTTTCAGTCTTCGTTGTTGACCGGCATTGGCGCTTTTGGTGAGGCACCCTATCGCTCCGTTTTGACCCATGGATTTACGGTTGATGGTGAGGGGCGAAAGATGTCTAAATCCCTCGGTAACATTATCCCTGCCAAGAAGGCTATGAACGATCTAGGTGCCGATATCTTGCGCCTCTGGGTCGCTTCATCGGACTATCGAAATGAGATTGCGGCATCTGATGAAATCTTTAAGCGCACCAGTGACGCATATCGTCGCATTCGCAATACCTCACGTTTCCTGCTGGCAAACCTTGCCGGATTTGATCCTCTCGCGCATAAGTTACCGGCTGACCAATTATTGCCATTGGATCGTTGGATCTGCAGCCGCGCCGGAGACCTACAGGTAGAGCTTGAGGCGGCCTATGAAACCTATCAATTCCATCAGGTGTTTCATCGCATTCACAATTTTTGTGGCGGAGAGCTAGGCGGTTTTTATCTCGACATTATTAAGGATCGCCAATATACGACGCAGGTTGAGTCGCATGCGCGACGTTCAGCTCAGACAGCTATGTGGCACCTCGCAGAAGCCCTGTGCCGCTGGATAGCTCCCATTTTGAGCTTCACAGCTGAAGAAATTTGGGAGAACTTACCTGGCACCCGTGAGCGATCGGTTTTTCTCTCGTCTTGGTATGCGGATTTGCCTGCTGAAATTGCGGACAGCAATTTGGGTAATGCGTTTTGGGACGAGGTGATAACTGTGCGGCAGGCCGTAAATCGCGCACTGGAGGCCCGGCGTGCAGCGGGAGATCTTCGGGGTAGTCTTGATGCTGAGGTGACCTTGTACGCAGAGCCAGGGCTATTCAATCGATTACAGCAACTGGGCAGCGAGCTGCGCTTTGTACTCATTACCTCCGAGGCCACGCTCAAACCGGTTGCAGAGGCGCCAGCAGATATTGTCGAAAGCGACGTTGCAGGGCTCGCTGTGGCTGTTGCCGTTTCAAGTCATGAAAAGTGTGAACGCTGCTGGCATCGGCGACCTGACGTTGGCGATAGTAAGGATCACCCGACATTGTGCACGCGGTGTATTGATAACATCGAGGGTCCGGGTGAGCACCGCCAATATGCCTGATTCATCGGGATTTCTTTCTCGATCTGCCCTGTTTGGCTATGGCTTGGCATTGGTTGTACTGATTTGTGACCAACTTACTAAACACTGGGCATCGGCGACACTTGTTTATCGAGATCCGGTTGCAGTGACGTCGTGGTTTGATTTTATGTTGGCGCACAACACCGGTGCCGCATTTAGCTTTTTGGCAGATGCAGGCGGTTGGCAGCGCTGGTTTTTTACTGTGGTCACTTTGGTGGTCAGCGTGGTTTTGGTAGTTTGGCTGTCGCGACTGTCGCGGTCTCAGTTTTGGCTAAGCTTGGGCTTGGGTCTGATTTTAGGCGGCGGCTT
>UPTG01002768.1_pt1 | contig 11710 bp, 10 predicted proteins | sample 2160121 | NCBI WGS metagenome assembly UPTG01 (sample SAMN06266255, study PRJEB28933) | marine metagenome | isolation source: Columbia River Estuary | place: USA:Columbia River Estuary, USA | collected 2014-07-27 | reverse complement strand
TGTAAGTGCAAACGAAACTGATATCGCGTTTATTCAAAGCAACACAGATGCAGCATCATTGGATTCATTATCAGAAATCGTTAATGCGTTCCAAACTGCAGATGGTACATTAACAGGCGCAGTAGCGGCTAATACAACACAAGTAGCAACTAACGTAACAGATATCGCAACTAACGTAACAGCAATCGCGGCAAGACTACCACTAGCTGGTGGAACTATGTCAGGTGATGTTGATATGGATAGTAACATGGTAACTGGACTAGGTACAGCTTCAGCTTCAAGTGACGCAGTTTCATTAGCAGTAATGCAAGCGGCAATCACAGCACAAGACATCTCAGTTTATACTACAGATGACTTATCTGAAGGTAGCAACGAGTATTATACTCCAGCAAAAGCAAGAGCAGCAATTTCTGTAACAGATACTGCAGGCAACGGCTTAGCAAGTTATGATAGTTCAACTGGTGTAATTAGTATTAATACTAATGAATCAGTACTTGACTTAACTGATGTTTCAGACAGTAACTATACAGGTAAAGCGGACTATGTTTTACAAGTTAAATCAGATGAGTCTGGTATGGAGCTTGCAGATCCTTTACAGATCTTTACAGCTAACAATCGTCAAACTATCCCAGGTGATGGCGTAGCGACTACATACTCACTTAACTTCTCAACAGACCAAGCAAACAGCATGGTATTTGTTGGTGGTGTTATTCAGGATCCAACTACTCACTATACTATTAGTAGTGGTAACCAAACTATTACATTTGCTTCAGCTCTTCCAACAGGAACAGCAGCAGTTGTTGTAGCACACGCACAAGGTTTAACTCCTGTAATAACAACTGGTCAAATTACTGTTGACAATTTGGCATCAGATATTAAGGCTTATGTACAAGGTTCAGATGTATCAGCAACTGGCTCAACTACAATTGATACTTTCAACGGTGTATTATATCGTTCAGCAAAGTATATCATGCAAGTTGATGATGGCGCAGGTAATTATGAAACAAGAGAAGCATTGGTTGTACACGATGGTACAACTGCATACATCACAGAATATGCTATGGTTTATACCGGATCAGATTTAATTGGTGATGCAAGTGTTACTATGTCGGGCAACAGTGTTCTACTTCAGTATACACCAACTTCAGGTTCAGCGACAGTGAAAGTTATTGCAACTTACATGGATGTCTAAGAACTAGATTAACAAAGGGGCGTTGTGAAAACAGCGTCCCATTAATTGGAAACTGCTTATAATAGTTGTTTACAGTTAAAGAAAAGAAATAAATATGTATGATACTCTATGTATCATAACTTTTTTGATCAAAAAGGAGTCAATAAAATGGCACAAAGAAAATTTATAATTGACGGTGGTTTTAAAACTGATGATGCTTCTGAATTATTAGCGAATTTAACAATGGGTGGTTCAATCCTACCTAATGTAGATTCAGATGGTACAACTGGTTTCGACTTAGGTTCAACTACAGCAAAGTGGAAAGACCTATATCTATCACAAGGTTCATTATACATTAACAACCAAAAAGTTCTACAAGATGATTCTGGAACAATTGTTGTTAGTGCAGATAACGACCAAGGAATGACAGTTAAAACAACTGGTACAGGTGTTTTATCATTAAGTTCAGATACTACTGTTAACATGAACGGCACGCTACAAATGGCAGCCGGTAAAAAAATAACAGATGCAAACGGCACAGCTGTTGCATTAGGTGACAAACTTGATATGGATAGTAATCTTATTATCAATGTTGGCACAGCCGTAGCAAATACAGATGCGGCAAACAAAGGCTATGTAGATGGTGCAATTTCAGATTTAGTAAATGGTGCTCCAGGCACTATGGATACACTAAACGAATTAGCTAATGCATTAGGCGATGACGCAAACTTTAGTACAACAATTACTAACTCACTTGCCACTAACGCAGGTGATATTGTTACTGCAAACACTAACATTGCTTCAAACTTAGCAGCAATTAATGTAAACGCAGCTGATCTTGTAACGGCAAATACAGCAATTGGTACTAAAGCTAACACTACATATGTTGATGCACAAAATGTTGCACAAACAACTGCTTTGGAAACTTATGCAGATACAGCCGAATCAGACGCAATTTCTGCCGCGGCAGGTGATGCAACTACTAAAGCAAACGCAGCCCAGGCGGCAGCAGAAGCTACAGCAAGTGCAGACGCTACAACTAAAGCAGATGCAGCTCAATCGGCGGCAGAATCAACTGCAGCAGCAGCAAACACAGCATTAGAAACTTCAATTAATGCAGCGTGGGCGGCAGCAGATGCTTCTCAAACTTCAAGCATTAATAGTGCTTGGGCAGCAGCAGACTCGGCTCAAACTACATCTCTACAAGCGTATGCAGATACGGCTGAAGCAGATGCAATTTCAACTGCAAGTGCAGACGCTACATCTAAAGCAGATGCAGCATTAGTAAGTGCAAAATCATATACTGATTCTGAAATTACTTCTTTAATTGGTGGTGCACCAGGTACGTTAGACACACTTAACGAACTAGCGGCAGCATTAAGTGATGATGCCAACTATGCAGCATCAGTTACATCAGCAATTGCGGCAGCTCAAACAGCGGCTCAAAACTATGCAGATGCAAATGATAGCAATACAACTTACTCAGCAGGTAACGGTATGTCACTAAGTGGCACACAGTTCTTAATGAGTGGTTCATACACTGGTAGCTTTACAGCAACTGGTGATATTACTGCTTATTCAGATGATAGCTTAAAAACTAACGTTCAAGTTATCGACGGCGCATTAGGTAAAGTTGAAGCAATTCGCGGTGTTACATTTGAAAGAATTGAAGACGGTTCAGTATCAACAGGTGTTATCGCTCAGGAACTTAAAGCAGTACTTCCTGAAGCAGTACATACAGATGCAGACGGTGTTCATTCAGTAGCATACGGAAACATTACAGGTCTACTAATTGAAGCAGTTAAGGAATTATCAGCTCAAGTAGAAGAACTTAAAGCTAAGTAATTAAATTTTAATTACAAAATTAAAGCAGGGTGAAAGCCCTGCTTTTTTTATGGCCGTATAAAAGTTTGTTTGTGATAAATACTACTATAATTAAAGGAATAGTATCATGGCATTTAGAGGAATACAAACTACTAATATAATTAGTACAGATGTTGGGTTTTCAGATCCACTATTAATATTAAACAAAGATGGAATACAAGCAACTGATGTTGGGTTTTTAGGAAAACTAGGGCCAACTACATATGCAGGTCTTGTTAGAGACAGTGAAACAAACAACTTTCTTTTACTTGATTCAATTCAATTATCACCTTCCACTATTAATGATGTAAGTGCCTTAGATGCAAGCATAGTAAAAGGTAGTATTACAGTTGGAACATTAACTGCAGATACAATTATTGCAGGTAATTTACCAACACAATATACAGATGCAGATGCGAGAGCAGCCATATCGGCAACTGGTAGTTTATCTTATGATAGTGCAACAGGTGTTATTAGTTTTACTGATACAGACTCTGCATATGCTACTAAAGTTGGTTATAACTTAGCAGACGAAACAGACGCAACATCAATTGTTTTAAACCCAGGAGATGCAAGTACACCAGCAACATATCGTGGCGATGTAGTTGATAATAGTGGAAACGTTATTGTTGATGTATCAAGCACAACTACTACATTTACTGGTGGACTAGTAGGCGATGCGTATGGCGATGTTTACAATCCAACTGGTGCAAATAAAATTTTAGAAAGCGGAACTGGAAATTTAGATTCTGTCTTAACAGTTGATTCGGCAACCGCAACAACATTAAATGCAGGCACTACTAATATTAGTGGCATTGCTACATTTACTGGTGGTAGTGCAGACTTTACTGGAACAACTACAATTGGTAATTGGAACGGTGCTGTTTATGACAGAACTGGTTCTACACTTATTATTGATGATACTGCCGTTCCTAAACCTATTGTTTACGCAAACATACAAGGCGGCGTTGTTGGTGATGTTTTAGGTAACCTTGTAGGTAATGTAGATGGTAATGTTACAGGTAACCTTGAAGGTGGTATTGTTAATTCGCAAGGACAAGTTGTAATTGATAATTCAGGATCACTTTCTCCTGATGTATTTAGATTACCAAAAGGCTTAACAGCAGATCGCCCATCACCAGCAGTGGCAGGAATGATGTTCTTTAACGAAGGAACAAGTATGTTTGAAGGATATGACGGAACAGCGTGGGTACAACTAGTACCTTCTACGTATCAGTATACACCATAAGTCATAAATACATTAAATAGAACGGAGAAAGAGCAATGGCTTTTTATATAGGAACAGACAAAGTAATTGAAGATACAGATGCAACCTCAGGCATTTCAACTAGAAGTGATTTAGATGTATTAAGAATTAATGGTACTGATGTATTAACACACAGTGGAGGTGTTATTACTTTGCAGAATGTAGATATTAGTAATTCAATTGAAGACACAATAAACACTGATAATGTTACTGAAGGCACAACAAATATTTTCTTTACAAACGCAAGAGCAGATGCTCGTATAAATTTACAAACAGGTTCTAATTTAGATTTAGGTAGCAAAGACACTGATTTTTTACCAGAAGGCAGTACTAACTTATATTACACAAATGCGAGATGGGATACAAGATTAGGAACTAAAACAACAACTGATTTAACCGAAGGCACTAATTTATATTACACAGATACAAGATCTAGAAGTGCTATTAGCGTAAGTGGTGACTTAGCATACAATAGTACAACAGGTGTAATTAGTTTTTCTGCAACTGCAGCGCCTGTAATAAGTGTTAATTCAGCAACTGGTTCAGTTGTATTGGATACAGATGATATAGCAGAAGGCAGTACTAATTTATATTACACAGATGCAAGAGTCCAAGCAAAAATTGATGCAGTAGTTGATTCAGCACCAGCGGCATTAGATACATTAAACGAATTAGCAGCAGCACTTGGCGATGACGCAAACTTTAGTGGAACAGTGACAACTGCTTTAGCAGGTAAACTACCATTAGCAGGCGGAACAATGACTGGTACCTTAGTATTGGATGGCGCACCAACAAGTAACTTACATGCGGCAACAAAAGCATATGTTGATAGTGCAGTAACTGGTGGAACAGGCACATTAACAACAGATAACATATCTGAAGGCAGCACAAATTTATATTTTACAAACGCAAGAGCAGATGCTCGTATACCAACAACAGTAAGTACATTTACAAATGACAGTGGTTATGTAACTACAAACACAACTTATACAGCTGGTAATGGATTATCACTAAGTGGTACTGAATTTTTAATGAGCGGTTCATATACAGGTAGTTTTACTGCAACTGGTGATATTACTGCTTACTCAGATGAAAGACTAAAAAGAAATATAGAAACAATTAATAAACCAATTGATATAGTTAACTCTTTAAGAGGAGTAACATATGAAAAAGATGGAAGAGATAGTGTTGGCGTTATTGCACAAGAAACAGAATTAGCTCTACCGCAGGTAGTACATACAGATGCTGAAGGAATGAAGTCAGTAGCTTATGGTAATATATCTGGTGTTTTAATTGAAGCAATTAAAGAACAACAAAAAACCATAGACGGGTTACAAAAACAAGTAACAGATTTGCAAACCTTATATATGATGGCAGTTAGAAAAAAAGAATCAGAATAATATACTACTATATGCTATGAAGTATATAGGATAAATATAATAGCAAGCAATATGCATGCAATTATCGATAATTACAAGCAAGGAGTCACAATATGGCATTACCAGCAACCGGATCCGTAATAACAATGGGAACAGTACGTAACTATTTTGGACTAAGTGGACAAATTTCCATGAGTACATTAGGTAACTACATTTCTCCATCAGTAACATCAAACATCAAGCTATCAGCTACGTTTGGTGGATGGCAGAATCCAAACCCAACTGGATCACACGGCTAATTTAATTGGCTAAATAAAACTAATAATAACGCTGTTATTCAATTGACAGCGTTATTATTTTATAGTATAATATACTAAATTACAAAAGTAAACTCAACCACAGGAGAAAACAATGAGTATTAGAACACGCTTCGAAATCGAGACGTTTGTGCTTGGCGCACACCCCACAGCTGCACGCAAGGCAGCGGCATTAACAACAGAGCTATTACAAGCTCGTGAACAACAACACCCAGATTTACCAATTTTAGAAATCATTTATAAAGATTTTGCAGCGGAGCATGATATTGAAGCTCTAATGAGAGATATTGAAAGTAATGAAGAAGAATATTGGGTACACCGTTTAGCAAAACTGGCGGCAATTGATATTCTTACATTAGGTAAGGTACAACCGGAACATATGAACTATATGGTTTCATTACAAGATGAAGCATTTTCGGCTTGTGTTAAAGAAGCAACTTCAATTGCTAAACAATTGAATTACGAAGTACAGCAAATTGAAGCTGAACTTCAGTCAGAACTAGCTTCTGAAAAGTAATTAATGGTCAGTGTAACTAACCATTATTACAAGAAAGACAATTCCGCGAATGTAGCCATTTGTGTTCCTGTGCAGAATCAAACTACGGCGGTCTTTGCTTATAGTTTAGCCATGCTTCAAAAAAAGTGTGGCGAGACTGGACTTGCAACTTCATTACATTTTAATATGGGTAGTGAAGTAGCAATGCAAAGACAACAGTTAGTAGATCAAGCACTAGAAACAGATTGCACCCACATTATGTGGATTGATGCAGATATGCAATTTCCAGTAGATACGCTAAATATATTATTAGCAGCAAACAAAGATATTATAGCTGGAAATTATTCAACAAGAGTTCCGCCCCACAGGCCGGTTGCCTTTAAAAGCAAAACTAATTTAGACAGTAGAGTTTTTACAGGAAAAGGAATTGAAAAAGTATGGGCAGTAGGAAGTGGAATGATGTTAGTAAAAAGAGAAGTATACGAGAATATTTCTCGCCCTCATTATAAAATTGAGTATAACGAAAGCTATACTGAATTAGTAGGAGAAGATGTTTACTTTTGTACCTTAGCAAATGATAACGGATACGAAGTAAATATTAGTCACGATTTAAGTGACAGAATTGCACATATTGGAACCCGTGCATATACAGTTAAAGGCGATTGCAATGATTAATTTACACAATGTACAAAGAGAATACCAAGGGCAAAATGTTGTAACACCTTGGGATAGATTAAAAAGGTTTATGTTTGATTCATACCCAGTTATTAAGACACCGGTTAAACTAACCGACGAAGCAGCATTATTAGAAGCAGCATCACCATATAAAGATGAATCAGATATGGTATGGATAGTATTTGATGATATTGAAGTAAATCCAAAATTTCCTTGGACATATAGACCAGGCGATAGTTTAGCAAAAACTGTAATCCACACTTTTCCTAGAGTAGTTAAAAGAACAAATAGACCAGTTAGTTGGGGAGACATTCAATTAGTTCCTACTAATGGCGTTGCACATGCTACAGTACAAAATAGAATTGTATCAAGTTATCATGTTGCAGAATTTGATGTGTTTATGATTAGTTTCCACGAAGCAGAAGCAGATGAAAACTTCACAAAACTAAGAGAAAGATTTAAAGATGCCCAACATGTTAAAAATGTCGAAGGCATCGGTAACGCACATAAAAAAGTTGGTGAATTAGCAAAAACTGAAATGGTTTATATTGTTGACGCAGACGCAGATATTACAGGACACTTTAGTTTTGATTTTATTCCACCAATGAGTAAAAGAAAAAATACAACTTATGTTTGGAGTGCAAGAAATCCAATTAATGATTTAGAATATGGATACGGTGGTGTTAAATTATTCCCACGTGAACAGTTATTATCATTAGGACACGAACTACCAGATTATACAACAGGTGTATCTTTTTACCAACCAATCGCTGATGTATCAAACATTACACGATTTAATAAAGACCCATATAGAACATGGCGTAGTGCATTCCGTGAATGTGTTAAGTTAGCAAGTTCTGTAAATCCTAACCAAAGACAAAAAGAAACAGATGCAAGACTTGAAACTTGGTGTACTGTAGACAACGGTGGACGTTTTGGACGCTACTGTCTTAAAGGTGCAAACGAAGGAAAAGCATACGGCATTGAACACAAAGACGATGTAGAAGCGTTAAGTAAAATTAATGATTTTGAATGGTTGCGTGAACAGTTTGTTGCTAGTATGAAAAAACGCTAAGTTATTTTGTTTGATGTGAATGTACAGTTTTAAGTTTTTTAATAAACTGTTTTGAATTAAATTGTATTTTAGCACCAGGGTGTAATGGTCTAGGCCAATTTCCTATTTTAACCCAACAATATCCATCACTTTCATTGTTTAATACAGGAATGAATTCATCTTCTACTGTAACAACAAAACTGTGATATATAAATTTCTTATTAGGACTTGTAAATTTGTTTATGGGAATAACTTTTTCTATAGATGGAACCAAACCAACTTCTTCTTCAATTTCTCTATATAAAGTTTCTACAGGACGTTCGTTGCCTTCAGCCTTGCCACCAAAAAAGCCCCATGTTCTAGGATGGTTAACTTCACCACTTCTTTGTTGTAGCATTACTCTACCAGTATCTATACTTAAAAAGATGCATCCACTTGCTGTTATCATATGTGTCCTATCCAGTGTGTACAGTCATCGCAAGGATCATCTGTATTACAAATATATTCGCCAGTATCCAGGATTATAAATTCCTTCATAACTGTTAACCCACTCTGATCCATTCCATTCCAATTGGTCATCACTTGATACATTTGTTATATATTGTGTTGCACTATTTGATGAACTATCAAAACTAACAGTCCATGCAGATCCGTTATATTCAATAACATCATATTTGTATGCAACTACATTAGTCCATAATGCATTTATAGGAGCATCGTTTAATATAATATAACGCTGACCAATTACTGCATTTGGAACAACTCCATCACCAGGATAATTGTTTAAAGGATCAATTACTCCATCAATTGCTGTTAATGTATTTGTTGGCAATGTTGCAGTGTCTATAGTAACATTAAGTAAATTAGAATCACTTGGATGTGTATCTAGTCTTCCTACTATATCATTTGCATTATCATTTACATCAGATCCTTTTCTGAGTCTTAATTGACTTATACCATCTCTTAATACGCCAAATGGTAATAACTCTTTATCCCATTCCATTACTAATCCATCGGATCCTATATTTGATCCCTTATCATTCAATATTTGTAAAGTATTATTTAAAAACCTTACTTCTTTATTTTCATATGTTACAACAGTATATTTTAAAGTTTCTTTATTAAATGCTAAATTATCTTTAAAATTGTCTAAGTTAGCATCATCTAAATTATACAACTCGTTAATAATAGTATGAATAAGTTTTTGTTGTTTTACTTTAGCAGGTGGAGTAATGTATATTGGAATATCAAATGTTAATGTAGCAACATCAATTATATCATCAATACTTGAACCTACACTTCTTGTACTCCATGTTGTGTTTGTTAATTCTACGTGGCTTAGTGAAGTCCAGTCAACTGGGCTATCGTTAGTTCTTATGTCAAGTGTTGGATTAAACAATACCAGTATTTGTTCCATAAGTTGTAACTTCTGATCTGTATTTGATGTCCACACATCACAGTTCATTATTAATTTGTAAGGTACTGGTGCGTAGCGTTCTACAGTATATTGATTACCTAATTCGTTAGTATATTTTCCAGTAGTCTGATCAAATTTCTTTTCATTTACTTGAACTTTATCAATATGATCTTGATATGTGCGTCTTTCAGCAAACATATCTAATGATGTTACATAACAACTAATAAATGGAACAGTGTTCATAACATTCTCTGAATTTTCTCTCTGTATGTGTGCTGCCATACGACTGATATCACCATAGCGTACAGGAACTTGTTGGTATATAGGTAAGTCGTTATCGTTCTTACCCATTTGCACACTGAATCCACTAAACAGTCTTATAAACTGTTGAATGTATCTTCTAATTTGTTTATCGTAAAAGTATTGTTGTGCCATTATTCAAAATCACTCTTTGGTTTAATTACCTGAGACAACGGTTGCTTCTCTGGTGTCTCAATATTATCAACTACTGTTGTAGAATTGTTGTTAATAAATTGGCTAGCGTTATAAGTTTTATCACTCCAAGTTTGTTCAGTGACATTGTCGTATAGTCTGTGCCATTTACTACCTCGTCTAACAAAAAGTCTGTTAGGCGTAAAATCTGTTCTTACAAAATACTCACCTTCGTTTGGTTGAGCAGGAAACTGATCACCTTGTTGTAATACTTCACCGTGTTCATATGTTGTACTATCATCTGCTTGTCCAAATAAATGATCAGCTAGTGGTAAGTTATTTGGGTTGGCTGCTTCCGCAGAAGCCACAATAGCATTACTAATGTTAAGTTCTGTTTTGTAAGAACTAACATCATTTTTAAGACTATTTGGATCACTAGCAGTTCCAAGTATATCTGCGTATTCTTGTGTATCTGTTAGTGGTGCTACTTTAACACGCCAAATGTGTGGATACCAAGTTTGTGAAAATCCTTCACTTCCTCTTGCAGCATCTTGTACAACATAAAACTTATTAATAGCATCTCTATCGTTAGTAAGTAATAATTCATCACGTAAATGTGGTAATTCAATTACATCACCAGGCATAAGTCTACGCCCCATGCGTTCTACCATATCATTAATATGAAAACTAATAAACAGTGTATCGTTTGTCAAAAACAAACCAAATTGTGTTAAATCAAAGTCATTATCACTAACATTATACACTCCACGTAGTTCAAATACATCAGGATCGTATTTACGATCTCTGTTTTCCATAAACAATAAGTCTTGTATGTTAGTTTCGTCAATTAAACCTTCAGGATTAATTTCTTCACCAGTAATATTGTCAATTTCTAATCCACTGCCGTAATTTGGCTCGCTTGGATCTGTATTACCTTTTTGTGGGTCAGGTCCTAGGTATTTGTGTACATGTATACCTGTTCCGCCTATGTCAAATTGTTCACGGATACTGTGATCCATAAACTTATAATCATTTCCTTTAAAAGGTTTGTATAAACTGAGTCTTGGCATGTGGTTTTCCTTGTTATAATGTATTTATCCGATTTTAAATTATACAAGACAAATTTAGGATAAATAGTTCTGTATGCAGTTAATAATCTGCATTTTATAAAAGGAAAAGACTATGTTTAGATTTTTCACAGAAAAGAAATGGGCATTGTGGTCCTGGTTAGGATCAGCAATAATTTTATCATCACTTTGGGTTCAAGTCGAAATTGATGTTAAAATTAACGAATGGTTCGGTCAGTTTTATGATATGATTCAGAAAGCCCTAGCAACACCCAATGCAATCACCATAGGTGAGTATTGGAGTAGTTTAGCAAGTTTCTTATACTTAGCGGCTATCTATGTAGGTATCGCAGTGGTAGTAAGTTACTTTACAGCACACTATCTGTTCAGATGGCGTACTGCAATGGTAGAATGGTATCATTCAGTGTATGACAAAGCTAGAACTATTGAAGGTGCCGCACAAAGAGTACAAGAAGATACTATTAAATTTAGTAGAATTATGGAAGGTCTAGGTACAAGTTTTATTGAATCAATTATGGTTTTAGTACAGTTCGTTCCTATTCTATTAGGAC
>UPTG01002764.1_pt1 | contig 11713 bp, 9 predicted proteins | sample 2160121 | NCBI WGS metagenome assembly UPTG01 (sample SAMN06266255, study PRJEB28933) | marine metagenome | isolation source: Columbia River Estuary | place: USA:Columbia River Estuary, USA | collected 2014-07-27 | reverse complement strand
TTCTTTGCCAAAGAAATCCTCACGATAGTCTATTGCACCATTGGAATCCAGCGGTGGGTTTTTGGGATCTAAGGTGCTTACGCGGAACATTTCTCCTGCACCCTCTGCATCTGAACCTGTAACAATAGGCGTATGTACGTAATTAAAATCTTGACTCCTAAAGTATTGGTGCACTGCAAAAGACAGTGTAGAGCGCACCCGCATAATGGCGCTAAAAGTATTTGTTCGAACCCTTAAGTGTGCATTTTGTCTCAGGAATTCCAAAGAGTGTTTTTTGGGTTGTATGGGATAAGTTTCTGGATCTGAAACTCCTAAAATTTCCACCTCTGTTGCTTGTATTTCTACGCGCTGCCCTTTGCCTTCACTTTCTTGAAGTGTTCCAGTAATTTTTAAAGCTGCACCAACCGTAATTTTCTTTAATATTTCTTCTGGTAAAGAGTCAAAATCTATGACACATTGTAGGTTTTCCATGCAAGACCCGTCGTTTAAGGCAATAAAACGGTTGCTTCTAAAACTTCTTACCCATCCTTGAACAGTTAAGGTGGTCAGCGGGGCTACATCTTGTAAAATAGATTTAATTCTCGGTGTAATCATGGTTGTTTGTATTCCTATTCAGTTAAAACGCAAAGATAGTTTAATCACTTAAGTTTCACTTTCTTTTGGTAAAATATCTATTTGAGGTTTTTTAAAGGTCTGCTTGTTGGCAATACTTTTTTCTAAAGACAGTAAAAGAGAAGGCAATAGAATTAGGTTGGACAGCATGGCAAAAAGCAAGGTAGCAGAAACGAGTCCACCCAAAGCTATTGTTCCACCAAAGCTAGAGACTGTAAATACAGAAAATCCAAAAAACAGTACAATGGAGGTGTAAAACATACTCACGCCTGTTTCTTTTAAAGCAGCGTAAACAGAAGGTTTTATGCGCCATTTATTGGCAATGAGTTCTTGTCGGTATTTGGCCAAAAAGTGAATGGTGTCGTCTACAGATATCCCAAAGGCAATACTAAATACCAATATGGTAGAGGGTTTTATAGGTACCCCAATGAATCCCATCATTCCCGCAGTAATCAGTAGGGGAAGTAAGTTTGGAATAAGGGAAATCACAATCATTCTAAAGGACCTAAAAAGGTAAGCCATGAATAGAGCGATGAGAAAAATGGCCAATGCCAATGACATGATTAGGTTTTTAATCAAGTACTTGGTTCCTTTTAAAAACAGCAGTGCTTTTCCTGTCAGCAATACGTTGTAGCGATCTTTTGGGAATAGTTTGTCTATTTCCTCCAATAAATCCAGTTCTACCTGTTCCATTTGATCGGTTTTTACATCTTTAATCGCTGTAGAGATTCTGGCGACTTGCCCCCTGGAATCTGTAAAATTTTTGAGTAAATCCTCGTTGGTATTGGCACCTTGGGCTGCAGACAAGATAAAGCCCCTCTCTTGGGAAGTGGGAAGCTGGTAATATTTAGGTAAATTATTGTAATAGGCTTGTTTGGCGTATTTGGCCAAATTCACTACTGAAATAGGTTTTGAAAGCTCTGGTGTTTCCTCTATAAACTGGCTTAAAGCGTCCATTTGTTCCAGGGTGCTGGGCCTTAATACCCCATTAGGTCTTTTGGTGTCTATGACAATTTCAATGGGCATAATAGCGTTGAACTCTTGTTCAAAAAAACGAATATCTTTAAAGAAAGCCTTGTCTTTTGGCATGTCTTCTATAGGACTTCCAGAAGTTTTGATCTGATAAATTCCAATGATGCTGGTGATCAGTAAAAGAATAGACACAATATATACTGTAATTCGCTGCTCTCTCACAATCTTTTCCATACTTCCCACAAAACCGTCAATCCATTTTTTATTCAAGTGCCTTAAATGTTTTTCTTTGGGCATAGACATGAATGAATAGACAATAGGGATAATGAGTAAGGAGAGAATGAAAATTCCAATGATATTTATAGAAGCCACTATACCAAACTCTTTCAAAAGGGTACTCTCTGTAATGATAAAAGTAGCAAATCCAGAGGCGGTTGTAACATTGGTCATTAAGGTAGCGTTCCCAATTTTAGCAATGACACGCTGTAAGGAGAGTGCTTTGTTTCCGTGTTTCTGAGCCTCTTGCTGGTATTTATTGATTAGGAAAATACAATTTGGAATTCCTATCACAATAATTAATGGAGGAATTAAGGCGGTGAGTACTGTGATCTCATATTCAAGTAATCCCAATACACCAAAAGACCACATAACCCCAATAATAACTACTGCCATGGAAATAATCGTGGCCCTAACACTTCTAAAAAAAAAGAAAAATATAATAGAAGTAACCGCTAAGGCGCCTAGTATAAAGAGTCCAATTTCATCAATAATACTCTGGGCATTCATGGTCCTGATATAAGGCATGCCTGAAATACGAACATCTAGTCCGGTGTCTTCTCTGAAATTGTCTAGTAATTGTTTCAGATCTTTAAGGACAAAGTCTTTTCTAACAGAAGTATTGAGGATCTCTTTGTCTAAATAAACCAACGTTCTGAGTGTGCCAGTCTCTTTGTTAAAGAGCAGTTGGTCATAAAAAGGCTGGTTTTGATAAAGGTCTTTTAGGTGTTTATTTAGGCTTTGTTGATCCTGTGCCAAGCTTCCTTTGAAGGGAGAAAAAATAAATTTACCTGCCGTTTTCGAACGCTCTAATAATTTTAAGTTGTCTGTGGAAAGTACGGCAATTACCTCGGGGAATGCGGCCAACTGTTTGCTTAATCTATTCCACTTTTTGAAATTATTAAGCTCAAATAAAGCGCTGTCTTTTACTGCAATGGCTATGATATTACCCTCTTCTCCAAAGCGTGAAACAAAGTCTTGATAAGCTAAGTTTACAGGGTGGTTGTCTGGAAGTAGGTTGGCCTCTGTATTGGAAAAACGCATATTTTTCCATTGCATGGCCATAAAAACAGTGAAGAGAAAGACCCCAATAAGGATAGTGATCCTATTTCTAAGAATAATTCTAGCAGTGGTAGCCCAAAAGTTTTGGGTACTAAATCCTATCATGAGGTTTTTTTAATAAAGGCCTTACACCTTCATGATTTCTGCTTCTTTTACAGTGAGCAGTTCTTCAATTTTTTTACTGTACTGATTGGTGAGCTCTTGAATAGATGCTTCAGCATCTTTTGCCGTATCTTCTGGTAAGTCAGTTCCTTTAATGTCTTTGTTGGCCTCTTGCCTTGCGTTTCTAACCCCAATTTTAGCATCCTCCGCTTCTGCTTTGGCTTGTTTGACCAAATCCCTTCTACGTTCTTCCGTTAAAGGAGGCACGTTAATGATAATTAGGTCGCCATTGTTCATAGGGTTAAATCCTAAATTGGCGTTTGTAATGGCTTTTTCAATTTCTTGAAGCATGTTTTTTTCCCAAGGCTGTACCGAGATGGTTCTCGCATCTGTGGTATTTACATTGGCCACTTGTGAGAGTGGCGTTGGAGATCCATAATAATCTACCTTAACGGTAGAGAGCATAATAGGACTCGCTTTTCCAGCCCTGATTTTTGCAAATGATTTTTCTAAATGCGCCATGGCTCTGTCCATGTTTTCTTTAGCGCTGTCTAATATAAAATCTACTTCTTCATTCATCTTTAAAACGATGTTTTTATAAGTTTACAACTGTTCCTATAGCTTCTCCAGAAACAATCTTTAAAAGGTTTCCTTTCTTATTCATGTCAAATACAATGATAGGAAGTTCATTTTCCTGACTTAAAGTAAACGCAGTGGTGTCCATTACTTTCAGCCCTTTTGACAGTACTTCATTAAAAGAAATATTGTCAAATTTAGTGGCATTAGCATCTTTTTCTGGGTCTGCAGTGTAAATGCCATCTACCCGTGTTCCTTTGATAATAACGTCTGCTTCTATCTCTATAGCCCTAAGCACTGCTGCAGAATCTGTGGTGAAATATGGATTTCCAGTACCTCCACCAAAAATAACTACACGACCTTTTTCTAGGTGTCTCATAGCGCGTCTTCTAATAAAAGGCTCCGCTACTTCATTAATCTGAATCGCAGATTGCAGGCGTGTTTGAACGGCTATTTCTTCTAAAGCACTTTGTAAGGCCAGTCCGTTTATGACAGTGGCAAGCATACCCATATGGTCTCCTTGAACCCGATCCATCCCGTTGCTGGCTGCTGCCAAACCTCTAAAAATATTACCTCCGCCAATAACAATGGCCACTTCAATGCCCTTTTCTACAACCGCTTTGATCTCTTGAGCGTAATCTGCAATACGCTTTGGATCTATTCCGTATTGCCTATCTCCCATGAGGGCTTCTCCGCTTAATTTCAGTAAAATTCTTTTGTATGGCATTTTTTAGGGGAATTTCTTTTCACAAAAATAATCAAATTTATTTAGGCATAGCGATTATGTGTGTAATGAGATTCAAAAAAAAACCCGCGTTCGAAGAACGCGGGTTTTTTTAATGTTATTTGAGTAGGGATTATCCTAATGCTACACGAGCAAAAGAAACTACTTCAAGAGTTGCGTCTGCAGTTTTTACATACTGCGCTACACTCATTTTAGAATCTTTAATAAATTCTTGATTGACTAAAGTATTGTCTTTCATAAATCTAGTGATTTTTCCTTTGGCAATATTGTCTAACATAGCCTCTGGTTTACCTTCTTGACGCAATTGGTCTTTTGCAATTTCAATTTCTTTGTCAATAATGGATTGGTCTACACCACTTTCATTTAAAGCAACTGGATTCATTGCAGCAGCCTGCATAGCCACATCTCTAGCGATCACATCTGCTCCGGCTGGTGCAGCAGACAAACCTACTAAAGTAGCAATTTTGTTTCCTGCGTGAATGTAGCTTCCTACGAATGCAGCACTTAATTTCTCAAATCCGCCAATTTCTATTTTTTCACCAATAACACCAGTTTGCTCAGTCAATTTTTCTTGAACAGACATTCCTTTGAAATCAGCTCCTAAGAAAGCTTCTTTGGTGTCAAAATTCAGGGCTAAAGAAGCCAATTCTGTAGCCAAGGCTACAAAAGAATCATTTTTAGCAACGAAGTCAGTTTCGCAATTTAAAGAAATGGCAACTCCTTGTGTATTGTCTGAATTTAACACTGCAATTGCAGCACCTTCACTAGAATCTCTGTCTGCTCTATTGGCAGCTACTTTTTGTCCTTTTTTGCGTAATATTTCAATAGCTGTATCAAAGTTACCCTCAGCTTCCACTAAGGCTTTCTTACAGTCCATCATACCGGCACCGGTAGTTTGTCTTAATTTGTTTACTTCTGCAGCAGTAATATTTGCCATGTTATTTTGATTTACTTTATATTAACTTAATGCAGCTACTAAATCTGCTTTCTTCATACTAGAAATACCTTCTACACCTTTTGCAGTAGCCATTTCTTTTAATTCAGCAACAGTCTTGCTGTTTAAGTCATCTGCTGGAGCTGCTTCAGCTTTTGGAGCTGCCTCAGCTTTTGGAGCTGCTTCAGCTTTTGGAGCTGCCTCAGCTTTTGGAGCTGCTTCTTGTGCGTCAGAGGCACCTTCTTTTTCAGCAGTTTTTTCTGATTTTCTTTCTGATAATCCTTCTGCAACAGCACCAGTAACATGGGCTAAAATTGCTTCGATAGATTTAGACGCGTCATCGTTAGATGGGATCACGTAGTCTATTTGTTTTGGATCTGAGTTGGTGTCTACCATGGCAAAGATTGGAATGTTAAGCTTTAAAGCTTCTTTCACAGCAATATGCTCTCTCATGGTGTCTACAACAAATAAAGCACCAGGCAAACGAGTCATGTCAGATATAGAACCTAAGTTTTTCTCCAATTTTGCTCTTAAACGATCTACCTGTAAACGCTCTTTCTTAGAAAGGGTTAAAAAGGTACCATCTTTTTTCATGCGATCAATTGTAGCCATTTTCTTCACAGCTTTACGGATCGTTATAAAGTTGGTTAACATACCGCCTGGCCATCTTTCTGTGATGTAAGGCATGTTTACATTAGCCGCTTTTTCAGCCACGATGTCTTTTGCTTGTTTTTTAGTCGCTACGAAAAGAATTTTTCTACCAGAGGCAGCAATTTTCTTTAATGCTTCGTTAGCTTCTTCAATTTTTGCAGCAGTTTTGTAAAGGTTAATTACGTGAATACCATTACGCTCCATGTAGATGTAAGGAGCCATATTTGGATTCCATTTTCTTGTAAGGTGACCGAAATGCACCCCAGCCTCTAATAGGTCTTTAACTTCAATTTTGTTTGCCATTTTTACTTAGTTTACTTTCTGTTGGATTAGCAATGCTACTACGTAACATTTAGATGCTAAACTAGTTTCTGGTGTATCCAGATAACAACTTATTTATAATAAAGACCTCCCAAGATGGGAGGATACTTTTAAGAACATATAAAGGCCCTACGAATAAGGCCTTAATTTTATAGTTTAAACGATTAACGTTTAGAGAATTGGAATTTCTTACGGGCTTTTTTCTGACCGAATTTCTTACGCTCTACCATTCTTGGATCTCTAGTTAATAACCCTTCAGGTTTTAGTATTGATCTATTTTCTTCATTCAATTCGCACATTGCTCTTGATATTGCTAAGCGAATTGCTTCTGCTTGCCCAGTATTACCTCCACCAAAAACATTCACAGTTATATCAAATTTCTTTGTGTTATCTGTTAACATTAGTGGTTGCATTACTTTATATTGTAGTGTACCTGTTGTAAAGTAATTTTCGAACTCACGCTTATTAATGCTAATATTACCTTTTCCTTTGGCAATATAAACACGCGCAACCGCATTTTTTCTTCTACCTATTTTATGTATTACTTCCATTACTTTTTAGAGTTAAGATTAATGGTTCTTGGTTTTTGTGCTTCTTGTCCGTGTTCAGTTCCAACGTAAACTTTCAAGTTTCTGAAAAGAGCAGCTCCTAATTTATTTTTAGGCAACATCCCTTTTACAGCTTTTTCTAATAGTCTAGCTGGGTCTTTCCCAAACATTTCTTTTGCAGTAAGACTACGCTGACCACCTGGGTAACCTGTGTGTCTTATGTATGATTTATCTTCCCATTTGTTTCCTGACAAAGTAATTTTTTCAGCATTGGTAATGATAACATTATCACCACAGTCAACATGAGGAGTAAAATTAGGTTTATGCTTTCCGCGTAATAATATTGCTACTTCACTCGCAAGACGACCTAAAGCTTGACCTTCAGCGTCAACAAGTAACCATTCTTTATTTACGGTAGCTTTGTTAGCTGAAATTGTTTTATAACTTAGTGTATCCACTTTTAATTTTTTTGCTACTTGCATTCACCTACAAGTAGTGTTAAACATTCCTTCTTTTGGATAAATCGGGCTGCAAATGTAATATTATTTTATTGAATTACAAACAGTCACAATTTTTTATTAATAAATGTTTAAAAATAAAATTAACAGGTCTTATAAATTTACTAATAATTAAATTACTTTTATAATTAAATGTACCTAAGTAATTTAAAATGAAAAGAAGAAGTTTTTTAAAAAAAGCCTCCCTAACGGGAGTTGCTGTTGCTGTTGGATCTAATTTAATTGCAAAAAACGCTAGAGAGGAAGAGAAATCAGATAGTTTGTATGATGGAGTTGCTAAAGATTTTCCGATAGTAATTTCGACTTGGAATGTTCCAAATGCCACTTTAAAAGCAGGCGAATTATTAGAACTGGGCTATTCTTCCATAGATGCAGTAGAACAGGGCTGTATGATTGAGGAAGCCGATATTAAAAACCAATCTGTTGGTTTTGGCGGTCGCCCAGATCGAGACGGAAACGTAACCTTAGATGCCTGCATCATGAATAAAAAAGGAGATTATGGTGCGGTAGTTTACATGCAAAATATCGTTCATGCAATTTCAATTGCAAGGAAAGTTATGGAGAACACTCCTCATGTAATGTTAGCTGGAAAGGGTGCTGAAGAATTTGCTGTCGCTTCGGGTTACAAAAAAACTAATTTATTGACCCAAGAATCTAAAATTGCCTGGGAAAATTGGAAAAAAGAAGCCGATTACCAACCGATTATTAATATTGAAAATCACGATACCATTGGAATGTTAGCAATTGATAAAAATGGAGATATTTCTGGAGGTTGTACCACAAGCGGCTTAGCTTACAAAATGGCAGGGCGAATTGGAGATTCTCCCATTATTGGCTCGGGCTTATTTATAGATAATGAAATTGGTGGTGCCACGGCTACAGGGATGGGTGAAGAAGTATTAAAGACTGTCGGTAGTTTTTTAATTGTGGAATTAATGAGGCAAGGTAAAAGTCCACAACAAGCCTGTGAAGAAGCAATTCGAAGAATTGTAGTTAATAACTCTAATTTTAAGAATTTTCAGGTGGGGTATATTGCTATTAATAAAAAAGGAGAAACTGGGTTTTATTCAATTCACGAGTATTTTAGTGTTTCCATATATGAAAATAAAATATGTAAGAATCATTTATCAGATTTTTACAATAAAAACGGATGATCTAGTCCAGTTATATAGATTTACTTAACTATAATTTCATCGACAAAAACCCAAGCTTTCCCTTGATAAGGAGCTCCTAAGTGCCATTCTGGTAAATCTCCTAGATTTTTAGCAATGATTTTTACATATCTAGAAGTAGTCTCCTCTATTTTAAAATGTACTGTTTTAATTTTAGTCTCTGAAGAAGCCTGTTGAGAATCGATTTTATAAGTAGGTGAAATTTTACGAAATGTATCGTCGACAGCTACGTAACATTCAACTTCGGTCGGGTAAAAAATCCAGCTTCGTTGATCTTGTAAAAAATTTACCTCCACCGTTTGAATTGATTCGGTACTCCCTAAGTCAATGGTTGCAATCAAATCAGTATTTTGATAACCCTGCCAAGATCCTGTTTTAAAATCTGAAGATCCTAGAATACCGTCTATTAGGGCATTATTCCCTCCTGCATTGTATTGATTAGCGTATTCTGTTTCTAATTTTATAGTCCTGTTTGGATTAATTTTATAAAAATTAGTATTAATTGTATCACTTTTAATCCCATTATAAATTGCATAGGTTCTTAAATCTACCGCCTCTGAAATAAGGATAGGGGAAGCGTACTCTTTAAAATTATCAGAACCTAAACTATAAAATATAATTGCTTCTTTTATTGCATTAGCTAAGGATACTGTTGTTTCATTTTTAAACGCTATGTCACCTTCATTAATATAGGGTGCGGGAGTAATGAGGTGTTCTTTAATTTCAGTTCTCGGTTCTTGCCCTTCTATAGTTCCCCATTTGGAAGGAGAACTACTCATTTCAAAAGTTAGAGTACCTCCCGCTATAATTTCGTCATGTTTTAAATAAGTCCTATTAAGTTCTAAATTATTTAATAATACTTTTTTAACGTAAATATGAGTCGCTGAAACATTTTCTGCCCGTATTTTAAATTGTTTGCCGTTTTCAAGATTAATAGTAGCTTTTTTAAAAAGTGGGCTTCCAATAATATAGTCGTTTGATCCTGGAGTTACCGGGTAAAACCCCATGGAACTTAAAACATACCAGGCGCTCATTTGGCCACAATCTTCGTTTCCTGAAACACCATCGGGTTCATTTTTATAAAGTTCTGTAAGAATTTGATTTACTTTTTCTTGAGTTTTAGCGGGTTGATTCACAAAATTGTAAAGATAAGCCATGTGGTGACTAGGCTCATTCCCGTGGGCATACTGTCCAATCAGTCCAGTAATATCCGGCTGTTCACGTCCTGATGTTTGAAGTTGAGCAGAAAACATGGTGTCTAGGTGATTTTCAAGCTTCTTTTTACCTCCCATTAGGTTCATTAAGCCAGAAATATCTTGAGGTACGTAAAGGCTGTATTGCCAGGCATTTGCCTCGGTATAGTTAAAATTCACCTCGTAAGGATCAAAGGGAGAAAACCAAGTATTTCGGAATCTCCCTCGCATAAAATTAGTTTCGGGATCAAAAATATTTTTATAGTACTGTGCTCTTTTAGAGAACAATCTGTAATCAATATCTTTACCCATAGCTTTTGCCATTTGAGCAATCGTCCAATCGTCATAGGCATATTCTAAGGTTTTTGATACCGACTCACTTTCTTCTTCCATCGGTATAAAACCAAATTCCTTATAGGATTTAAGACCTAGTTTATCCTGGAGAGCACTATGCTTCATTGCCTCAAAAGCTTTTTCGGTATCATACCCTCGTATTCCTTTTAAAAAAGCATCGGCAATTACCGGAACCGCGTGATAGCCTATCATACAATCGGTATAGTTTGCCGATAAGTCCCATATTGGCATAATACCTCCTTCTTCATACTTTGCTAAAAAAGTATTGATAAAATCATTGGTTTTATCCTGTTCTATAATCGTGTAAAGAGGATGTGTGGCTCTGTAAGTGTCCCAAAGAGAAAAAACCGTATAATAATCAAACTCATTTGTTTGATGAATTTTTAAGTCCATACCACGGTAGCGACCATCCACATCTTGATATAAATTTGGAGCGATCATGGTATGATACATAGCGGTATAGAAATTAGTTAGATTATCTTGACTTGAACTTTCTATTACAATTTTTGTTAATTGCTTTTCCCAAGTAGCTTCGGCTTTGGTTTTAATATCCTCAAAAGATAGCGAACCCATTTCTGCTTCTAAATTTTGACGTGCTCCAGCTTCATCAACTGGTGAAATCCCTATGTTAATTATAATAGGCTCGTTTTTTGGATTAACAAATGTCAACGCAGTTTTTCTTTTTTTAGGACTTCCATCTTGAGAAGGTTGTATACTATCCGAAAAAGCATGCGAGGTTTTAATATAAAAATACAATCGTTGATCTTTAGCCCAAGCGTCAGAAAAACGGTAGCCCTGAAGCTGGGTATTGGAAATTTTTTCTATCGTGGCATCCAACACTTTATCGCGATGTTGCAAATCTAAAATCACAATTTGGTTATTAGAAGTTGGAAATTGATATTTATGAATTCCACTTCGTTTAGAGACAGTCAATTCTACATCGATATCAGTACTATCAAATTTTACACGATAATAACCTGGAGAGGCTTCTTCATTTTTATGAGAGAAATGTGCTCGATACCCTTTTTTGGCGTCAGCCCCATTGTGAAAGTTTATTGCATTGGTCGGCATTAATAAAATATCTCCATAATCACTAACACCAGTCCCACTTAGATGGGTATGGCTAAAACCATATATGATAGAGTCACTAAAGTGATATCCACTGCAGCCATCCCAAGAACCATCAATTCGTGTATCTGGACTAAGTTGTACCATCGAGAAAGGCCGCGTTGCACCGGGGAATGTATGTCCGTGGCCTCCAGTTCCTATGAAAGAGTTAATAAAGGGAGTGAACTGTTTATTTGAGGACTGCGAAAAAACAACAGAAGAGAAAGAAAAGAGTACGATAATAAGACTCTTCATAATCAATTTAAAATACAATGGTAGGCCGCCCTATTTTTTGCTAAATCAGCAATTTTAAGCCATGCCACTAGGCATTTATTACAAGCTGAAACTATTATCATTAAGATCCCCTAAAGAAAAAGCTTTTGTTCAAGATTTAAAGCTTAAAGGAAAGCTCCCTATCCATCCTATTCCTTTACATCCAGAGCGTCGCCATTCTAATCCGAATTTGAAAGAAGCAGGTCAGAAGAAAAGCACTCTTTCAACAAACATGGATCGTGTACGTATGACAATGTCATCTATGCGATCGACCTTGGCTACAGTAAAAAAATCTGA
>UPTG01002763.1_pt1 | contig 11713 bp, 8 predicted proteins | sample 2160121 | NCBI WGS metagenome assembly UPTG01 (sample SAMN06266255, study PRJEB28933) | marine metagenome | isolation source: Columbia River Estuary | place: USA:Columbia River Estuary, USA | collected 2014-07-27 | reverse complement strand
CACAACCGATACGCGCAGAACGCCCTCCATCGTCGGATCAAGCGTTGAGCCCACGATGATATTGGCGTCCGGATCCACTTCTTCGCGGATACGGTTGGCGGCTTCATCCAGTTCAAACAGGGTCAAATCGGCAGAACCGGTGATATTGATCAGCACACCGCGTGCACCGCGCAGGCTGATTTCGTCCAGCAGCGGGTTGGCAATGGCTTTCTCGGCGGCCTGAATGGCGCGGTTCTCGCCAGACGCTTCGCCCGTGCCCATCATCGCCTTGCCCATTTCGTCCATCACAGAACGCACATCGGCAAAGTCGAGATTGATGAGGCCCGGCATGACCATCAGGTCCGTCACGCCGCGAACACCGGCATAGAGCACCTCGTCAGCCATCTCGAAGGCCTTGGCAAAGGTCGTCTTCTCGTTGGCGATGCGGAACAGGTTCTGGTTCGGAATGATGATCAGTGTATCGACCATCTTTTGCAGCGCCTCGACCCCTTCTTCGGCCTGCCGCATCCGCTTGGCGCCTTCAAATTGAAATGGCTTGGTGACAACCCCAACAGTCAGAACACCAAGTTCGCGCGCCGCCTGCGCGATAATCGGCGCAGCCCCGGTTCCGGTGCCACCGCCCATTCCGGCGGTGATAAAACACATATGAGCGCCCGCCAGATGATCGACAATTTGCTCGATACTCTCTTCTGCCGCTGCGGCACCAACACTGGCCCTTGCGCCCGCGCCAAGACCTTCTGTTACTTTGACACCAAGCTGGATGCGGGTCTCTGATTTACTTTGCTGCAAAGCTTGCGCATCGGTGTTACCGACAACAAAATCCACTCCATCGAGATTTTTATCGATCATATTATCGACCGCGTTGCCGCCCGCACCGCCCACTCCGAAAACCGTTATTCGCGGTTTGAGTTCGTCATATCCCGGCATCGAGAGGTTCAAGGTCATTGGTTCGTCCGCCTGTGCTACATCCTAGTAGATTTTTTTATCTGCTATATCGCCCTATGATACTGCGACAATGGCGTAAGGTCACGTAAAAAAACGCAGTACAGGGCACAAAATATTGTAGTTTCGTCGCACATCCTTAGACAATGTCGCAAAATGCCCCGCATTTGGTGGCTACCAGTTGTCACGGAACCATTTGACCGTGCGGGCCATTGATCTCACGGGATGACGGTCAGACGGCATATCGAAATCCCACCACTCATCCTGCGGATTTGCCGCCATCAAACACAGACCGACCGCAGCAGAGAAGCCCGGCCCAGTTGTCGCCTGAGGCAACCCGTGCACCCGAAGCGGGCGTCCAAGACGCACCTGCTGGCCCAAAATTCGGCTGGCAAGCGCGTCGAGACCGGGAATTTGGCTACCACCCCCGGTCAAGACAATTTGCTGACTGGGTAGATGCTCAAACCCCGCAGCATCCAACCTAGAGCGAACATCTTCAAGGATCTCTTCAATCCGCGGCTTAATGATGCCGATCAATTCAGTACGGCTGACACTGCGACTGTCGCGGTCATAATCCCCTGTATCGCCCCCGATCTCTATCCGCTCGCGGTCATCCATACTGGTGGCATGGGCCCCACCATAAAACGTCTTGATACGCTCAGCCTTGGTTGCTGGAATCTGCAAACCCAAGGAGATGTCATTGGTAACGTGATCTCCCCCCATGCGCACCGTATCAGCATAAATCATATGCTTTTTCAGGAAAATCGACAGGCTCGTAGCCCCCCCACCCATATCGACGCAGGCCGCCCCAAGTTCTTGTTCATCTTCAACCAAGCTGGACAGGCCAGACACATAGGCCGAGGAAACCACCCCTGCCAACTCCAGATCACAGCGCTTTACACAATGCACCAAATTCTGCACAGCGCCCGCATCCACGGTGATCATATGCATATCGGTGGACATTTTTTGCCCGACCTGACCGCGCGGATCTGACAGACCGGATCTGTTATCCAGCGCAAAGTTGACGGGTTGTGCGTGCAACACCTCGCGCGCCTCTCCGAAATCGGGCACGTCACAAGATGACAGAACCCGCGCGACATCCTCTTCAGAGACCTGACCGCCGCCGATGTCAACCGAACCTGCCAAACCGTAAGACCGGGGGTTGCCCCCCGCCATCGACACAATAACATGGTAAACTGGGGTATTGGCCATCTTTTGCGCCGATTGCAGCACCGTACGGATCGCACGTTCAGTTTCGCGCATGGCATCGATTTCGCCAAAACTTACGCCGCGCGACTGGGTTGTTGCCGCCCCTAAAACCCGAAAGCCCGACTGTCCCGCCAGCGACCCAACCCCGTCCGAGCTGCGGTCATAATCGGTGCCGTCAAACCTTAGTACAAGACAGGCTATCTTGGTGCTGCCAACGTCAAGAACTGCAATCACACCTTTTTGCAGGGCCGCCTTACGCATCTGGCGCATCGCCCGCTGAGACTGATAGAGGTCCATCATAGTGTCAATTCTCCACGTATATGGGTTTTATCCGCGACAGTTCCCGCAGCGCGTTGTCGCTCAGGCGCAGCGAGGGCCGGGCACCAAGGCGCATATCCACCAGCGCCAGATCCCGCGCCAACAAATCGCTGGCCTGATGCAGAACAATGATCCGCTCAACGGCCTGAACCGGCACGTCTTCCGGCAGCAGAATGCGCTGATCATTGTCCAAAATCATATCCCAACGCCGCTCTCCGACACGCACCAAACCCCGCAAACGTTCCTTGATCGGGGCGGCCGCTGCAATGATCGCTAATCCCTGCGGCACCGCGGCCGCTGCACCGGGGCCGGCGATCAACGGCAAATCGCCCCGTGCCGCACGGGTTTTAAGCAGCCCGACAGGTGCCCCTGTTACATCCAATTGTAAAATACCCCCCTTGCGGTGGTGCACTTTTACCTGCTCGACCGGATCAAGGCCCGCAACGGTATCACGCACTTGATCAAGATCAAGGTCAAGCCAGCTGATCGGAAAATCAATTGCAAGGATTTCGCGAATGTCTTCCGACACAGACCGGCTTGCCCCCTCAATAGCCATCACATTCAGCATAAACTCAGGACGGTTTTTAATCGTTTCGACAATCTCATTTTTCGCGATTACAACGGCTTCACGACGTCCGGCATCGGAAAAATACACCCAAGTTGCCAGACAGAGCGCGGCCACTGGCAACACGAGGCGCACTGTCACCCGAAACAGCGGGGTCAACATCAGACGGTTCAGCCTGTAGGTCCAGACCGAGGGCGCCGGATCGCTTTTAGGTTTTTGATTGCCGGTCAACGGAAACATGACGCATCCTCAACGATCCAGCGGCACATCTGACCAAAACTGATCCCAACCTGTTGGCCCTGCTCTGGCGCTAGGGAGGTTGGCGTCATTCCTGGTTGGGTGTTGGTTTCCAACACTATCAATCCCGCCAACCCACGCGTCTCATCCCAACGCAAATCAGTGCGGCTGACACCGCGACATCCCAAAGCCTGATGCGCGCGCAACGCATAGTCCATACAGGCGGCAAAAATCTCGTCAGGCAGCGCCGCCGGCACAATATGACGCGATCCGCCGGCGACATATTTCGCATCATAATCATACCATCCATCTGTGATGATATCGGTCACAGTCAACGCCCGGTCCCCCATCACAGTGGTGGTTAATTCCCGCCCCGGCGCATAGGTCTCGACCATCACCACCTCAGGCATATCAGGCGCCAAATCTGGTGGCGTATTTGCCCCCTCATTCACAAGATAAATACCCACAGATGAGCCTTCATTGTTGGGCTTTATCACATAGGGAGGCGCCATCGCATGCCGGGCTGCAACTTCGGTCTTGGGCAGCAGACAGCTGTCCACCACCGGCAGGCCAACAGACCGGAACACGTCTTTGCTGCGGGCTTTATCCATCGCCAATGCTGACGCCATTACGCCCGAATGGCTATAGGGCAAACCCATCCATTCCAGCATTCCCTGCACAGATCCATCTTCGCCCCAGCGACCATGCAGCGCATTAAACACGACGTCGCACGCTGCTTCGTCCAGACGCGCGGACAGGGCGCGATCTGCAATTATCTCAACCACTTCAAAGCCTTCGCCCCGCAGCGCCGCAGCGCATTCGCGCCCCGATGACAGCGACACCTCGCGCTCTGCCGAGAAGCCGCCCATCAGTACCGCAACTTTGGGGTCTGTCCTGCTCGACATACCCAATCTTGCCTCGATCTTCCGGGCCTTTGGCCCATTTGGTAGCGCCTGTTTTCGCCAGCACTATTTTGGGATCGGTTCACCAACCCTCATAATTTCCCATTCTAACGTTATTGCTGCCTTTTGAAAGACTTTTTTTCGAACATATTCACCCAGACCCTCAAGATCAGCAGCCGTGGCGCCGCCAGTATTGATCAGAAAATTCGGATGTTTTGGGCTCATCTGCGCCCCGCCTTGCGTGGCCCCGCGCAACCCTGCCTCGTCGATGACCCGCCAAGCTTTCAAGTCATGAATATCATCATCACGGCCAGTACTGGAAAACCCCGCCGGATTTCGAAATGTGCTGCCAGCGCTGCGGTCTTTCGTCGGCTGGCTGGCATCGCGCGCGGCAATCTGCGCCGCCATCCGTTCGGCCAAAACTCCGGGATCGCCCACGGGTCCCTGCAACCGGGCCTCAATCAGCACCATGCCGAGGGGTAAATCGCTCTGGCGGTAGCGAAAATTCAGATCATCGGCTGTCAAATCCACCAAGTCACCCTCGCGGGTGATTGCGCGCGCCGACACGAATACATCGGCGACATAAGAACCGTAGCAGCCGGCATTCATCCGCACAGCCCCGCCGATCGAACCTGGTATAGTGCGCAGAAATCCAAGATCGACCCCGGCCTCAGCAGCCCGACGCGCGACATGGGCGTCCAGAGCAGCCGCCCCGGCGATGACTGTGGTGCCGTCAATTTGGATGTGGTTGAACCCCCGCCCAAGCCGGACCACCACACCGCGCATTCCACCGTCGCGCACGATCAGATTGCTGCCCACTCCGATGGGAAACACCGGCATATCGCGGGGCAAATCACGCAGAAACGCCGCCAGATCCTCGGGATCAGCGGGCTGAAACAGATATTCGGCCGGCCCACCAACACGCAACCATGTCAATCCTGACAAGGGCCGGTCTTTGGCAATGCTGCCACGTGGGATGGGAATATCAGTCATGCTTGCCCATTTTTGCTTGCGAAAGCAGTGCCGCATTTAAAGGATAAAACGCAAGGGGGTTTTATCGTTAGGCCGGCGTTAAGAGCACTTAAAATTTTGAGTGCAGCCCGCAATCGCAGAATGAAAATGCGCCAGCTTATCCGGCACGTAACAAAATAAGGTCAATGTCCGAAAATTATGCCCGGCCACCCAGTGCGAACGAACAGATCGTAAAATCCAGCCCAATTTTACGGATGGGACAGTTTCTGCCAACGTCAGACTTGCCGCAACCGTGCGGGCAGCGCGTTGGCCCAAGCGCTAATTGTACCCGCCCCAAGACAGACCACCATGTCACCCGGCTTGGTGTGATCGCGGACCAATTGCGTCAGATCATCTTGTTGCAATAGCGCGCTGGCATGACGGTGACCGTGGCGGATCAGGCCCGCCACCAGATCATCGCGCGATGCGCCTTCAATCGGGTCTTCACCCGCCGAAAACACCTCAGATATGGCAACCACGTCGGCCTCGTGGAAACAGCTACTGAACTCTTCGAACAGATCGTGCAACCGGCTATAGCGGTGCGGCTGGTGCACGGCGATCACCCGCCCGTCACAGGCTTGCCGTGCCGCTTTCAGTACTGCGGCGATCTCGACCGGATGGTGGCCATAATCATCAATAATGGTGACACCATCGACCTCGTCAACGATGGTAAAGCGACGGTTGACGCCTTTAAATGCGGCCAGCGCATCACGAATTTGATCAAAATTCATGCCCAGATGACGTGCCACCGCTATCGCCGCAAGGGCGTTTGAAACGTTATGATCACCCGGCATGGGCAGACGGCAACCGGTCAAAGTCACATCTTCCGCCTGAAACTGTACATCGAAATGCGCCACGCCGCACTGGGTTGTCAGGTTGAGCGCCCGAACGTCGGCCTGCGCGTTAAAACCGTATGTGACGATCCGCCGGTCGGTGATCTTGCCGACCAGCGCCTGCACCTCGGGGTGATCGGTGCAACACACTGCCAAGCCATAAAAGGGGATGTTTGACACAAAGTCCACAAAGCCCTGTCGCAGGGTGTCAAAATCACCCCAATGCTCCATATGCTCGGGATCAATATTGGTGACAATGGCGATGGTGGCGGGCAGCCGGTTGAAGGTACCGTCACTTTCATCGGCCTCGACCACCATCCATTCGCCCTGCCCCATACGCGCGTTCGATCCATAGGCGTGAATGATACCACCATTGATCACCGTGGGGTCAAACTGACCGGCATCCAGCAGCGTCGCCACCATCGTGGTCGTGGTGGTTTTGCCATGGGTACCCGCAACCGCGACATTAGATTTCAGCCGCATCAATTCAGCCAGCATTTCAGCCCGGCGCACCACCGGCAAACCGCGTAGGCGGGCGCTGTCCAACTCGGCATTGCCCGGCTTGATCGCCGACGAGATCACCACGACCTCGGCATGATCAAGATTTTCCGGCTTCTGGCCTTCAAAAATCACCGCGCCCAATGTTTGAAGACGGTCCGTAATTTTCGACGCTTTCAGGTCAGAGCCCTGCACCTGATAGCCATGGTTGAGCAGCACTTCGGCAATTCCTGACATGCCGATGCCACCGATGCCAACAAAGTGAATTGCACCGACATCCCCGGGTAATTTGGTGGCCGCGTTCATTTCGGTGCTCCCTGTCCAAGTCCCGCTGGTGCAAGGTTCTCGACCAGTGTCGCAAGCCGCCCGGTGGCGTCCGGTACTGCGCAACGTAAAGCCGCGTTTGCCATTGCGGTTGCCTTGTCAGGGGCCTCTAGAAAAGCCGCTATCTGCGCGCTGAGTGTCGCGACGGTCAAGCCCGGTTCGGGCATCAGAATCGCGGCATCGGCCATGACCAGCGCCCGGGCGTTGGCGGTCTGTTCGTCGCGAATAGCACTGGCGAGTGGGATCAAGATAGATGGCCTGCCAATCACCGATACATCGGCTACCGATGACGCCCCAGCGCGGCTGATGACCAGTTGTGCCTCGCTCATACGGCGCGGGATATCATCAAAAAACGTTTCGACCTCGGCCGCGATCCCGTGATCGGCATAGAACTCTGCAACCCGTTTGATATCTTCGTGGCGCGCCTGATGGCTGACCCGAAGGTGCTTGAGATGCGCAATTGGCAAATCGACAAGCGCTGGTGGCACCAGATCAGACAGAATGCGCGCGCCTTGTGATCCGCCCATCACCAGAACCGACATGGGATAATCACCCGGCGCAATATAGCCCGCCCCTGCACGATCAAGTATTTTTGCCCGCACCGGATTGCCGGTATGTACGCCCGTGACACCTGCGGGCGTTGCTGTGGGCCAACTGCCGCAGGCCAGCTGGTTCACATGCTTGGCAAAAAGTTGGTTTACCCGTCCCAAAACGCCATTTTGTTCATGGATTATTCGCGGTCTCCGCAGCAGCCATGCCGCCGCCAACGCCGGAATACTGGGGTAGCCCCCAAACCCGACAACCACGTCCGGACGATCACGCTGCATCGCAAACAAACTGTTCAGCACACCAATCCCCAATACGAACGGCACGATCAATTTTGCCCAAAAACCACCGCGGGCAAAGGTCGACGCGGAAATCTGTTCAATCTCAACCTCGGACGGAAAGCCTTTGGTATAGCGCGCTCCGCGCCGATCCGTCGACAGCTTAACCCGCCAACCTTTGGCAAGCATCGCCTCGGAAAGCGCTTGAGCCGGGAACATATGCCCACCAGTGCCGCCGGCAGCCAGTAATAGCAGACGGGGTTTTGTGTTCATCTCACGCGGGCTCGCAGCAGATCGCCAATTTCGCCTTGAGCGCGCGTGCGCGTAAACGCCAACAGCATGCCCACCGCAATGCCACCGGCAATCAGCGAAGAACCGCCATAGCTGACAAAGGGCAGCGTCATCCCCTTAGCTGGCAAAAGTCGCACCGCAACCCCCAAATTAATAAAAGCCTGAACACCAAAAATACACGCCAGACCCGTGCCTGCAAGTCGAATAAAAGGATCGCGCTCGCGCATCAGCCGCAGCAGGGTTCGCACCACAATGATCAGATACAGCACGATGATAAACAGCACCATAATCAATCCAAACTCTTCTGCGGCCACAGCAATGATAAAATCTGTATGCGCATCTGGCAGCGACCATTTTACTTGTCCCTCGCCCACACCAACCCCTAAAATCCCGCCCTCGCGGATTGCGTTTGTTGCATAACCCAATTGCGACGTCGGGTCGAAGTCAGGATAGAGAAACCCATCAATCCGGCGGGCAAAATGCTCGGAATGCCCATAGGCGACACCACCGATAGCCACCACCAGACCGGCCAGCGCCAAAAGCAGCGTCATCGGGGCACCAGCCACAAAATACATCACCGCCCAGCCAAAAAACACGATACACGCCTGACCGAAATCAGGCTGAAAGATCAACATGCCGCAGCACACCATCATCAACACCAAAGACCATAACCGACCGGGCGGGCCATTGATCTCTTGCGAGGCCGCCAGCATCCAAGCGGACACCACGACAAAGCCCGGTTTAAGAAATTCGGATGGCTGTATCGAGGCAAACCCCAACGAATACCAGCGCACCGCACCCTTGCCAAAATCAGTACCAAACTGCGGCAGCAGCGCGATTGACACAAACGCCACCAAAAAGCCAATCACCGACAGCCGTCGCACCAGTTTTGGCGTCATCATCGAGGTCACCACCATCGCCAGCAAAGCCAGCCCGCCAAACACCGCCTGACGCTTGACATAATGAAAAGCCTCAAAGCCATTTTTGGCCGCCAGAGGCGGCGACGCGGCCAGACCCAGAAGGATGCCAATGGAAAATAAAATCAGAATACAAGACAAAGACCCGCGGTCGATTGTACGCCACCATTTGGGTAATATCGCTTCGCCGACCCGCATGGGTGCGGATCCATACACCATCTCTGTCATTTAAACCGCCAACTGCTGTCTCAACAAAATGCGTCCCTTTGCGGGATCTGGGGTTAGTAATACATAAACCGCCCCTTCAAAGCCAGTGCAAATGCTTTTAACTTGCACTCTAATTCAGATCAGTGCAGCCCTGCACCATGATGTATGATACAATTATTATAGGCGCTGGCGCCGCAGGAATGATGTGCGCGGCCCAATCCAAGGGGCGCGTGCTGTTGATCGATCACGCCAAAGCCCCGGGTGAGAAAATTCGCATTTCCGGCGGCGGGCGCTGCAACTTTACCAATATGCATACCACACCCGACAATTTTCTGTCGCAAAACAGTCACTTCTGTAAATCCGCCCTGCGTCGCTATAGCCAGTGGGATTTCATCTCACTGGTGTCAGACCACGGGATTGCCTATCACGAAAAAACCTTAGGGCAACTGTTTTGTGACGGCTCGGCCAAACAGATCATCGCTATGCTGCGCAGCGAGATGGAGCGCGCACGGGCCGAACTGCGGCTGCGCTGTGCGGTGACCGCCCTGTGTAAAACCGAAGATGGCTTTGCGCTTGAGCTCACGCAAGACGGTCAAACCATCTCAGCTCAATGCCGTCAGTTGGTGATTGCCACGGGGGGCAAGTCGATCCCCAAAATGGGCGCGACCGGCTTTGCCTATGACGTCGCTGACCAGTTTGATATCCCATTGACCGAAACCCGTGCCGCGCTGGTGCCGCTGACATTTTCAGATGCGCGGTTCAAACCGCTGGCCGGCACCGCTTTGAAGGCAAGGATCAGCAATGCAAGCGCCACCTTTGACGAGGGGATGCTGTTCACCCACCGCGGGTTGTCGGGGCCATCAATCCTGCAAATTTCATCCTATTGGCGCGAGGGCGAGGTGATTTTTGTCAACCTGATCCCCGACATCCCGCTCTATGATCTGCTGCGCACCCAACGCCAGGCGCAGGGCCGGCGCAATCTCACAACCGAGCTGGCGCACCACCTGCCGGCACGGCTGGTGGAGTATCTGACCGCGCACCTGGCACTGAGCAGCAATCTGGCCGATCAATCCGACGCGCGTTTAATCGAGATTTGCAGCGCATTAAAGGCCTGGCCACTGACACCGAACGGATCTGAAGGGTACCGCACCGCCGAAGTGACGCTCGGGGGCATCGACACCGACGCGCTGTCGTCAAAGACGATGATGAGTAAAACCGTGCCGGATCTGTATTTCATCGGTGAGGCGGTGGACGTGACCGGCTGGCTGGGCGGGTATAATTTCCAATGGGCCTGGTCGTCGGGCTGGGCCGCCGCACAGGCGCTGAGCAGCCGGGCCTAGACCCGTTGAAGATGTACGATAATCTCGCGCTCAATACCGGTGAACGCCGCCCCCTTCCAATCGCCAACCACCCGCACAACCCGTAGCCCTGCCGCCGTGGCAAAGGCTTCGATCTGGGCCAAGGTGCAAAACCGCAGGCAGCTGCGCGAAATCACCGGGGCCGTGCGATCCGCAAAGGCGTGATATTGATCAAAGGTGACGTAATCGTCTGTGATCTCGACCAGTTGATGCCAAAGCCGCACCGCCACGTCATCCGCGGTGACCAAGGCGATTTCAGACCGTGCGGGCACCCAGTTTTGCCACGGCGCACAGGCCGGATTACGGGTTTCAAACACAAACTGCCGGCCTGGGGCCAAAACCGCAGCCACCGCAAGAAAGGCCTGCAGGATATCATCATCCGCCAACAGGCATTGAAATGCGTGGCCGGTCATATAGATCAGATCATAGCGCTGATCACTGTGAAAGCTTTGCAACGTGCCGTGTTGCCAGTGCACAAGTGCCGCTCCGGCGCGCGCACGGGCCACCGCAAGCATCGCCTCAGCCGGATCAAGCCCGGTGACCCCGACGCCCATGCGCGCCATCTCAACCGCCAGCGCGCCGGTGCCGCATCCGGCGTCCAACACGCGGGCCGGTGCTTTTTCGGCTCCGACAATCCGGGCGGCCAGCGCAAGATAATAATCCCAATCAGGTCCGCCTGAATTTATCAGATCATATAATGCCACAAGGTCTTTTTGGTCATAGCATCGGTCGATCATAGCCGGTTTTTCCCGTTATGCCCTTTTATAAAGCCCAGCCGCCACACAGCTGCAAACGCCAACTTGCCACCCTCTGCCTGATGGTCAAATCGCATAGCGAGCACTGACGCAATCCAGAAGCTCACATAGGCCTTGCTTAGGCGAGCCTGCGCCGCTGCACCGCTACCAGGCCGCCAATGGAACCCGGCTGACCCATTCCAAGCCTTGCACGACATGGAGATCGGTTTAAACTTTTGACCCCACCAGCGTCTTGCGAGACCAGTCGAGACCCTTCTTGAACCATCCGTTAACTGTCGCGATCAGCACCGCAAAAACCAGCACCGATCCAAGCGCCGTTTCATTCACTATTATCCATGTCCAGATATGTTGCCAAAATACAGGTTCCAAATGCCATCCAATCAAAAAATAAAATTTGTTTAATGGTGCCAAAGTAGACACATGGACGTGCGTGTAAAGTTATTTTTGTGCCGCGCCTGTCACCTGTCGGATAAAATCATCGCCGCGCTGTTCAAAATTATCATATTGATCAAAGCTGGCCGC
>UPTG01002755.1_pt1 | contig 11740 bp, 9 predicted proteins | sample 2160121 | NCBI WGS metagenome assembly UPTG01 (sample SAMN06266255, study PRJEB28933) | marine metagenome | isolation source: Columbia River Estuary | place: USA:Columbia River Estuary, USA | collected 2014-07-27 | reverse complement strand
GGAACTGGAAGAGCGGGGACCACATTTCTTGTGGATCTTCTGTTTCATCTCGGTCTTGATACCGGTTATCAGGCCGACTCAATAGAGAATTACAAGTATCCGAATGCGCGTGCTGGTTTGGAGGTGGATCTCCTGAAAAATCTGGTCTCTACATGCGTCAGTTGCTATCTATTGCTGTGCGTGATGATGCTCCCTTTATCTTTCTCAATGCCTGGAATGAGTGGGCGGAAGGAAATTTTTTAGAACCAGATATGAAAAACAAAGATGGAAGATTGAAAATTATTAAAAAGTTAATTTTCGAAAACGAATCCAATAGCAAGTAAAAAATTTATTGTTTGTAATACCAAAAGAAATGGTTCCAGGAGGTTGGCCCATTCACTTAAAAATCACCTTTAATTAATATGGGAGTAGAAATATTTAAAAATAATGTCGCCATTATGAAACCTTAGTATTCATTTTTAAATGAATAAAAATATTAAAAGCCACTCTTTTTTATAAAATAAATTCCAATATTCTAATAAATAGACATTTTAAAAAGATTGATCGACTCAGAAAAAATAAAGTGTTCGGATTAAATTAAAAATCGATTAACATGGAAAAAATAAAGGAATAATTAAATACGTAAATCCAAATAACTATTTATGGATAGTACTTGTCCGTGAAATTTTATTGCATCACTATATTTTTCTGGAATAGGCAAAACAATGATTATTCTCTTTTACTCAGGTTTCTTAAAAAGATTAAAGGCTGATATTATTTACTGAAAATAACGAAAAAGGTGAGGAGCAAAGCAAAGCCCGTGCTCAAGACAATGCTTGGCTCTTCAAGATATTTGTTTTTTTAAAAAAATATAAAAAGTAATTTTCAAAATCATCTGACGTAAAACTCACTTTAAAACGTCCATCTTCAGGACTGATGTGAAACCCATCTTTCATCGTTCCGTGAAAGTCTATTTTCACACCTTTTTGAAGTAGTCCTTGGGCTTTCCCTCTTAATGTTTTTTGAACTTCGGTATAGTCCTCTTCCGGTAAAAGAATCTCGAGTCGCTCTTCTTTTCCAAAATAGGTTGTCCAATAATCAATTAATTTTCCGATTAAGCCTTCCACAAATTTCTCATCTTGAAAAGCACCTGAAATGGGCTCAGAGATGACTTCCCAAATGATAAGGTCTGTAATTTTTTGTTTTAAAACACCAATGGCTTGGCGCGATGAAAGTTTGATCTCAGCTTCATGCTGAATTCGTTTTTCTTCAGCTTTCTTATCCGCAATAGCGATAATGGTTTTAGCTTTCTTTTCGGCCTCTTGAATAATGTTTTGTGCCTTTGTTTTTGCTTCGGTTATTATTTCGGTTCCTTTTGATTTTGCTTTTTCAACGCCTTCGTTGTAGACTTTTCAGGTCAGTTCTTCAATATTACTATTCATAAAAGGCCTCTTTAAGTTTCATGTTGAATAATGATTGAATGAAAGTACAGAAAATTGAGGATTGAAGGGCGCCTAAAAATATGAATGATATCAGTTTTAAAGCGTGGCGCAAGCCTCTAAACGAAGGCACAAAAAAAGCGTCAAAAGACGCTTTTAAGAAGTACTGGTGTGCAGCGCTTATTTCGTGGGCGCTAAACTTTCTAGAGCAAAGAGAGAATCGTCTAAGCCTTGGTTAATTTTAATGTTCGTCATCTTTAATGTGGTTTTGTGCTGCTTTTTCACATCTTCCATACTCACCTCATCAGCCACCCAAACATCGCTTACTTTCCTATAATTGTAAAGCGCAAACTTTTGCATTTCCGTCTTTACATAGTACTCAATTTTTTCAGCGGTATATTGGGATTTATTAATGTACATCACCAATTTACTGTAAGGTGATTTTGCATCTTTTGGGGTTAACATTACTTTAAATGCATCGCCCTCATAAGTCATGAGACCGGCAGAATATTTTTCTGCAAAATCTGAGCTCGCCATATCATCTAATGAGAAATCTGACTTGTTAAACGCATTGCTTTCTGCCATGTTGGTTATCTTCTTTGGCTTCTTAAACATGGGCAGATAGAGGTAGATCTCATCATTCGGCAAGGTTAAGGTAGCGATGCCCGCATCAGATTCAGGGAAGGTATAACGAAACAGTTTTTTCGTTTCTCCTTTTTGCAAGAGCTCGGCTTTTTTGACTTTGCTCTTTCCTGTTTTTAAATTGCTCATGGTCATTTCTATGTCCACGCTTTTGTCTTTAATCTTCGCCAAGTTGGCGTCTAGTTTTTCAACAATGGTCAACGCATCTTGCGCTTGCAGCCCAAGTGCACCAAAAGAAAATAAGGTAATGATGAAAAGTGACTTTACATTCATAAATAGGTGATTTCTTTAATTTTGATTTCGAACTTCTTTTAATAGGCGCTTTCTTTTCCCCAGAAGGAGTATAGCCGGGAGCAAAGTTAGGGCACCCATGCTTGAGCCCAACATGCTTAGCGCTATTAATACCCCAAAATATACCATCGGCATTAAATCTGAAAAAATGAGTATTAAAAATCCTGCGGAGACAGAAATGAAATTTATGAGAATGGCTTTGCCGCTGATCATGATGGCTTCTTCTACCGCATTGTTTAATTCAAATTCTCGATGCAGCGCACTGTTAAAATGAGTGATGTAATGAATGGAATAGTCTATACCTATCCCCATGGCGACACTGGCGACCAAGACTGTTACCACGTTGAGTGGAATTCCCGTAAGGCCCATAACGCCATACAACACTGCAATGGTTGCAATGATTGGAACACTTGCATACAGCCCTTCTAAAAGGGATTTGAAAATGAGGCTCACTAAGGCAATGACTAAAATTACTGCTATGATTAAGCTTGTAAGTTGGCTCTTGACTAAACTTTTATCGAGCTGTGCATTGACATAGGGCATGCCTGTAACTTCGATGGTAAAGTCTTCTGACGCATGCGATTCTAAATAGGTGTTGACGTGCTTTTTAAAGTCTTCGATATTCGCCTGGCCTTCGTTATTGAATTTGCCGATGATGAGTGCCTGGTCTAAGTCTTCGGTAATCAATTGACTTAAATCTTGCTGCCCTAAGATGAACCAAAGCTGCTGCACATAGGACATTTCTTCAGGAATAGGTGTTTCTCCACCAAGGGCTAAATTTAGTTTGGCCACAACATCAGCGATGGACTGCGTAGAAGTTACGTAGCCTGTTTCTTTGAGGTAAGCGCTAAAATCTAACATGCCGTTGAGCAGTTCAGGACTTTGGACTTCGCCTTTAAAAACAGCAAATACAGGTTTAGAGCCCCCAAATTTCGCTTCCATAATTCGGTCGGCTTTATTGGCTGGGTGACTTGTTTTAAAATAGTCTGCAACGCTGACGCTTCGCTCTAATTTTGAGATTCCGAAAACACCAACTAGAATGAGAACGACCCATGTGGCTATGACCCTTTTTGGATGGTTAATGTTAAGGGTGTACAGCGGTAGGAGCAAATAGCGGTACATGGCCGGCTTGCGAATGCGAATGTCTGTCTCTGGCGTTCGTTCTGTTTTTTTAGACGTGAGCGACAATAGGGCTGGAACAAAAACCAAGGCTAAGAACGCGGCGTAAAATGTGCCTAACGCAGCCAAAATACCAAAGTCTCGTATCATACTTAGGTACGCGCCAATGACAAAAGATAAAAAACCAACCATGGTCGTGAGTGCCGTTAAAGCCACGGGCAGCGTTATCATTTTTAACGATGTAACAATGGCTTGTTTTGTATCGCCCTCCGTGCTTTGGTTAATTCTATTGACCACATGAATGGCATAGGCGCTTCCCACGGCTAAAACAATAATGGGAACATTATTTGTGACCATGGACAGATTGAAGCCTAAAAGAACGAACGTGCCAATGGCCCAAAGTATGGCCAAGCCAGCAGTAAGCAAGGGGAGGATAACGCCTCGAGCGGAACGAAAGCTTAAATACAGAATGAGTGCGATAAGCACAAATGCAATGGGAATAAGCTTCAACATATCTTTTGAGATGATATCTGCGATGTAACTTGTCAAGAATGTAGACCCTGCGTAATAGATGTTTTCTGGAAGATTTAAGGAGGCTATCTTTTGCCTTACTTCCAGTGAAACAGCCTCTACATCGGTACCACTTTGAAAATTAAAAAGAACAATAGCCGCTTTTCCATCCGAGGAAACCAAGGTGCCTACAACCATTTCATTTTTTATCACTTCAGCCTTTACAGCATTGGCATCGTCTTCATTTTCTGGCCATTCGGCAATTAAGTCATCTACTTCAAAGTTGTCTCCTTCGGTTTTAAAGCTCGTCATGTTGGTAATGCTTGTCACACCAACGATGCCCTCTAACTGTGTCAACGAATCGGAAATTTGCTTGATGTGCCCTAAGGCATCGGGCATAAAAACGTTTTCACTTTCGATAATGACCAAGCCAATTTCATTGCTTCCAAAACGGTTGCCTACCTCTTTAAAGACTTGTACGATCGAGTCGGACTTTGGCAGCGCATCTACAATGTTAGAATCTACTTTTAAGAACTGCAGTTGATAGGCAAAGAATCCCGTTAGGACAATTGTTACCGTGAGAATGGCTATTCTAAATTTTACTACGAAATTGGAAAATAGATCCAAATGAAATGGGGGTATTAAGATTTAATGCTGGTAAAAATAAAAATTAGTGAGATGCTTGAAACACAAAGTTTTTTAGATTCTTACATCATCAACATTTATTAAACCTTTCCATCCTAAAGACCTTATGCGTGCTTACAACTCAAAAGCATTTTCATCTACCCAAGCGTTCAAAGCTAAATCTGCCGATGCATTTTTTGGTTCTGCCACAGCGCGCTTAGAATTGAAAGTATAATCGGCTGCGAACTTCTCTTTTTTCTCTACCAATTCAAGAAGAGCATCCGCAATGAATTCAACTTCTGTGTTGCTCATGGTTGGATGTATAGACATGCGCACCCAACCGGGTTTGTGCGAAAAATCACCCGTGTCTACCTCATCGGTTATTTGATGCGAATAGGTTTCATCTACTTCAAGAAGGTAATGCCCATAGGTGCCCGCGCAAGAACAACCGCCTCGGGTTTGAATTCCAAATTTGTCGTTTAAGAGTTTTACGGCCAGATTGTAATGCAGCCCATCAATGTAAAAGGAAACAACACCTAAGCGCTGTTTATGCTGAGCAGCTAAAATTGTTAAGCCTTTTATTCCATCGAGTTTGTTCCAGAGAATGGCTAAGAGTTCTTCTTCGCGCTGTCTTATGTTAGCCGTGCCCATCTGTTCTTTCAACTTGATGGCTAAAGCGATTTTAATGGTTTGCAAAAATGGGGGAGTGCCGCCATCTTCGCGGGCTTCAATATCATCGAGGTAGGCGCGTTCGCCCCACGGGTTTGTCCACGCCACGGTGCCTCCGCCTGGAGCGTCTGGAACAGAGTTGTGATACAGCTTTTTGTTAAAGACGAGAACACCAGAGGTTCCCGGGCCACCTAAAAATTTATGTGGACTTAAGAAAATAGCATCGAGGTATTTCCCTGAGCCGTCATCTTCATGCATGTTTATCTCTACATAGGGACCGGAGCACGCAAAGTCGACAAAGCACAACGCGTCATTGGCATGCGCTGCCTCCGCAATTTCCATAAAAGGCGTTTCTATGCCCGTAACATTAGAACAGGCCGTCACAGAAGCAATGCGCGGTCTATTAGGATATTCTGCGAAAGCGTTTTTGAAATGAGCCACGGATACGAGTCCATTTTTAGTGGGTGGAACAATCACGACATCGGCAATGGTTTCTAGCCAGCTGGTTTGGTTAGAGTGGTGCTCCATGTGGGTTATGAATACAACCGGTCTTTCCGAATCTTCAAGCTTTATTCGATTGCTGAAATCTTCATTGAGCTTTAAGCCTAAAATGCGCTGAAACTTGTTCACAGCGCCAGTCATTCCAGATCCATCTAAAATGAGCACATCATTGTCATTCGCCTTTACATGTGCTTTAATTATCGCTTGTGCCTTGTGGTATAAATTTGTCATAGCCATGCCCGAATGGTTGGTTTCGGTATGTGTGTTGGCAACTAACGGTAAGATCTCGTTTATGAATTTTTCTTCAATGGGTCTGTAAGCGCGGCCACTGGCGGTCCAATCTGCATACAGCATTTTTATTCCGATATGGTATTGGCTTGTAAGGACGGCATCTGTTCCGATAATATTTTCCCGAAAAGGTTTGAAAAAGGCTTCCAAATCGTGGACTTGATTTGAATGGGAATCACTAGAAAGCGCTGACTCAGCTGGAGTCGTTTGAAGAATAGCCATGACTTTAAGAATTATAAAGGCACAAAATTCGGATAAAGGAAGAAGAGTTTAGGTGATATTAATTACCTCCCCGAATAGAAATTTTCATTAATTAATCAAGTAATATTGCCGCTATGGCCACAGACATACAATTACGTGTTTCTTTAGTAGAAGAACGCATTCCAGATATCTTAAGACAGAAAGCCGCAGAACACCTCGAGATAGACGAACCTTCTATTTCATCTGTAAAGGTTTTAAGAAAGTCTATAGACGCGCGTAAAAAGACCATTTTCTTTAATTACAAGGTTTCGGTTTATCTAAATGAAACGGTTCCCGAAAAGGAAGCGGGCCAATTTGACTACAAAGATGTTTCTCGCGCCAAAGCCATTCACATTATCGGTTTCGGTCCAGCCGGAATGTATGCAGCGTTGCGTTGCATAGAGCTCGGCTTTAAACCCATTGTATTAGAGCGTGGAAAAAAAGTGCGCGAACGCAGACGCGATTTACGTGCTATAAATCAAGAACACACTGTAGACCCAGATTCAAACTATTGTTTTGGTGAAGGGGGCGCAGGGACTTATTCTGATGGCAAGTTGTATACGCGCAGTTTAAAACGTGGAGATGTCAGACGTATTTTTGAAAATCTGGTTTACCACGGAGCGACAGAGCAAATCCTTATTGACGCGCATCCACATATTGGGACCAATAAGCTGCCAAAGATTGTAGAGAACATTCGCGAAACCATTTTAAAGTATGGAGGCGAAATTCACTTTGAAAGTCGTGTTGTAGATTTTGAAGTGGACAACAACCAGATTAAATCGATTCGCTTGCAAGATGGAAACGAGATGCCAGCCAACCGCGTGATTTTGGCGACAGGCCATTCGGCACGAGATATTTACTATTTGCTCAACGACAAAAAGATAGCCATCCAAGCGAAGTCTTTTGCCATGGGCGTGCGCGTAGAGCATCCGCAACACATTATAGATACTATACAATACCACTGCAGTGGCGAGCGCGATGAACTGTTGCCCGCAGCTGCGTATAGCTTGGTGCAACAAGTCAATGACAGAGGCGTGTATTCCTTTTGCATGTGCCCCGGTGGATTTATTGTTCCGGCTGCGACCGCCAATGGCGAGGTTGTGGTGAATGGCATGTCGCCTTCTAAGCGAAACAACGCTTTTGCAAACTCTGGAATTGTAGTAGAAATAAATGTAGACAAAGACATTCCTAAGCACGAAAAGCATGGCGCCTTAAAAGGCTTAGAATACCAAAAAGATTTAGAGCGCTTGGCGTATACCGCAGGAGGGAAGTCCCAAGCTGCGCCAGCGCAGCGTCTCACAGATTTTGTGGAAGGGAAACTTTCAAATGATTTAAATCCAACGTCTTACCAACCCGGATTAAAATCTTCGCCTTTGCATTCCTTGCTTCCCAAGTTTCTTGGCAGCCGTTTGCGCAAAGGCTTTGCCGCCTTTGGAGAAAAGATGCATGGCTATTACACCGAAGAAGCCAACATTGTTGGGGTAGAATCGCGCACCTCATCGCCTGTGAATATTCCAAGAAATGAAAATCTAGAACACATAGAAGTAAAAGGTCTTTTCCCTTGCGGGGAAGGAGGCGGTTATGCAGGCGGTATAGTTTCTGCCGCCATGGATGGCGAACGTTGTGCCGAAGCTGCTTGTTCTCGCATAGCTTCAGATGCCTAGGCTAAATACTCATGGTTTTGGCCGGTGCAATCGGTTCAGTTTTTTTTAAAAAAATCAGATGTTGCCAAAGCGCAACTTTTTAGCTCTAAACGTATTCTGTTTGGCCATTACAAATCCGCGTCAGTGGACGTAAGTAAAAAGCAATCAAATTCTTTTGGTGACATTAACCAAAACGCCTATTTTCGACACGTATCATTTTTTTGATCGAAGCGCTGTTGTCCGAGATCTTTGAATTAGCCTCTGTAGGCTCTGAAACTTGAGAGACAGCCTTACAATGCATATAAATAAATACAGTGAATGAAAAAGTTTATTACACACCTTAGTCTAGCAGCAGTCGTTATTGCCGTAGCATGTAAAAAAGAAGAAATCTCTACACCAGTCCCGGGAATTCCTTCGCCATCTGGGTATACTTTAGATTGGTCTGATGAGTTTGATGGACAGAGTATTAACTCTGGAATTTGGAACTTTGAATTAGGAGATGGAACCGCATATGGATTGCCTGCAGGGTGGGGGAACGATGAAAAACAGATCTACACAAATAGCTCTGAAAACGCATCTTTAACAATAGATGAAGGAAACAGTGTTCTTGCAATTACGGCTCGTGAAGTGAGCCCAGGTCAGTACACTTCTGCAAAACTTACTACCAACGGGCAAAAAAGTATGCTCTTCGGACGTGTGGATGTTCGCGCAAAGGTACCAACCGGCAATGGCTTATGGCCAGCGATATGGATGCTTGGTGAAAATAGAGGCCTGGTTGATTGGCCTGGCTGTGGCGAAATTGACATCGCTGAAGTATTGGGAAATGCAAGCAGTGAATTGTACACCACGCTGCATTATACAGACGGTGATAACAAGCATGGTGAGCTCCAAAATATGGAAACCTCGCCCGGAGCATTGTACAGCGATGCCTACCATGTGTACAGCATTGATTGGACACCAGAAAAAATTGTCTTTATGCTGGATGGCACGCCTATCTACGAAGAGATGATAGAAGATGACATGAAGGAATTCTTGCGAGACTTCTATCTTGTTATGAACGTAGCAGTAGGAGGCTATTGGCCAGGTGACCCCGATGTATCTACACTTTTTCCGAGCAGTATGTATGTGGATTATGTGCGCGTTTATTCTAAAAATGGATTAACTATTCCTACACCTCCCGTGCTCGACATTGATGAAGAAACGATTGGCCAACCGTTAGATTCTAACATGGCAAATGCAGCGATAAAAGAAAGTTTTACGGCTTTTGGAGACTTGAGTATCATCGCATACGGTTCGGGCGGTGAGCCCTTGTTACGCGTTTCTGATACGGCATTAGATGGCACGCAGAGTCTTGTTTATGCCTTTCCGGGAACTTCTTGGGGGGGTGCTTATATTCAGCTAGATACACCACAAGATATGTCGTCTTATTCAACGTTAAAATTTTCGATGATTAAGCCTTCAGATTTTTATGACGCAGAAGTGAAACTTGAAAGCCCAAGCACAAATGCTACGATTTTCTTAAAGGACTATACGCCAATAGCGATAAGCAATGGCTTTGTAGAATATACGGTGCCATTGAGCGATTTTACGGGCTTAGATTTGACAAATCTGAGCGTTGCGTTTGCCTTATGGAATGCGGTTGACTCAAATCAGGGCTATGTTGACGCTGATGTACATGTAGACAATATTCACCTGAATTAAAAACAAGATTCACGCTGTCTTGAATTCGTTCAGGGCAGCGTGAAACACTTCATCTTTTCCGCTGTTGTTTTTGCTGCACCTAGAGGGAATGCACAACTTGCTGCAGACGAACCCTGCTGGCGCTTTCTAGAACGTGTCTATTTCAGTGATCAACGTGTTGCGCGCACGGATTACAAATCTGCACCAGCTTGCCGTTGCCGCGGTACAACTACAGCCCCTGCGGTACAGACAACTTCTCAGGGTCGAAAAACTGTTTTAATCCAACTTCCATGCTATCCAGAAACTCATGAACCTCTTCTATAAATTCTGGATTTTTAGCCGTTCTGTTTAAAATGAGATGAATAACCACATCTTTCGGGGAAGGCTGGTAGCCTGAAGTAATACTCCAGCATAAGCCATTTGGACATTCTACAAGCGAAAAGCGCAGACCTCCGTTGATCTGTGTTCTGTTCAAGGTAAATTCACCCCAAATGGTGCCCACACGGCAATTTGTGTTCGCGGTTTTTTCTAAACAGAACAGTTGCGCGCTAAGCTCGTCAAAGCGCTCTGGGATTAAATGCTCGTTTAACTGCTTTACAGTGGTATGAACAGGAACGGTTCTAAAAAACTCCATGTGTCTAAAATTGAAAAACAAATTTCACACTTCTCCTTCACTCCATGAGCGATGTAGGTCACATAGGCCTGTTTTACAACAAGTAATCTGTACTTACAAAGTTTGACGCTTTCGTGTCTAGCAGCTCTTGTAAAATAGCGTTGTTGTTCGCATTGTCTTTTGAAGCCACAAAGGTTCGAATAGAAAATGAACGCAAGGCATCGTGCACACTTAAGGTAGACACTGCCGAATCTTTTCTCCCCGTAAAGGGATAAACATCGGGGCCACGCTGGCACGAGCTGTTTAGATTTACGCGGCACACCAAATTCACCAAAGCATCTATGAGTGGAGCTACGCTTTTTGCATCTCTACCAAACAAGCTTACTTGCTGACCATAATTAGCTTCCGCCATGTCGTTTAAGGGAGCTTGACTGTCAGAAAACGGAACAATGGGAATAACAGGTCCAAACTGCTCTTCTTCGTACACGCGCATCTCCGTAGAGGCGGGGTACAGCACTGCAGGGAATATATAATTCTCCGTTCTTTCTCCACCTTTTTTATTCTGTATGGTGGCGCCTTTCGCCACGGCATCGTCAATTAACGCTTGAATGTATGCAGGCTTATCTGGTTCAGGCAGTGGCGTGAGATGCGCACCCTCATCCCATGGATTGCCAAATTTTAAAGCATCTACTTTTTCAGAAAACAGCTTCGTGAATTTTTCTGCAATCGCTTCATGCACATACAACACCTTTAACGCGGTGCAGCGCTGCCCATTAAAAGAGGTAGCCCCTGCGATGCATTCATTTACGGCTAAGTCTAAATCGGCATCGGGTAAAACAATGGCCGGGTTGTTGGCTTCGAGACCAAGCACCATTCTGAGGCGATTGCTCTTGGGGTGAATGTTCTGCAAGGCATTTGCCGATTTACTGTGGCCTATTAAAGCCAAGACATCTATGCGGCCATCTTGCATTAGTGGAGAAGCTACCGTGCGGCCTCTGCCAAAAAGAATATTTACTACCCCTTTTGGAAAGCTATTTTGGAAGGCCTCCATGAGCGGTGTGAGTAAAAGCACCCCCAATTTAGCAGGCTTAAAAATGGTTGTATTGCCCATAATGAGGGCTGGAATTAACAAACAAAAGGTTTCGTTTAAAGGGTAATTGTACGGCCCTAGACAGAGCACGACACCCAAGGGGCCACGTCTTATATGGGCATGGACCCCACCACTTTTTTCAAAGCGCGCACTGGCGCGATCCATTTGTTTGTAATCTTCTATGGTGTCGTAGATGTAGTCTATGGTTCTGTCGAATTCCTTTTCCGAATCCGACAAGTTTTTACCGATTTCCCACATTAACAATTTTACCACTGCCGCCCGTTTGGTTTTCATTTGATCTACAAATGTTTCCATGCACGCAATCCTATCGGCCACTTTCATGGTGGGCCAAATGCCTTGGCCATTGTTGTAGGCTGCTGACGCGGCATCTAAAGCCTCTAAGGCTGTTTTC
>UPTG01002753.1_pt1 | contig 11747 bp, 19 predicted proteins | sample 2160121 | NCBI WGS metagenome assembly UPTG01 (sample SAMN06266255, study PRJEB28933) | marine metagenome | isolation source: Columbia River Estuary | place: USA:Columbia River Estuary, USA | collected 2014-07-27 | reverse complement strand
GTGTATAATAATGGACACACTACAGAATTCGATCTAACTATTGCAGGAACTGTATGGTTTGATGTGTCCTCTGTGGCAGAATACGGATATGGAAAAGCATTTCCTGCAGGTGACTACACTGCTTTAATTACTGCAGAGTGTATTGCCCAATAATGAAAAAGCTGTTTTTGTTTTGTTTTTTAATGGTTAGTATTCAAGTAAGTGCTCACCAATTTACTCCAACTTATCCACAGTTATCTCTGTCACATATAGAAGGAGTTTATAAAACAGAAATGGTACTTTTTAATAATAGAAACGATATCGAATACTACGGGTTAGATGTGTTTGATAAAAACTGGGATCCAGTACGTTTTGCTAGTGAAAATAAAGTAGTTCCCCTAAGCTACCAAGAAAGAAAATACGTGAACATTTATATAAGAGAAATGGATGTAAGCTCAGCTCTGTATATTTGTTCTAAATCCAAGATACTAAAAAACGTAAAGGATCCGTCTATAGTAGCTTCCAGAATATGTTCAAAACTAAAGTGAGGCTTAGTGAAGGTTTTTATACTTATAATATTGCTGTTTGTAAGTTTTTGGGTGCAAGGAGATTCAAGTTCTCTTAACTTGAATCTACCTAGCTCTCCTCAAACTTATGCATCTGATCGAATACGTTCAGGTACTTTAGATTGTCAAAATGCAATAGGGTCTTCCACAAACGTGGAAGTAGGTGTAGTAGGCTTTATTGATAACGGGTATGATAGCCCTTATGTTGTTGAAAATAAAGCTAATCCGATAAGTAGTAATGATATAGGAGTTTATGCTCGTATTAATATACCTATAGGAGCCCCTCAAGAAAGAATTAATTGTAATACACTCTATCAACTAGAACTAGAAAAGAAAAGGATGGAGGTAACTAAATTAAAAGAGGAAATTGCAAACTTAAAAAATCTGCAATTTACTGATTCAAAGGACGAATAATGGCAGAGTTTGAGATCGCAGGTATGACCTTTAAAGGCGGCAAAGCAGCCGTAGTGTTTACCGCGCTTTCTACTCTTGGTGGCGCATCATGGGCAGCTTTCGAATTCTATAAAGACTATACAGATATGAGAGAAGTAGTACAAAACATAGATGTAGACGCTATTGCAGCACGAAACGATGTAATGGAAACAAAGCTAGACGAAGCAATTGAATATACTCGAGATATTAAATCTGGTCTAAGAGACGATATACTTCGCATTGAGAAACAGGCAGATAGAGCAGAAGACAAGGTACGCGCATCAGAAGAAAAAGTGCGTGAAATGATAGATAGTGCAAGCGAACGCTTTGAAAATAAAAGAGACGCACTTAGTTCTGACACCTCTCGAGAGATGAAAGAGCTAGAAGATAGACTAACTAAAAAACTACAAAGAGCGCTCGATAATCCTTTAGCAGAATAATGGAAGTCTACGAGCGAAGAAGCTTCGCACGAGACTTTATCTTTGTATGTTCCTTGGGCTTTAATATAGGCATTATCATAGGCATGATTATTTTCCTTTAATATGAGCACCTGAGAAAAAAACTTCTTGACAAAACAACCCTAACTGAGTATAATTTGAACCATGGCAAAAGAATTAACCACAATTTCTCCTGAGGGACTGGAGATAGCGAATAGTTATCTGCAATACGGCAATATTCGCGGTGTATGTGAATACCTACAGGTACCTGAGCAACAGGTAGTTGAAGTCCTAAATAAGCGTGAAGTAAAGAAGTACATTGACACAGTGTACTTGGATATGGGCTACCGAAATAAGAATAACATCGGTTCCTTGTTGGATGAAATGATAGCGTCCAAACTAGAAGAAGCCCAGGAGTCTGGTGTCTACTCTAGTAAAGACTTAGCAGATTTACTACAGATGGCTCATAAGATGCGCATTGACGAGATTAAGGCTCAGACCGATCTCGCCAAAGCCGAAAGCAGCAATATCAAAAACCAGACTAATGTGCAGATTAATGAATCAGTGCCTTTCGGTCAAGGTAATTACGGTAAGCTGATGGATAAATTACTCAATGGAACAGACTGACACTATTCAAAGATTTTTAAGGACATCAGACCAAGTTGATGAACTTGAAAAGAAACAAGCGATGCACGAAGTACAATGCGAAGAGCGTTGGAAAACGTGCTTTCAACGTTTAGAAGATGTTGAAAGAGGACTTACACGAATTGAATCCCGTATGATGGGAATTGGTGGAACAGTTATTTTGTTCCTAGCCGGTGTGCTAGTAACTCTAGCCACTAAGATGTAGGAGATCATTATGCCAGCAGGAAAAGGTACTTACGGTACAACAGTAGGTCGACCCAAAAAGAAAAAGCCTAAAAAAGGCAAAAAGAGAGGTAAATAGTATGGAAGTTTTTGAAAAGCGTGGCAAGTGGTGCTACCTAGAAATTTTAGAAGACCAAGGTATACGAAGACTGCATAAGTTTGGTACAGAGGAAGAGGCTAAACTAGCAGCTGGTTGGGTACCTCCCGCAGATTGCGGTTGCTTGGACTGTAAGTGTGAGCCTTGCGAGTGTGATAAAGTTTTAGAAGACGTCGAGGACGTGGAGCCGGTTAAGGTTAAGCCTAAAGCCGATTGGAATCTAAAAAATGAGAAAAGAGGAAGTGATAAGTAGAGATGAAATTGTAGCAGACTTTACAGAAAAGTGGGAGTATAGATATGACTCTGAGCAATATGGTATGGCCGACGCTTGGAAGATTATTTACTCAGAAAATGAAAAAGGTAAGTTTGTAGGCGATTGTGAAGATTACTCTTTATCTATTCTTTATAGACTCTGCGGCAGAAGCCATCTAAAAATGTGGTGGATGCTCCTTACACACCAGGCAGGTATTTGTTGTGTAGGGCCCAGTAAGTGGAAAACCTCTCATGCAGTACTGCGTTATAAAGGCGAGTACGTTGATAACTGGACTCGTAAGTTTGGTAGTAAAGCAGAGATTGAAAAAAATCATACTTTCCATGCTATTTACGGACATGGTTGGGCATACTTCACTGCAATCAAGATGATAGTAAGTAAAATTACACGTCTTGTCAAGGGGACATAACAATGCCCGCAAAGCGTAAAGCAAAGAAGAAAGACTCAAGACTTACTAGAGCAAAAGTATCAGGCTATAACAAGCCTAAACGCACTCCCGGACACGCAAAAAAGTCTCACATTGTAGTAGCCAAAGTAGGCACTAAAGTGAAGACAATAAGGTTTGGCCAGCAGGGAGCTTCAACGGCAGGGAAGCCGAAGGCCGGTGAGTCCGCAGCGATGAAAGCAAAACGTAAGTCTTTCAAAGCGCGACACGCCAAGAATATCGCTAAAGGCAAAATGTCGGCAGCATATTGGGCGGATAAAGTAAAATGGTAGACGAAAAAACAGGGTTTCATCCAGCAGACACAAACGGGGACGGAGAAGTATCCGAAATTGAAAAAGAAATGTATCTAGAATTCAAACGTAGAGAGCTGGAAGACAAAGATGCTCAAAGAGATGCTATTCGTAAGATGGCTTGGTTTTCTTTAGTTGGTCTTTTATTGTATCCTTTTGGTATTTTCTTAACCTCTTTGTTTGGTTTGGATCAAGCAGCAAATTTAATTGCTGACATTGCACCGACCTATTTTGCTTCTATAGCAGTCTTAGTATCGGCCTTCTTCGCCGCGGATGCAGTAGGAGGAAAGAAATAATGGAGATGTTACTTGATTTAGCAATGACTTTTTGGCAGTGGACAGTGCTAGGCGTTTTAGTACTTGCGGGCTGGTTAGTAAATAAATTTGATAAAGAAGAAGAAGTACTGATTGATTTTAAATACCCAGAAATGCCAAAAATGCAGCCTGTACCAATTGCAACAAAAGATAAAGGTTTCTGGAAAGGCATTTTAATGTGGTTAATGGGTAGTCGTAAATGGGTAATCTGCGAAGATTTTTACTACACTATCGGAGAAGAGCAATACAAGATTCCTAAAGGTTTTGAGTTTGACGGAGCATCTGTACCAAAGTTTTTAGCAACTTTTCTTTCTCCTGTCGGCGTATTACTCATGGGCGGTTTAGTTCATGACTATGGCTATAAGTATGCTACTCTTATGAGAGCCGATGGAACTATTATCGGATACCACGATCAAAAGCACATGGATGGAATCTTTAGAGATATTTGTATAGAAGTAAATGGTTTCCGTGTTTTAAATTATCTAGCCTATTGGACACTGCGTTTAGCGGGTTTTGTAGCTTGGAACGGACATAAGAAGAGGGGTACTCATTGTGAAATTCATTAAAGGTTTATTAAAAGAGCGCACATCTTGGGATGGCGTAATGCTTATTGGAATCTGCGGTTCAGTAATACTGTTCGGGGGTTTAGCAAAAATGATGGCCTGGATTGGTTTAGGCTATGGAATCTGGACACTACTGAAAAAAGAAGATTAATATGGCAGTTGAAGTAAGTCGCAGAGATATAATCTCTGAAGAAATAGTTGAATTAGGGTCTGAGGCAAAGTTCCTTAAACTTCCAATAGGTCCATACTTGAATCTATTGAACGTCAAACCGTTACCATCGCAAGTAGCAATTATTAATGCGATTAACAACCCAAAGTATCGTTTTGTCTCTGCCGCCGTTTCTCGGAGGCAAGGCAAAACATATATAGCTAACATTATTGGACAGCTCGTGTCTTTAGTGCCTGGCTCTAACATTCTTATAATGTCTCCAAACTATGCTTTGTCTCAGATCTCCTTTGATCTACAAAGAAACCTAATTAAACATTTTGACTTAGAAGTAACAAAAGATAATGCAAAAGATAAAGTTATTGAAATCTCAAATGGATCTACAGTACGTATGGGATCAGTTAATCAAGTTGACTCTTGTGTTGGGCGTTCATATGATCTTATTATTTTTGACGAAGCTGCTCTCGCTGATGGAAAAGATGCGTTCAATGTGGCACTCAGACCCACGCTAGATAAAGAGAACTCCAAAGCAATTTTTATTTCCACGCCACGGGGTCGCAACAACTGGTTCTCGGAGTTCTTCTATAGAGGCTTTTCAGAAGATTTCCCAGAATGGTGTAGTATACGAGCGACATATCGAGACAACCCTCGAATGTCAGAAACTGATATAGCAGAAGCACGTAAGTCTATGTCAGAAGCCGAGTTTCGGCAAGAATACGAAGCTGACTTTAATACTTATGAAGGTCAGATTTGGAAGTTTGATTTTGAGACACAGGTAAAAGACTTGTCTCAATTAGATACCTCAAAGATGGATGTCTTTGCGGGCTTGGACGTAGGATACAAGGATCCTACAGCGTTGTGTGTAATCGCATACGACTGGGATGAGGAAAAATACTACTTAGTTGATGAGTACTTTAATTCGGAGAGAACTACAGAACAACATGCTATTGAAATACAAAAACTTATTGATCGTTGGGATATTGATTACATCTATATTGATAGTGCTGCTCAGCAAACAAGGTTCGATCTCGCGCAGAACTATGACATCTCCACCATTAACGCTAAGAAGTCTGTACTGGATGGAATTGGACATGTATCAGGGATTATTGACAACGACAAACTTTATGTCGATCAAGAATGCAAAGAGTCGCTTAAATGTTTAGATGCTTATCAATGGGATCCTAATCCTAATCTACTAAAGGAAAAACCGAGGCATAATATGGCTTCACACATGGCAGACGGTCTTCGTTACGGACTATATTCATTTCAAACCGCAAATGTATCCTTCTAGCGACACCTGATGAAAAATAGTTATTGACAAGTCACCCTAAAGTCGATATAATTCTTTAGATGAAAATTCAGGAACTAATGGAAAATGCCTAAGTTAAAACGCGATGTTGTAAAGTATGTACGAGACAAGGCTAAGTCCAAGTATGAAAAAGGGAACGCTTGCGAGATTTGCAGTGAGACAGAGCAGCTTGACTTTCACCATTTTTATAGTTTAACACCATTACTAAATCAATGGTTGACAAAAAACAAACACAATCCTGAATACATACAAGCACTTCGGGATGACTTTATAGAAGAACACCATGCTGAGCTATATGATTACACAGTTACATTATGTCATACTCATCATTTAAGACTTCACTCAATTTATGGCAAAGACCCGGGATTAGGCACTGCAAAAAAGCAAATGCGTTGGGTAGAGATTCAAAGAGAAAAACATAATGGCATGGTATAATATTTTTGAGAAAACCCCCGTAGAAGTTGAGGAGAAGTTAAATCCTGCACAGCTTCATATGGGCAATGATATTAACTCTTCTCGAGAGCCCAGCTTTAGTTATGAAAAAGCGTATGAAGACTTAGAAATCGTTAATCGCGGCGTAAATATGATCGTAGATGACGTAGCTGAGATTCCTACTACTGTTTCTAGAGATAATGCTTTTCGAGGCGTAGTTCCTGGCATCAAGAGATCTAAGGTAGAGATTCTTTTAAACAAATCTCCTAATCCTTATCAAGACATTAACAGCTTTAAGCGTAATCTTATTACTGATTTTTTAATTGATGGTAATATCTTTATGTACTTTGATGGAGCTCATCTCTATCATTTACCGGCTACAGATGTACGTATTCATTCTAGTAAAGAGACGTATATTGAAAAGTTCACAATGCACGATGTTACTTTTAGCCCTGACGAGATTATTCATATTAAAGAAAACTCTTTCCACTCCATTTATCGTGGAGTACCTAGGCTAAAGCCTGCATTACGTACTATGATTCTCATGAAAAGCATGAGAGCTTTCCAAGATAACTTTTTTAAGAATGGAGCAGTACCAGGTTTAGTACTTAAATCTCCTAATACACTCTCCGAAAAAATTAAAGAACGTATGATGGTTTCTTGGCAAGCAAGATACCGTCCAGACGCAGGAGGAAGACGACCTCTTATCTTAGACGGCGGAATCGAAGTAGATTCGATTTCAAACGTAAATTTTAAAGAATTAGATTTTCAAACTTCGATAGATGACAATGAAAAGATTATTTTGAAGGCGCTCGGAATCCCTCCAATTATGTTGGATTCTGGTAACAACGCTAACATTCGCCCAAATATGCGGATGTATTATCTTGAGACTATACTTCCTATTGTTCGAAAAATTAATTATGGACTCGAAAGATTTTTTGGTTTCGAACTAAGTGAGGACATTTCTGATATTCCCGCTTTACAACCAGAATTACGAGATGCTTCAGCATACTACACATCTCTAGTAAATGGCGGTATTATTACTGCGGCAGAAGCAAGAGACCGATTAGGCTTTGAGCCTATTGAAGGTACAGAAGAAATACGCGTTCCTGCAAACATCGCAGGTTCAGCAACAAACCCAGACGAGGGCGGACGCCCTGTCGAAGAAACGGAGGAATAATGGGAAGTTTAAGACAAAGAGGCAAAGTCCTCGAAGCAGTATCAATGGTAATGCTAGAAGAAGGTAAAATACTTAGTAAGCGTGAATACGAGCATATCGAAACACGCACACCTATTCGAGCAGGACTTGTACTGAATTTTTTTGGAAGTTGGAGCCGTATGTTAGGTATTATGCAGAGCTCTCTTCCAGAAGTGTGGGCAGAAATTAAGAAGAAGGAAAACCCTCCTCCTAAACCAAAACCTGCTCCACCTAAAGCACCAAAGCCAGAACCTAAGGTTGCGGTCAAGCCTGCTGTTAAACCAGCAGTTAAAAAGGATTAAGATGATGAATAAAATCTTTAATCTGACGTCTACTTTCAAGACTCATGAACAGGACGATGGCTCTGTCATGATTCGCGGAATGGCAAGTACAGCTGATTTTGATCGCGCGGGTGACTCCATCTCAGCAGAAGCTTGGCAAAAAGGTGGACTAAAGAACTTTGAAAAAAATCCAATTATCTTGTTTAATCATGATTATGACAAGCCAATTGGCCGAGCCACAGGTCTGAAAGCAGGACCCGATGGTTTGGAATTAGAATGTAAGATTAGCAAGTCAGCACCTGCTAATGTTGCTGAACTAGTTAAAGACGGTGTTCTTGGGGCCTTTTCCGTAGGTTTCCGAGTCAAGGATGCTGATTATATTAAGGAAACCGACGGACTTATGATTAAGGACGCTGAGTTGTTTGAGGTATCTGTAGTATCGGTACCGTGCAATCAATCGGCTACTTTTTCGCTCGCGAAGTCTTTTGACTCATCTGATGAGTACGAAGAATTCAAAAAAACTTTCACAAATCGTGTAGATCTAGCAGGTCAGTCTCTGGCTAAGGATGAAGATATTACTTCTGGAATAGCTAGTGACCACACACCTCAAAGCGCGGAAATTAATTCCGCAGATCAGGAGATCAAGATGGATAATCAAAACATCGACTTGGAAGCTTTTGCAAAGAAGGTAGCTGAAGACACAGCTGCTAAGATTGCTATGAAGCAAGCCGAGCAAAAAGCAGCTGATGAAGCAGACGCAAAGGCAGCAGCCGAAGCAGACGTTGAAAAAGCACAGGCTCTCGAAGCCGAAGAAATCCGCGTTAAAACTGGCGTACAAACCGGCGTTGAAGCTCTTATGGCTGACGTTGAAGCTAAGCTAGCTGAAAAAGACGCAAAAATTGACGAAGTACTCAAGCAGTATAAGTCTGAACTCGAAGAGAAATCAGCAGAAATCGATGCTATGAAAAATAGCAAGAAGACTTTCTCTGACCGTTCTTCTAAGGGTGATATCACTAAGTGGGGCCAGGACTTTATGACGGCTCATCTTTTGGGTGTTATGACGCAGAAAGGTTTCAACACTTCTTTTGCTCAAGATCTACAAGAAAAAGCTGGTATCGATTATACTACTAACGCAGCAGACATCGATCAGGAAGTTTCTAATCTCATCGAGAAAGAAATCATGAATGAGCTGAAAGTCGCTCGTTTGTTCCGTGAAATCCCAGTTAATGGTGCAGCAACTGTACTTCCTATCCAGCCTGACGTTGACGCAGCTGCATGGGCAATCAATGCTACCTCTGGTAACTTGCAGAATCAAGGCAACTCTGGCGGCAACGCTAATAAGTTCCAGCCTAAGCAAGTAATCCTGAACGCTTATCGCTTGATTTCAAGCTCGTTCATGGACAACGATGTAGACGAGCAAGTTCTTATTAACTTGATGCCTATGATTGTTGAATCAGTAGCTCGCGCTCACGCAAAAGCTGTTGAATCTGTTGTTCTTAACGGTAACGGCACTATCGTCGGTCTTGACGGTGTTGCAGCTACTCATGGCACAACTCTTGACATCTCTGATGGAACCAAGATGACTTCAGCTCTCTTGCTTGCAGCACGTCAAGGAATGGGCAAGTACGGCTTGAACCCAACTGATTTGGCCTACATCGTAAGCCAGAACATGTACTACGACTTGCTCGAAGATGCTAGCTTCCAGACTCTGGACGAAGTAGGATCTGATCTTGCAGCTCGTGTAACGGGTACTATCGGAGCCGTTTATGGTACTCCAGTAGTAGTATCTGATCAGTTCCCTGCAGAAGCAGCAGGTATCCCAGCAGCATTCGCATGTTACACTCGTAACTACGTAATGCCTCGTCTTCGCGGTGTAACCGTTGAGCAGGATTACGAAGTAATGAACCAGCGTCGCGTTATCGTTGCTAGTCAGTCTCTCGGTTTCGAAGAAATCGTTGCAGGTGCCGGTGCAGACCAGCCTTGTGTTAAGATTGATCTTGTAGCTTAATACTGAAAAAGTATAGAAACGAGGGGGAGTTCATCTCCCCCAAGTTTTTACTAATGGACTTATAGAATATGGCAGACTTAATAACATTGGAAGATTATAAAGAAGCGGAAGGAATTTCAACTCCTAAAGACGACTTGAAATTATCTGCTTTGATTCCATCCGTGAGTCAATTAGTAAAAACTTATTGTGGAAATAGTATAGTAGATTATTATAGCTCCGCTAAAGCGGAAGAGTTTACAATTAACTGGGGCACTAACCTTGTTCAGCTTACAGAAAGCCCTGCAAATGCTATCACTACTGTACAGTATAGAGATAGCTATAGTGCTTCCTACAAAACTCTCCCTGCAACAGAGTGGTTCCTAGATAAATCAACCGATACTGTTTACAGAGTGAATAAAAGTGGCACAGCAGTGAATTGGCCTACCGGCCCAGGATCTGTAAAAATCACTTATACAGCAGGATATGAAAATTGTCCTGAAGATTTAAAACTAGCGGTTATTGATTTGATTACTTACTATCATAAAGATGAGCACAAAGCTCGTCAAACAATAGCAGGTGCAAGCATTCAGAATAATGCTTCTTCAAGTCAAAGAGATAACGTAGCGTTCCCTGACCATATTAAAAGAGTCTTGGATTTATATAAAAACTTCTAATGAGTACTCAGAGTCTACTAAGGTTTTTAGAAGAATTGAATAAAGACCTATCGGCACCTGATATAGCCCAAGAGAAGAGATTAGAGTATAACTTAAATACTCATACTTTTGGATATGAAGAAGAAGTTTTTATACTGGAAATGTTAAAAGAGTTACGTACTCGTGGTATAAGAATAAGCAAGAAAAGATCAGATAACTTAGTAAGACTGGCAAATATTTTTACAAAAGAATTATATAAAGAGTTATCCGCCTTAAACGAAAAAGCAAAAACAAAAAGCGGTATAACCAGACTATCGGGCAATGATAAAAATTTTAGTTTTGTATTCACAACAGATATACGAACTGGAAAATGTCCAAATAATTGGGCTCAAGGACAAGCAGACGTTTTTGATAAAATAAAGCAAGCAATATACGATGAGTTGACCAATCAGAAATTTGATCCAGACAATCAGTATGATACCAAACAAATCATATTAATAGTTGATGGAGAATTAGTATGAATATAACAATCACAAAAAATATAAGAGATATATAACATGGGATACACGATTAAAGAAGCATCACAAAAGCTTGGAATATCTGAAACTACAGTTAATAGTTTTATAAGCAAGCTAGACTTAAAAGTTAAATATAAACCTATTAAAATTAATGTTAAATCAATTATAGGAGTTAGGCATCAAAAGATTGTAAATTGTAAATATCTTACTGATATTCAATTTTGCAGGATTAAATTTGCTATTAATCTAAACAATAAAATCAAAGAAAGTTATAGAATTGAGAAAATTACTTTAGGTATGAGAGAAAAATACAATAAAAATAAAAACCATGTTAAAAAATATATGAAGTCTAAACACTTCGATTTTTTTAGCATAACATTTGGAGATATAAAATAATGAATATAGTTAATTTAGTTGGAAGACTTGGAAAAGATGTAGAGTTAAGACAAGCAGGAGATAACAAGGTTACAAGTTTATCTTTAGCTACTACAGACGGCTTTGGAGACAATAAAAAGACAAATTGGCATAATGTATCTTTTTGGAATAAACAAGCAGAAGCATTAGCTAAGTATTGCTCTAAAGGTAGTCAATTAGCAATTACTGGAAGTATCGATTATTATCAAGATAAAGAGGGTAATTATAGAACACAAATTAAAGGTTCAAGCTTTGAGTTTATTGGTGGTAGTGGTCAAGGTAATAATAACCAGCAAGGATATCAAAAACAACCAAATCCAACTTATGAAAAATCTATCCAAACACAAACAAAGTTTGATGCTAATAATCTTGATGATATTCCTTTTTAATAATTTAAATAATCTATAAAATATTGACTTATATTATATAGTACGCTATAATATATATAAGAAGTTAAGAAAATATAACCAACAAAAGGAAAAATAAAAATGACAAATAAAATGAATAAAAACGATGTAGTAATTAATA
>UPTG01002746.1_pt1 | contig 11772 bp, 14 predicted proteins | sample 2160121 | NCBI WGS metagenome assembly UPTG01 (sample SAMN06266255, study PRJEB28933) | marine metagenome | isolation source: Columbia River Estuary | place: USA:Columbia River Estuary, USA | collected 2014-07-27 | reverse complement strand
AGGAGGGCCCCACACTTACAGGGCCATTGTTATCTGAGGGCTCCGGGTACAGGGGCCGTAAATATAATAGTAGAAAGAAATACGTTTTTTGTGTTTTTTTAATTTTTTAAATTGGTAAACGGAAATTTCCCCCGACTTTAAGACTTTAAGTAGTTTTTAGAACAGTTGTTGAAAATTTTCCCGAAAATAAAATTTTTCATTTTTCCTAAGAGGACCTAGGAGTAGTCTGATGAATTAGAATAACTACAGAAGAATTACTCTGACTAATCTAAGATCTAGAAAATAGATAACCATTTCTTTTTGTATGTTTGGCGCACACACTTTTTTTGTAGAATTTCATTTTTTCATTTTTTCAAATAGATCCTACGCACTTTTTGAAACTTTTTAGAGTATTAGAGTATAATAATATACATAAAACAACAAACTATGGAAGATCAAACAAACCAAGGACGATCAGATCGACAAATGGAAGAGAGTTATAAACTTCTCGCCATTTCAATTGCTGGAATTTCTGGACTATTAATTGGACTATTCATTTTTAATCTACTAGGATGAGCAAAGTAAAAGATACCTGGAAAACGAAAGAGGTTGGTGGACGAAGATACATGATTTGTCAAAACTCTAATCCTGAATTAAGTAAGTATCCACAATGGGGTCCTGAAGAAGGTGTATGTGATGAATGGGCGGAAGTTGGTCATGAAACATCTGCATTAACCTGTTGGAGATGTACACAAAGATCTTTATCAGTATAAGATATTAACTGATTAACTTAATCAAGGGACGATGTCCCTTTTTTAGGATATTATCTTACTATGTTAATTTAATGTTATCAATTATCATTTTTGTTAACACTGTGGTAATATATAAACTATAAACCTAAAAAAAGAGTATGACTATGAAAAACTTTATTACGATTTTATTACTATTAGTATCAACATCGATTTTCTCTCAAACTAGAACTACTGAGATAACACAGACCAGTGAAAATTTATATGACGTTGTAATCAAAGATGGTACGATTAAACAGACTGGTCAATACATTAAGGTAGAAGATAGACTCGAAGCACATGGTGATTGGACATTATTTTCAGATAGAACTGTATTAACACGAGGAGTATTCAATAGAGGTGAACTGGTACAAATTACAGTGTATCAAGATGGTGAGAGAAAAACTTACACAAAAACTGAAATCGAGTTAAATCGCCTAAAGGCAAAGATATATAGATTAGAGAATATGTTATTATCTTCTAACGAATAATCAGATATTTTCTAACGAATTTGTGACGTAGTATTATATAGATTTCTAGAGCCGACGAAAGTCGGCTCTTTTATTTTAGAGAGATAAATAAACAAACTCAATAATCTGAGTACAATACCTATAATAAAATTATTTAGATGGCAAAGAAGAGCACAAACAGAACACCAATGTTGGATCAATTCGGAGAAGACCTAACGGCAATGGCCGCTGAAGGAAAACTGGATCCAATCATTGGTAGAGATGATGAAGTTTATCGCATCTGTCAAATCCTTTCACGTAGAAAAAAGAATAATCCAATTATCTTAGGAGATCCTGGAGTTGGTAAGACTGCGATCGTTGAAGCAATTGCTCAACGCATCATAGACAAGAAAGTTGCAATGACACTTACCGGTAAAAGAATTGTTTCCCTTAATATTTCAAATATCGTTGCGGGTACTAAATACCGTGGTGAATTTGAAGAACGTATGAAACTAATTGTAGACGAACTCAAAGAGAATAAAGACGTTATTGTTTTTATTGATGAGATCCATACATTAGTTGGAGCAGGTGGTGTTAGTGGATCTTTAGATGCATCTAATATTCTTAAACCAGCTCTTGCACGTGGACAAGTTCAATGTATTGGTGCCACAACTCTCGATGAATATCGCGAAAACATCGAAGACGATGGAGCATTAACTCGTCGTTTTCAAGAAGTTTTTATCGATCCACCATCAATCGAAGATTCTATTGAGATTCTTAATAGAATTAAAAAGAATTATGAAGATTACCATGCAGTTGAATACACTCAAGAAGCTATTGAAGCATGTGTAACTTTATCAGATCGATATATTACTCAACGTGAATTACCGGACAAAGCTATTGATTTAATGGATGAATCAGGAGCCAAAGTTCACCTTACACAGGTGAAGGTGCCTGAATTCATTAAGGTAGCTGAAATCGAAGCAGATGAAGTTAAAGAAAAGAAGTTGTCCGCGGTCGAAGAACAAGATTACGAAAAAGCAGCAAACTTTAGAGATGCTGAATTAAAAAAGCGCGAAGAAGTTAGGTTACTTACGGAAAAATGGCAAGCTGATTTAAGAATTAATCGCAAGCAAGTCACATATGACGACATTGCCGAGACAATTTCTCAAACTACTGGTATTCCAATTTCAAGAATGACAGATGATGAAAGTAAGGTCATTGTGGAAATGGAAGCAAGACTTAAAGAAATGATTATTGGTCAAGATACTGCAGTTGAAGGTCTTTGTAAAGTGATCAAGCGTTCTAGAACGGGTGTATCATCTTCTAAAAAACCAATTGGTTCATTCATGTTCATTGGCCCTACGGGTGTTGGTAAAACTGAAACTGTAAAGGCACTTACCGAATATTATTTTGGATCAGATGCAAACTTGATCAGAATTGATATGTCAGAATATCAAGAAAAGTTTAACGTAAGTAAACTTATAGGTTCTCCTCCGGGATATGTTGGATTTGAAGATGGTGGTCAATTGACAGAACAAGTTCGCCGTAAACCTTATTCAGTAGTTCTATTTGATGAAGTTGAAAAAGCACATCCAGATATCTTTCACACTCTTCTTCAAGTGTTAGACGAAGGACGATTAACAGATTCTTTAGGTCGCACTGTTGACTTTACGAATACAATCATCATTATGACTTCAAACATTGGAGCTAAAAGAGTTTCTGATTTTGGAACAGGCATCGGATTTGAAAGTAAATCAGGTATTGCAACTCAAAAGGCACACGTAGAAAACATCATTCGCAAGGAACTTAAGAATAAGTTTGCTCCAGAATTCTTAAACAGATTAGATGATATTATTCTATTCGATGGTCTTAAAGAAGAACATGTAATTGAAATTGCAGAATTAGAACTTAATAAACTTATCAATCGAATGGCTGATCAAGGATATAAGATCAAAGTAAATAAAACTGCAAAGGTGTTCTTAGCGCAAAAAGGATATGATCCACTATATGGAGCTCGTCCCCTAAAGAGAGCAATCCAAAACTATGTGGAAGATATTCTCGCAGATGCAATTATCAATAAAGAAATTGAAGAAGGATCTAAGACATATACTATATCACATAAGTCTGGCGAAGATAAACTTTCTTTGAAATAATAGTATAATATTAGATAATCATACTCTCGTAGTTTACTAATATTATAATATGTTATTCAATCAAGCTTTTATCAATTTAATTAAAGATATCAAAGAAGACGGTCAGCTCTCTCAACCTCGTGATATGAAGGTTAAAGAACTGACCGTCCATACTTTGAAATTTGATCCTACTCAAACAATCGCTAACTTTAGTTCAAGATCATTTAACTGGAAGTACTTTGCAGGTGAACTGGTTTGGTATATGAACAAAGATAGAGATATTGAATACATTAATAATTTTTCAGGTTTTTGGAAAGGTATTACAAATCAAGGTACAAATCAAATTAATTCGAATTATGGTTCACTATTGTTTGGTGACCAACTACAATGGGCTCTTGATTCTTTAAAGTCGGATAAGAATACTCGTCAAGCAATTGCCTTTTTAAATCAACCTAAATTTCAGTTTGAAGGTAATAAAGATTTTGTATGTACAATGTACCTTAATTTCTTTATTAGAGATAATAAATTGAATATGAAAGTACAAATGAGATCTAATGATATTTTCTATGGTCTTACGTTTGATGCTCCTTTCTTTAGCGTTGTACATCAACATATGTGTCTATGGTTATTAGAAACGTATCCAACCTTAGAATTGGGTACCTACTATCATTGCGCAGATAACATTCACTTCTATGAACGCCACTTTGATTTAGCAGATGATATTCAAACTGAATCAGTTCAAGATTTGCAAAATTATCAAATGAATATTACTACTCCATTATTCTATTTAAATAGAGGTAATATGGTAGTAACAGAATCAGGTAATAAGTTTATGAAAGAAGTAAACGACTCCGTAATGTCTGAATCAAAACAAGTGATATATAATCAGATACTAAAAAAATATCTTAATATTGTATTAATAGATTAACATATTATATATGTCTGACGTACCTTATTTTGAAGTCAATTCTGATTCAACTGATTTTAACCTATTTGCAAGCGGTCCAATAGTAGACACTGATGCATTCTATAAAAGATTATATGAATTCATTTATGCAAATTTAAATTCAACATATAAATCCGAGTTATTGTGTTATCTTGTAAGTCCAGGAGGAATAATAATGGAAGCAACACTTGATGAAGGTTCATATATGAAATCTCTACAAAAATGTGTAGAGTATTATAGAGAAAACGAAGAATATGAAACCTGTAATAAAATTAAAAAACTAATAGAAAAACATGGACTATAATAAAGAGTTTCAAAAGTATGCAATGAGTGATCACAATGTAAGTTCACTTAAAATGCATTACTATCAAAAACAAGTTGAATCATCAATGACTCCTTACATTCTTGAAGAAAGAGAATTGAGAGCAACTCAAATGGACATCTTTTCAAGATTGATGATGGATCGCTTACTATGGGTCGCGGGACCTGTTAACGATCAAATGTCTACAGTGGTCCAAGCACAGTTGATGTTCTTAGATACAACATCTGATTCAGATATTACAATGCATATTGATTCTCCAGGAGGATCTGTTAAATCAGGTCTTTCTATGGTAGATGTCATGGATTATATTAAATCGGATATTAGAACTATTAACACTGGAATGGCAGCATCGATGGGATCAGTTCTTTTAGGAGCTGGAACCAAGGGCAAAAGAATGTCATTGAAGCATTCAACGACTATGCTACACCAATCATCAGGTGGATTCAGTGGAAATATTCAAGATGCTGAAATAGACTGGAAGAACTGGCAAGAAGTTAACAAAGAATTGTTCGTATTACTTGGATCATATTGCGGTAAAAAACCAGAACAAGTTATGAAAGATGCAACTCGTGATTTTTGGCTAAGTGCAGAAGAAGCAAAGAAATATGGTATCATTGACGAAATTATTTCTAGAAGTTAATATATAAAACATGAAAGTATATCTACATATAGAAAAACATAATCTAGAATATCTTAATAAGATATTAAGGAACTATAATAATATAATAGATTCTATTGCATATTCCTTTCAATCTAAAGAGGACTTAGTCATGGTATCTATATCATATGATGATTATTTATTCTTAGCAGATCACAATGCTTTTAAAGAAATTTAAAAATAAATATAATATAATACTATGACGAAGAGAGAGAAAACCACAGCCTTGTTTATTGAATTAATTAATGAACAAATGAAACCACATGGTTTAACATACGAAGACGTCAAAGAAATTCCAGAGTGGTACATGAAGTATACTACAACTCCAGAAAAAGAAAAAGAATTTTTAGAGTATTGTATTAACAGAATACAAAAGGTTCTCAGGTTAAATAAATCAATGGCAGAAAACGAAGCACATTGGTTTATCTTACAATGGGGATTAACAACATCACGTAACGTTAATAAAGAAAACGTTCAAGAAGTTAAAAACCAAAAAATGAAGTAGTATTATACTAAGATACTATTTACTTAAACCCGGCAACTAACCGGGTTTTTTTGTGATAAATACATAGTGGAAATACTAAACAAAAATTGGCTAACTCAAGATCCTTTTGATTATGAATTAAAAAGGTATAAGCTTCTCGGTGCTATTAAAAAAATACAAGCAATGGTTGAAGCTGGCCATTTGTATTCTTCATTGTTAGAAGTTGAAAGTCACTTAGATGATTTGTATAAGCTAAAACACGGAAAGGATGCAATAGATGATCGACTTAAGGTTCTTAAGGGAATTAACTTAGATACCATGAGTTTAGAATATGAATATCCCAAGGACGCAGAACCTATTATGATGTTATATCAACTGTGCGATATTGCCATTGAGTATTTTGAAGAAATTTTTAAATTGATTAGAAGCAAATGGAGATTACATTCTAAGAAAATAAATTTAACTGAAATTCCAAGTACTAGACCCAACAGAAAAAAAGGATACGTGTTTTTAATAAATAAAATGGATAAGGATAATAACATATTAACTTATTCATATAATAAGTTAGCATCTATAAATAGTGAATGGAAAGATTTGAATTTGAATCTAATTGATGTGAAGATTTCAAATGTGAATGATATTGGAAATTACATTGAAAGTATTGATAAAATAGATAGTGAAAATAGATTTTGGAGATGTGATCATTCTTTAGAATATGATCATGAAGATTGCATTTTACCATTATTAAAATACAATCTATTTTATAAAATTACAGTTTCCTAACACGAATATATATAAGAAACAAATAGAACAACATGGCATACGTAGCAAAAGACGATATAATACTATATATTGAATCTGAATTTAATTTTATACAAGGCGTATCTCAAACATATGAGATAGTTCTATATAAAGATTTTATAGGAAATCCATTAAACATGTCTCAACCCACTTCATTTCACGTTGCTCTATATGATAATCAGAATAAGTTATTACAATATTCTAATCCAATGGCTTCTGGCGTTTCCGATGCATTAAACGTACATAAAACAGATAATAGTGGTAAACTAGATTTCACAATCACTTCTCAACAATCTAATAATTTACCAGCAGGCGCATTATACGCAGAAGTCACAGTGATCTATGAAAATTATTACCCACAACCTAAGACATACATTTTTCCTAAAATCAAATTAGGAGAAACTATTTCAAATGGTCAAAACACAGGAGGTAACACAGGAGGTAATACAGGTGGTAATACAGGAGGTGAAAACACGGGTGGAATTACAATTTCAACAACTTCAGAGTATATGATTGAGTTTGTAAATGGAAATAATCCAACACAACCAGGTAGAGTTTCAGTTAATTCAAATACTCCTGAATTAGTAACTTCTATTATATTTAGAAATTTAGATAACAATGGAATTAGATTAGCTTCATTAGAAAATTTCTTAATTAAGAGAATTTCAAATGAAAAGATTAATGGAACCATTTCAATTTCAGATTTGGATTCATCTAATATGTATGCAATTTACAAAATACTAGATTGGGGTAGATTAGATCTAACGCCAGGTAATGGAGATGCAGATGATTCCGATGGTATATACATTAGCGTTTCATTAGAAACTAAATCTTCAGGTCCAGGTGTAACTAAAACTCTATGGGAAGTAGGTCAAAGTGTAACATATACTTTAGATGCGTATGGAATCACCGGCCTTGCAGTTAAACCAGACGGAGTATTAACTTATTTAGACAAAGAAATAAATCCCGCCCCGACGGCCGGAGACAATTCCCCAACAGGAATAACACTAACATATACTCCATATCAAGATTCATACGTAATGGTAGAAGTAAATGGTATATCAGTAGAATTAGGAGATGGTGTAAAAACAAGATCAGCATACTTTTCTTCTAACAATGGATTAACAGCAGCCGCGATAAATTCTCTCCGAGCGGGAGATGAATTAATATGGAATGGTGTGATTGCGGGATTTGACTTAGAAAGTGGCGATGAAATCAACTTGATTTATGAAGCCTCCGCGGACGATGTGAATTAATCATTTTTTCATTTTTTTACTTTTTACAAAATTTATTAACATAATATGTGGATATTATCACTATTTATGATTATCATTAGTATCACATGGAATATATAAATCACTATTGACAATAATGTTGATAGGCCAAAATAAAACAATAAATAAAATATGGCACAAATTCGTTCAAAACAAATCGCAGATTTCTTAAGCACGGTAGAGTGGGCTTCGGTAACGAACTCTCAAATCGCTAACGCTTCTGATATCAAGTCGTACGTTGATGCAGCAATTTCTTTAGAGCACACTCACCACACGGATGAGGCTGCTTCTTTAGAGGCTTTAATTAGCTCTGCAAACAACGACTTATCATCTGTTGATGCTAGAATCTTAGCTGAAGAAGGTAGAGTTGATGCAATCTTATTAGCTGCTGACGCAGATAAGGATTCATTCGCTGAGATCGTTTCTTTAATCAACGCAGTTGATACGGTTAATGATGATGCATTAGCAGTTGTTATTAGCAACTTGAATTCAGAAATCGCTTCTACTAACGCTGATGTTACATCTATCGACGCAAGAATGACAGCTGAAGAATTAGCATTAAGCAACGAGATCGCTGCAACTAATGGTGATGTTTCTTCATTAAACGCTGCTTTAGCTGCTGAGATCGCTGCAACTAACGGTGATGTTACTTCTATCGATGCTAGATTAGGTGGTGGTGTTGCTTCTTTAGAAGCTGCTTTAGCTGCTGAAATCTTAGCTACTAACGGTGATGTTTCTTCTTTAGATGCTGCTTTAGCTGCTGAAATCTTAGCTACTAACGGTGATGTTTCTTCTTTAGATGCTGCTTTAGCTGCTGAGATCGCTGCAACTAACACTGATGTTACTTCTATCAACGCTGCTTTAGCTGCTGAGATCGCTGCAACTAACGCTGATGTTACTTCTTTAGCAACTGTTGACGCTGGCTTAGACGCTAGACTTGTTACTTTAGAGGGTACTATCATGGAAGACAACGAGCAATCTGTTGAAGTATTCGCAGGTGCTGGTTTAAGCTATTCAGTAACTAACCCAGTTCAAGACGACAACAAGAACTTAGTTGACGTTTACGTTAACGGTCAAAGAGTATTAGTTGGTTCAGTTTCTGGTACAGCTATCGAATTACTTAGCCCTGGTTATGTAATCGACGCTGCAGACCAAGTTATTGTTGTATACCAATACTAATAACAATTAGTCTTTAATCACTAAGGGCCCTCGAAAGAGGGCCCTTTTTTATTTCCATAAATGGAATAATCAATTTAAATCGAAGATAAATATCTAAAATAAACAAAGTACACACTATAAACATGGAAGATAATATTAGAGAATATTTAGAATCTTTAGAAAAAATTAAGATTTCGATCGTAATGCAAGTTTACTTGGGTGATTATCCTACTGCTAGATTTGATGCGCTTGGAAGATTTAGAAGAGCCATCAAAAGTTTTGAAAATCAAATATACAAAAACTGCGAATTAATTATTGTAGCAGATGGTTGTAATAAAACACAACAAATTTATAATAGAGAATTTAAAAGTAATCCAAACATTAGATTCGTGTATTTAGATAGAGATAGACAAGAAGAACCAGCTACTTACGAAACTATAGAATATTCTGAACAACATTTTAACGTATGGAGAGGAGAAGCTAGAGCCTTTGGCGTTACTGCAGCTTCAGGTTCTGTAATTACATACATGGATTCAGATGACTATTTAACTCCACAATTTACACAAAATTTATTATTGATGTATAACGCATCAAAGGACAAACAATGGTGGTTAAATAAATCGTGGTATGAAAATCAGGCATCTTCATTCAATGCAGAAGATGGATATAAAACAGATATGGCATCTCAACCTACCATTAAGTTTGATTACCTACCTAGTCTATGGAAAGAAGCAATCATTGAAAAATCAACTGATATGCCATGGTTATTTGCACACAAAGCGGATTGTACTTCTGTTAAGTGGAGAGATACCTTTGGAAGAGTAAATGAACATGCTGACTTTGTCCAACGATTTATAGAAAAATATAATAAAGGAGCTGTTTACGAAAAGGCTACTTACGTTAGATGCCATTGTGCAGAAAAGTGGGATATTTAATATCTCACTTTTTTATTTTAAGATCTAAATACATTCGTAATAGAGCCTTTAAAAATATTAGCACATTGTTCTAAATATTCTCTCTTATTATCGGCGCTTGGTAATAAATACCACTTATATGCCATTGACTCCTCATACTTGCTTATTTTATCCCTAACTTTAGCAATGTTTTCTTGTATATTATCTAATTGAGATTGATTAAGTTCATCTATCTCCACCTCTAAGTCCATTGAGACCTTTAAAAGTAGACCCCAATTGTATTGATCATTAGCCTCAGTTATATCGTTATAACATTGTTTCAGAAACTTCTTTTCTCTTTCTGAAAAAGAATCGTCTAATTTATCTGGATGACATTTAACTGCCAATTTCCTAAATAGTTTTTTAAAATCTTTATCATCAAAATGGATGGTCTCTTCTATATTAGATCGGGCCGCGGGAGGTTCTTCATCACTTTGTCTAGGAGCAGCTAGCGCTTTTAAAGCATCAGGATCAATTTCTTCCAATGCTCCCCTAAAAACCTTTTCCGCCTCACTGGAAATTTGAGAAACATCTTCCAGAGTTTCTGTATAATATATGTAATCTCGTATTAGTTTTTTAGTAAGTCCATCCATACTATATCTATCATCAACATATTATACTAATAATATTCATAAAAGGTTTCTTTTTTAAAAACGTACTAATTTCATAGAAATATATAGACAGTAAAGAAATGCACAACGATGTGTATTTTTCATAAATTCTAATTAAAAAAAATTAGAAATCTATGTCACTAATTAAAATTAAGCAAATCGAAGGTTTACAGACCGCGCTTGATTCTATCAATGCTCATTTGGCATCAGGTTCATTAAAGTCAGACTATACACAGGCTGGTCACGGATTCGCGGCAGGCCAAGTTATTGCTTTCTTTAATGGCTCTTGGGTTTTAGCAGATGCTTCATCAGCTGATAAGCTTGGTAGATTAGTAGTTGAAAGCGTTGATGGCGACACTTTCACTGCGGTGCAAATCGGTACGATTACAGTAGATTCTTGGAACTTAACTCCAGGAACATTCTACGTTGTAGATGAATCTGCAACGGGCTCTATCGCAGAGTACGTTAATCCTGATAATCCTAGCTTCCAATACAGTAATCCTGTATTACAGGCATTAACAACAACAACTGCCCATGTTTTACCATGGAGACCTTCACTAGGTGCAACTGCAATCGCACAAGGTCAAGAATACACACAATCTAACTTACAACCTTTAGCATCTAATGGAGATTACTCTGCTACAGGTATTACATTAGATTACACACCATATGCTGATTCTTCAGTACAGGTTTATATTAACGGTGTAGCAGTTACTGAATTATACGGAGTAAGAACAGGTGATGTTTATTTCTCTAACGACGGTGGTGCTACTGCTAGAGGAGTTGCAGAACTTACGGCCGGCGATGAATTATACTGGAACTCTTCAGTAGCTGGTTATGAAATCGGTAACGGAGACTTATTCGACTTAGTATACGAAAAGAATTCATTAGATTAATTAAAATAAATTAAAAAAAACAAAATAGATTAAATTATGGCATATTCAGCATATATTTCTACCGCCGGCCCACAAGGTGAACAGGGTTTCCAAGGGTTACAGGGAGATACAGGTGCTCAAGGTATCCAAGGAGATCAAGGTCTTACGGGATCCCAAGGTATTCAAGGTGATCAAGGTCTTAAAGGTGACCAAGGTGAACAAGGAATCCAGGGTATTCAAGGAGATCAAGGTATTCAGGGTATTAAAGGTGACCAAGGCGAACAAGGTATCCAAGGTATCCAAGGCGATCAAGGTCTAAAAGGTGACCAAGGCGAACAA
>UPTG01002741.1_pt1 | contig 11802 bp, 32 predicted proteins | sample 2160121 | NCBI WGS metagenome assembly UPTG01 (sample SAMN06266255, study PRJEB28933) | marine metagenome | isolation source: Columbia River Estuary | place: USA:Columbia River Estuary, USA | collected 2014-07-27 | reverse complement strand
TGCTTTTACGGCACCTGAACCAAAGATACATGCTTCTAACATGCTTTCTTTAAGCTTCATTTCTGCGTTGGTCTCTACAAGCTGGTCTTCAATGTCTACAGTCATAGACTCGGCAGCTTTTTTAGCTACCTCTATTTCTAACTCTAAAAACTCTTCCTCTAGCTCTGCCATCCTTGCGGCTACCAAGTCCTGATTCATCATCGGATCTTGACCGCTTGCCATCATGATCTGCTCCATAGCCATCTGGCGCATTTGCATCGCCTTAAGAGGATCGATCTGAGGGATTGGGGTAGGGTCTACAGAAAAGAAAACATCGCCGTGCTGAAACAACAGGTCTATTATTCGACTGTAAGCAGCCATCACTTTTGTTCGTGTTAGCCCGACGAATACTTTTGATCGTGAACCAGACGCAGCATCTAGGCGTGCAAGCACATCAGGTTCATAAATGCCCTGATATTGGCGTAAGTCTTTTAGCCACTCGTTTTCTGTTTCTTTACGAGCGTCTTTATACTCTTGAAAAGTTCCGGCAAGACGAGAACCCAGACTCTGCATACTTTGCGCTTGCAAACCATCTGGCTCTTTCTCTAGTTCTTCTTCACCTTCATACTCTAGCTCATGCATAGATTAATAACCCGTCACAGGATCTAACGATTTAAAACGTTTTTGTATAGTCCGGTGCCGAGGTCTCGGCATAGAAGCAAGTCCATGCAGGGCAATAGCATAAGCCATCACCCTGTCATCATAACATCCATTTTGGGAATTGTAACTCCCTTTATCATCAATGATGTAAGTTCGCAACTCATTTAATAATTCTATGTCTGCAACACCGCTTTCACCTTGCCTAAGTAGCGCCGCTAAATTGTCAACGATTAATGGTTTTGTTTTGCTTGTCGTTAGAAAGCCTCCGCGTTTTGTCAAGCGATCTCCGTAGGCACCATCGACAGAACTCTCCACAAATAAATTTGAATAACCCAAGTCTTGAATTTTGCGAAGCGTACCAAGACCGTGGTTGTTGCGCTCAACTACTATATATGCAGTGTTATAGCGTTTCCCCAACATTGCTACTAGGGCGCCATAATCAAATGGATCTATGTGTCCGTGCCAGCAGGCTACTTGATTGCCTAACGAGTCAAGCACTTGGGCGCAACTATAGTCGCCATAGGCGAGACCTTCCGCAACATCCACGCCAATGACGTAAGCTTCCTCTCTGGAGGGGGAATACCATTCTTGATAGTTGCCGTGTTCACGCTCAATTAAACTGCCGTCAATAATGTCGCCCTTGAAGTCTGCGGTGTAGCAATTATTTTCACATTGAGATATCGCGGACTCTTCTACGAAACAACGACCTGAGGTTAAAAATGCTTCGAGCGGGGTACTAGGATATTCCTGACGAAATAAATCTGTCCCGCCTAACTCATCTAGTTTGGCGCGTCTAAATGAAAGTTGCTCATCGTCCAGTCCATACTTTTGTGCAAGATCATATTCTTCTGGTGTAGCAACAAAATAAGGCGATACTTTTTTTCTATACTCTGGCATCCAGTACCAAGGAATAAAGCAAGTAATCCACTCTGATTCGCCTCTAAGCGACTTCATTACCTGATCGTAGAACCAGCCACCGGCACCATTAGCAGTACTCTCTAGAATTACCTCAGTGTTCTTGCCACCGACAGTCTGTAGTAGACCTGCGACTATGTCTGATCCTTGTGGGTAGAACGCCACTTCAGAGCCGTGGACAAATCTATTTGTTTGTCCTCGCCCTGTTTGGGTTGATCTTGCTGTTCCGACTCTGTATCGCGAATTGATGTCATCAAAAACCAACGTTGACGCCGACTGACTAGCGAGCGGCGGCTTAAATGCCGGATGCGGGACATTGTCATAAAAGTATCTCACCATGTTAAAAATTGCGTTAGTAGATTCGGCAAGATGCGACAGTACGAATGCGTTAGCATTTCGATTCTGCGTGACTTTCCAGAAGTTTCTGCCCTGTGTGTACGTCGATATTCCGGTTTGGCGGGCTTTCAGGACCAATGCGCGGATATTTCCCTGATCTTTTAGCTGCTTTTCAAGCATGGCATGGACATGTAACTGTGCAGCATTTAGGACAAAAGGCTTGGATTCACCCTCTTTTGTCACGATTTTCAGCATATTCTTACTATATAGCGGGAAGTTACCCTTTAATTTGCGAGCTATCTCTTCAATTTCCATGATTGTTTACCACCGCCTTACACCACCACACAAAGTCATGGTCATCCATATCGTTTCTCATTAAATTTATTCGGGCACAAACAAACCTAATGTTGCCTTCGATGTAACCTTTATCCGTATCAATACGGTCTGGGCTCGCACATAAGTCGGAGTAATCTGTGCTGGTGTGCATAGGTATGTTAGAAATGGCGCAAATGCCCCTTTGCTGCTCGTATAAGTCCATTAAGTACTCAAGTGATACTAGGGTACCGTCATAATTCTTTTGCTTGTGACGCTGCTTAATGCTCGTTAATCGGGCTCCAAGAAAAAGCTCTACTGTCGAGTTCTGTCTATCTCTATTCCTTGATGTCCGGCATTTGTTACAAGCTCCACGATTTGCAGAAAAGTTACCTATTGATTTGGTAATCCCGCATATGTTGCACTCTTTACTTTCAGCCGCCACTCCGTATTCCTCGTAATCTCCTCAAACCTTGCTACAGCTTTACGGCTATTACTCACAGCGACTCGATCTCCCATCAACCCAGTCCCTAGCCCTATACACCCTTGAACGTCTTTAGAAAAATTGGCTGCATGGATAAGTATGTATGTTCTATCCGCAACATCTTTGATATGCCATGTCTCACCAAATCGTGGGGAGTCTCTCCAACCAGTGTCGTATGTCCCCTCAGGAATACACGAGACGTTTGGAGCATTATCTAACCAAGGGCGCTCTATCGTATAAAAGCGCTCTCCGTTTAAATCTATAACACCTAGAGTTCCCTCAGGGTGATATGCAAATCTCTTAAGCTCTACCTCAACCATTATTATCGGAACCTCTTTTTCTAGCCCGAACATCGTTTCGTTCTTTTCGTTTGAGCTTAGAATCTCCAAAGATTCGGTCATAGCCTTCATTAAACTTTTTAGTATCTTCAGGACGGCGGTTGTCGCCCTTGCTATAGAGTGTTTCACGCGAATTTTTCATTTCCTGTGCCTTGCTGTCTTCTTTGCTATCTTCTTGGGCTGAGCACTGTGCTGCTTACCTGCCTTCGTGTCAGCGCGTTTTTTCTTGCTAGTGGCGGCATACTCCTTTTTACTCAAAGAGTCGCGAGCAGCCTTAGGCAAATATCGCTCACCAGTCGCCTTCTTCCCTTGAGTAGAGTTCTTTCCGCTCTTAGTGCCCCATTTCTCGCCAGTCCACTTCTTCAAACTTTTTTGCGATTTTTTTAGCGCCATCAGTCTCTATAACCTCCACCCGCTGCTTTGTATTCCTTGGCTAGCATCTGCGCTTTACGCGCACTCCACTGCCCAGAAGAACCACCCTTGCTACCAGCCTTAATCTTGTTGAACAGTCGCTTACGCATCGCAGGCTTCGTGTAGTTACCGGCGCTGTTAACGGTCGATTTTTTCTTGGGCGCAGCTTTCTTCTTAGCAGGCATTACTTTTTCTTAGCTTTTGGTTTAACTTTTGGCTTAACTGCGGCTTTCTTCGCCGCGACTTTAGCTTTTGCTACACCAGCTTTCGTATATGCAAACTTCTTACCGTTGACCATTGGCATAATTAGCTTCCTTTTTTCCACTTAGTTGAAGATGACTTGGTTTTGGAGGGCGCCCATTTAGTTTTTGCTGCCCAATAAGCTGCACTCATTTTGCCTTTGCTTATATTCTTAGCATGACGACTCTCAAATGCTTTTCTTTGACCAACCGTCTGATTTGTTTTTACACCCTGCTGTCCAAATCTGATGGTCTTGACCTTGTCACCCTCTTTGGCAACAACGACATGAGACTTGGTAGGGTGGGATGGAGTCCGCTTAGGCTTGTTATACCCACTGACCCCCGCATTTTTTAGTTTAGAATCCTTCTTCTCTGCCATATCAAACCTTCCGATCAATAAATCTGCTGTGTTTTTGATAACCCTTGCACTTGTTACACCACACCAAAGCTCTATAAGGCTCTACTTTGTAGATGCATGTGCAAATCGCTGCTCTACTTCTTTCTATTTTTTGTATTTGTGTAACGGTGGGTACTCTCATAAGGACCGCCCCCCCTAATCAACTAGGTGCAACTGCACCTCATCATCCGAAGAAATCTCTATCAGTGTGTAAACAGCATCCTCAACCTGATCAGCTAAGTAATAAAGACTCCCACCAAAACGTAAAGAGGTAACGTGAGGGACAATAAACGCCTCAAACGTCAATTCATCCATGTCTAAGTATTCAAGTGCCGTAACACGACGCATTAATAGCTTTCTCATTTTTTGCCTCGGTACTCTCATAAGACCCGTGGGGGGTCAAAATACGGTGGTAGGGGCTGATATCACCCACATGGAACCACACACGCGGACGACGCCACTGCCAGACAACTACCCCCCCCATCTAGCCAATACAGCCCTGAAACCCTCTATATATAGGCATTTCAGGGGTCAATTGCTCCATGAGCAGTTAGTCGATCTAGTGTAAGTCCTTGATATCACTAGAGTCTTTAACCTCTAACTCAACCAAATCTTCCTCATCTAAGTCTAAATCAGCCAGAAAAGAGCCATTAAACTGCACAACTTCCTGTTTCTCTGGGGCAATCCATCCCTCAGCCTTAAACAGTTGCTCGATAGCCCTCAGACGATCAGAATCCTTTTCTGCCGTGATTCCCAAAGCCTCCAGTCTATCGATCCACTCAACCCGTCTCTGCTCTGAATCCTTGCTCATATTCGCTCTAATCGCCTCTATTTGTGCTTTTACACCAACATTCACTAACAAACGCGGTCCCTGTACATTTGGATGCGTATACCCTGCTAGTTCCGCTGATCTGGTTGCATTGCCAGTCTCAGTGAAGTACTCAACAAACTTTTGCTGTCTTAGATTAAGTTTCTTTGCTGTCTCGCTCTCTATGTGCATTTGATACATCCCCTATAGAAGGAGTCGGAATTGGGGTGGGGTTTGATTTTTCCCCGCCCTACAAAAATTTGGCAATCGCTGTAATGACTGCCGCGAATATGATCCATGCCGCTCGCTCTGCAACCATGCCTTTACCTGCTGACTTGGCTATGTTGGTCTCAACCTCTCTAATATTTCCCTCGAGCATATTGAGCCGACCTTCATGTCTGTCTAGCCGTTTATGACTGCTGACAAGTCGCTCATCGATGCGAGCCAATACAGCAACGGTATCGCTTAACTGATCAAGTTTTGCCTCGATCCTGTCGAATCTCTTCTCAATGCTCAATTCCATACCTTTTGCCGTTTTGGATGTAGGTTAATAATCTGAACGTGTTACCAATTGTAACATTTTAACTGCTTGAGTAAATTATTTTATCTCAAAGTGTTGACAAGCGATTCCCTAGAGATTACGGTGCGAACCATGAAGTGTTGATTAGACACTGATTTCGACCCAGAGGCTCTGGGGGCGCTCGGAGAATCCAAGGATGGTTTCAATGAGTGAAGCGGCAAAACCCATTAAGTGTCTGCGACTACCTGTTGCACTGACGAGGGCAAGCAAGCCCGAAACACTCAAGCCTGAGGAGGCAACCATTATGAAAAAATACGACGAGCTATTTGAGAAAGTAACCAACCGAATTATCCAGAACCTAGAAAGCGCTGATCGATGGCAGAAACCGTGGGCTTCAATCGCTGACGGATCAGTACCCCACAACGCCAGTACAGGCAGACCCTATTCTGGGATCAACTTCTTTAACCTTGGATTTGAATCTGAGAAGTGGGGAAACACTGGATGGCTAACCTACAAACAAGCTACCGCGCTTGGGGGCAAAGTACCTAAAAATACTGACCCAAATGGCGGCTGTGAGTATGTTTGGTTCATGGCTAAGTCGATCTATAAAGATAAGCAGACTGGCGATGACAAGATGGGATTTATTAACAAGTGCTTCCCAGTGTGGAATGTTGCCCAGATCGAAGGGCTAGAGGGTGGCAAGCAATACACGCCACCATCAGCAGGTACAGGTGCAGTCAATCGACTTGCTGATAGCCTCAACATCAACCTCCAGTATGGTGGTGATAAAGCTTGTTTTATCCCATCAATTGACACCATCAAGATGCCTTCAGTCGATGCGTTTATTGACGAGGCAAACCATGACGCAACCCTGCTTCATGAGATGGTTCACTGGACTGGTCACTCTGACCGACTCAAGCGCCAGATCAATAACAGCTTTGCCTCTGAAGGCTATGCCTTTGAAGAGTTGGTGGCTGAGTTAGGTGCGGCTATGGGTGGTGCGTTGTTAGGCATCCCTTATGAGGGACTGCAACACGAGTCCTACATCAAGTCATGGCTCAAGTCTCTTAAGGATGATCCTAAACATATCGTTAAGGCGGCTAAACAAGCGTCTAAGGCTATTCAGTATCTAGATGAGAACGGTAGTACTGACCTACTGGAGCAGGCGGCATAAGGGTGAAAGATTTATTTTCCCCGACTCAAAAAATTCTAGCTGATGAGTACTGGATGGTAACCAGTCGAAACAGCCTTCGGGCTGTCCTAGATAACCACAAATCCTGAGGAGGATGTTATGACACACGACGAAGTTTTAGAAGCCTGCGACAAACACCGAGAAATTCACGAAGGCATTGGCTTATCTGACGCATTAGTAAGCATTGTAACCTTCGCCTACGAACAAGGTTTTTGCGAATCCTTAAGGCAATCATTAGCCGAAAAAACTTTAGTTAAGGAGGGCGCATTATGAACATGTTCAAAGTAGCAAGCCTGTTGCAGGAATGCCCACCAACATGGGAAGTAAAAACATGGGACATAAAACAAGTGCTTAAAGAAATTAACCGCGATCACAGCGCTGAATTTACTGATTACGACGAGACCGACTGGAAAGAAGGTTGGAAAGAATGGGTAGACCCTACATATACCGTAATGCTACAGGAGTATGAATCATGAAATTAGATAAAACTGAACAGCTACGCATTAGAGAGTTTGTATTAGGAATCTTTGCAGGCATCAATGCATCAACATCAGACACGCTTATTGAAGTGCTAGGCGAGGACCACTGGTTCTCTTGGAGCGACAGCCTAGATGTCAATCTTTATGCAGATGAAGATGGGGATTTGCGGTGCGCTGTCTACCCTGTTGTCGATGGGCAGACCGATGGCAATACTTATCTCGCAATTCCACTCGATCAAGACAAAGACTTCGCACGTTCTAGCTGACGAGTACTGGATGGTAACCAGTCGAAACAGCCTTCGGGCTGTCCTAGATAACCAAACTGCCGAGGAGGCAAATCATGCAATCAATCGACAAGCAGGAAGTTTTAAAGCTTTTGAAAAAAGGTATACAGGAAGACATTTGGTATGACGCAGACGACCATGAGGAGGCGCGGAAGACAATTGCGGATGTGCAGAGCGCAATGCAAGAAGCTATAGCCCTACTTCAAAAGCCTGAGGAGGATTAAATATGCAAAAAGCACACTTGCACCTCATTAAATGGGGCTTAGAAAAAGGATACACAATTGAGGTTGATATTGAAGGTCATCATGAGTATCGCGGTACTAGCTACAAGGAAGCAAAGGAAGCCAGTGAAGCCGGAGATATGGGCTGTATATATCTTATCACTGGTGAAGCCGAAACAGACTACTCCTACTTTGGTTATATGCACGAGTGGAAGCAAAATCCTGATGAAATAATCTATGACTACGGTCTTGATGCTGTCTCTGAAGAATGGGCGCGTGATTACGATAAACATTGCGAGGTTGCGGCATGAAGTCTACCACCAAGCGAATTGATGAAGCTAAAAGTCGTATCGAACAAGCTAGCGATGAGATTGATCGAGCCAAAGAGGCAATAATATTGTTCGTCCTCGTAAATCGAAACCGAAAACGAGTTGCTGAATTGTCAGGCGTACACATAAACACAGTGTCTGATTTTGTCAGCGGTCGGAGAGGCGGCATACGTATCGACACCTTGGTCAAGATCGAGAAAGCTTGCCACCTCATCAAAGAGAGTCCGTTTTTTATACCGAAAAATTATAAGGAGTAAACAGCAGGGAGCTACCTTATTGGTAGTTTCTTAGTGTTAATTCCAACACTACAACTAATCCTGAGGAGGATTAATCATGGAAACTATTGATGTAACGCCAACATGGCAAGAAACAGCAGTAATGCTTACGCAGATACTGGAATCGGGCAGTGACAAGTCTTGGGCACGCGATGAGATTATTCGAATGGGCAAGATCATTGATCAACAGCAGGCATTCATTAAGCAGTCAAAGGAGGTGGCGTGATGGAAGTTTCAAAGAAGCGTCATCAGGAAATAATTAACCTAGCCAACACGCTATCAAACGATGATTTATGTACTTTGATTAATGCGGTGAGTAGTAGGTTAGATGTCTACTTAGGCACAATCGGCTTAGTGTGTATTTCAACTGAGGTTGAATACGCTCACATGAACGGTATGACAGTACAGGTCAATACCACAATGGCTCAGCTAGATGATATGCGTGAAGACGATCAAATCCAACACGCAATGAAAATGTATGAGCTGCGAAATCCAGAAAAGGAGGTGCTGTAATGCCTTTTACATTTGAAAGAGGTGGGGACATTTATCAGTCAGCGCCACACGCTACCGACAGTGAAGGTAAGTACTATCAAATGGACTTTGAGACTGCGACAGAAATTATGGACACAGCGGTCAACTTTTGCTGTCAAATTGAAAACCAGATTGATCAGTACACCAAGTCTGAGATTCAAGCCGCTTGGGAACTTATCTACAACGATTTGGTGGAGGATTACTAATGAATAAATTTAAATGTGAGCAGTGCGACTTCTTTGGCAATGATGATGAAATTGTCATTGTTAAAGAGGTTGATATGGAACCGTACGGAGACAGAAAGGTTGAAAGGGCAAGCTACTACTATCACTGCCCAGACTGCAACTCTGACGACCTCACAGAATACGCTGAGGTGAATTGGTAAACCCCGAAATTGCGCTAAGGATGGCGCTCTTTTTCGTTAGTTTTTCAGGTGCAACCCGAGGGTTGTATCTAATGAACTAATCAAAGAGGAAAGCAACATGTTTTTATTTAAAGAAACGCTAGAACACGCAGGCATGGCAGACACCAGAACACAGAAGCTTGCCGAAGCACTCAACTTACTGCACTCAGCTATATCACAGTGCGATCTAGGCAACAGAAAAATCTTTGCGGACAACTTCCCTTACGCTGTTAGGTCTGCCGTGGAGTACGCAAAGATAGAGGAGCTCAATCAAGACTTGTGGGGCATTACCGCACTGGATCGATATCGACAAGACACTGAGCTTGCAGAGTGGATCTCTGAATACTCAGAGTATGAAGACAGCATCCAGACTCATCCAATTAGAGATAATGTATTCGATATGGGAGACTACCGATGATTATTGAAATCATTTTTACAATTGTATTTTTTTCCGTAATGGCTGTGCTTTTAAGTGGAGCTTTTTTAATCGTTCAGGACAAAGAAAGACAATACCAAGAGAGAAGGAATCAACGTGACAACAAATGAAGAACTGCAACACCTTATGCGAGAGCACAATCTGTCTCAGACTGATGTTTCAAAAATGCTAGAGATTCCCTTGGACACTGTAAAAAACTACAGCCGAACCACTAACCGTAGCCGAGTGCCCAAGGTAGTCATAATAGCTTTGCGTTTGAGTATTCAACTAAGAGACAAAACGGAATGAGAAAGACCCACTTTGGATGCCGGTCCTGAGGACCATGAATTTGGACCGGCTCCATCCCTTCAAGCAAGATACATTTAAGTATCCCCTCCCTGCTAAACCAATACTCCCCCTTACCTGTATCAATCACCCAGAAATCAGCTAGCGAAACGCTGAATGCAGACGGCTTGTTGTGGTAGTACTCAACCACAATGTTGCCTGTCTTTTGCGACATCGGATCGTACTTAACCTCAACAGTTTTACCTATCTCAGGAATCTCAATATCCCAGTCGGGATGATACCCCTCAGCCTTCCTAGCTTGAGGGAATACCAATCTCAACCGATCAAGTAAGTTACGCTCAATCGCTTCACCTCTATCGAGGTCTTTAGCGAATCCCATTTGCTCTGTCTTTTTTCCATAGCATCTCAACGCCAATCTTTACTAAGTCTTTACTGTGACTGGGCGTTGCATTATCTGGAATGCTGTCTATTGCCGCTCGCCTTTCATCCTTGCTTGGCAGTTCCAGTATGTTGCTTGGAAGGTAATAGGGTAGGGTTGCTTTTGCTAGATCATGGAAGTCTGGATCTAGGTTGTCCTCTATATACTGGAGGCACTGGGGGTAGTATGTTTTTTTCGCGGCTAATTTTATTTCAGCATTGAACTTTGATGGCTTCATCGGGAACCTCGAGTAATTCTCTCATTAACAAGATGCCTGTCTCCCAATCCACCGTGACTGTTTCGACAGGTTTAAATGAGTATTCCTTGAATGTCCGTAACGGAAATACCATGCGTATCGGTTGGCGGTCGTACTTGTATATCAGCACCGGAATATAATCATCCCCTGCTGAAGTCTTTGCTTGATCCCACCACTCCGGCTTGTACCAGTGACCAGTCGCGTATCGCTTGGCTTCGATCATTAAGTTGTGAAACTCAATGTCAGCCTTGCCGCAAGTCTGGTATTGATCTAGGTTTCGCTTCAGGTGATTAGCGCATGAGCCGAACTCATCTTGAAATTTCTTGATGAGCTCACGCTCAAACGCATGACCCTTAGCGCGACCGTTTATCAACTTTCTTCCTCTTCAAGCCACTGCAAGTAAACTCTTGCCTTCTGTAATGACTGGACTTTTCCGTTGGGATGATTTTCATATCGCCAAACATACTTCTGAACATTACCTTTGAGGTAACCTTTGAACTGCTCAGATGTCATAGAGGATTTGATAGCTTCGATGCACTCAATCGCATCGTCTGATTTCTTATAGTGTCTGGGCTGATTTACAGCGTCCCACTCTTGAGGTGTTGCATTAACCATTGTTTTTCTCCGTTATCTTTTGTTTAGTCCAATCGAGCAGTTCCATTTGTGTTCCGTAACGCTCTTCGAACCTCCGTTTAAAAGGGTGGCGACTTGTGTAACTAACATTGTCTTCACCGCCACGATGATGCTTGTAACAAAGGGGTATCGACTTAAGGTGCGCCCCTTCTTTAGTTTTTCCGTCGATGTGATGCACCTCAGCAGGCGTGAATACGTTGAACTGACGGTGACATACACAACATCCGAACTGAGTGATGTCATCCATCCATATCTTATCACCTGCCTTCGCACCACGTCCTTTCATGTGCCGTAAACTCTCCGCTCAGCTCTCTCACTGGCTAGCATTGACTGCCATACTTTGAACTCAACTTCAGCTGCCAACATTTCTGACTTTGCCGCCGCTAACATTCCCTTAGCCTTGCCTCTAGCAAGACGGGCTTCATACACATTGGCGTCTTCATCCGAAGCTCTTAATTGAGCGGCATTAGTCTTAGCTCCTTTTGCTTCAGCCATGACCATCGTTTGTGCGACAATTCTTTTTTCATCTGCATCAGATTTCGATAGCTGATACTCAGCCTTACCAACCGCTGTGCCTGCTTCTCGAATCTTCATTGCGAAGTCTTCTTGATCCATCTAATTCTCCTTTGAATAGTTAATGTAATAACGAGCTTTGCCATTC
>UPTG01002736.1_pt1 | contig 11811 bp, 5 predicted proteins | sample 2160121 | NCBI WGS metagenome assembly UPTG01 (sample SAMN06266255, study PRJEB28933) | marine metagenome | isolation source: Columbia River Estuary | place: USA:Columbia River Estuary, USA | collected 2014-07-27 | reverse complement strand
TGGATTGTCAAAGCCAGACATTCTTACGACAGAGATGCTACTTGCAATGGCCAAAAACCCAATCGTTTTTGCTATGGCAAATCCGGATCCAGAAATTAAATATGATTTAGCCTGTAAAACACGGGATGATATTATCATGGCTACAGGAAGGTCAGATAATCCAAATCAAGTAAACAATGTGTTGGGCTTTCCTTTTATTTTTAGAGGCGCACTAGATGTTAGGGCTTCAACGATTAATGAGGAAATGAAAATGGCTGCTGTTAAAGCGCTGTCTGATTTAGCAAAAGAATCCGTTCCAGAACAAGTTAATTTGGTGTATGATGAAACCCGACTGAGTTTTGGTAAAGATTATATTATACCGAAACCTTTTGATCCACGATTGATAACCACTGTTCCCCTTGCTGTTGCCAGGGCTGCAATGGATTCTGACGTGGCTCAGGCACCCATAGAAGACTGGGATCGATATAGAGAGACCCTTGAAAACCGACTGGGTAATAGTCAAAAAATGGTGCGTATTCTTCATGATCGTGCTAAATCAGATCCCAAGCGATTGGTCTTTGCTGAGGCAGATCAGATGGATGTATTAAAAGCTGCTCAAATTGTTGAGGTAGAAGGTATTGCTAAGCCAATTTTATTGGGTAATAAAGCTGTGATTAATGATTTACGTAAGGCAATTGATTTTGATGCTGAATTGGAAATTATTGACCCTAAAGATGAAAGTCATGACGCACAACGCAAAATGTATGCAGCGTTATTTTGGAAGGATCAAAAGCGAAAAGGGTATACTTTGTATGATGCTGAACGCCTTATGTGGGAAAGAAATTATTTTGCATCGATGATGGTTAAAAATGGAGACGCTGATGCAATGCTATCTGGATACTCTAGAAATTACCGTTCAGTAGTGAAACCTATTTTAGAGACTATCTCAAAAGCAAAAGGGGTTAGTAAGGTGGCTGCAACAAACTTGATGTTAACAAAATCGGGACCACTATTTTTGTCAGATACCACAATAAATGTTGAGCCCTCAGCAAGTGAATTAGCTAAAATAGCTCAAATGACGGGTCATATGGCTGGTCTTTTTGGTATTGAGCCGATCATTGCAATGGTATCATTTTCAAATTTTGGGTCTTCACGATTTATTCAAGCAAAAAAGGTAACAGAGGCGGTTTCTATTTTACATAGAAGTAATCCAAAACTGGTTGTCGATGGTCCTATTCAATCTGATTTTGCTTTAAATAAAGAGTTGCTTCATAAGGTATTTCCTTTTTCCGCCTTAAAAAATAAAAAGGTTAATATTTTGATTTTTCCCAATCTTGATGCAGCAAATATTACTTACAAGCTCATGAAAGAATTGAATGAAGCTCTTTCAATAGGTCCAATATTGATGGGCCTAAGTGAACCGATACATGTGCTGCAATTAGGGGCTTCAGTTGATGAAATAGTCAATATGGCTGCTGTTGCGGTTATTGATGCACAATCTAAAAACAAATAGGATTATGATTACGCAGATAATAGGAAGGTTAGTAGAAAAATCACCTACCCAAGTTGTTATAGATTGTCATGGAATAGGATATGAAGTAAATATTTCATTAAATACTTATTCACAACTAGGGGATGATGAGAATATCAAACTGTTTACACATCTTCAGATTCGTGAAGATTCCCATACTTTATTTGGTTTTTTTACGCCTATGGAGCGTTCTGTTTTTCGGCTTTTATTGTCCGTTTCAGGAATTGGTGCAAGCATTGCAAGAACGATGCTCTCTTCACTTGAACCCCAACAAATTCAAAGAGCGATAATATCCGAAGATTTAAATACAATAAAATCAATAAAAGGGATCGGTTTAAAAACAGCTCAGCGTGTTTTAATAGAACTAAAAGATAAGATGTTGAATCTTTACGAAGGTGAAGAAATTCAATCTTTTGCAAACAATACAATCAAAGAAGAAGCGTTATCAGCATTAGAGGTTCTTGGTTATTCAAGAAAGCAATCTGAAAAAGTAATTGATAACGCAATTCAGAGTGCCCCAGAGAGTTCCGTAGAAGGACTCATAAAGGCTGCTCTGAATAAATTATAAACCCCTTTGATTGAAAAGAAACGATATGTAGTTTGTAGGCTCCCCCAAACTTTAATCCTTATCTTATTTTGGATACTATCGTCTTGTGGGGTTGTTTTAGCTCAAGAGGAAGCTGATATTGGAGGGATTTCACTACCAAATTCTAGTAATATTTCTAGTCAATATATCTATGATTCAGAATCAGAGCGTTATATATTTTCACAAGAAATAGGAGGTTATCCCATTGGGATACCACGAGTGCTTACAATTAAAGAATTTGAAGCGATGGTTCTGAAAGAACAAATGCAGAATTATTTTCAAGAAAAAGTACAAGCTCTTAGTGGACGTGGCTCTAATTTAGAGGATACTCAAAAAAACCTACTTCCCGAATTGTATGTAAATAATAAATTTTTTCAATCTATTTTCGGAAGTAATGCTATAGACATATCTCCCCAAGGCTCTATAGGGATTGATCTAGGCTATCGTTATCAGAGAAATGATAATCCAATAGCATCTCCCGTTAATCGTAGGTCACCTGGCTTTGATTTTGATCAACGGATCAGTTTGAGTTTGTTGGGGAAAATTGGAGAGCGCCTTCAAATTACTGCCAATTATGATACCGAATCTACTTTTGATTTTCAAAACTTAATTAAAATTCAATTTAACCCTCCTCAATTATCCGAAATACAAGATATTATTCCTGGAAAAATTGGCTCTACAGTAAATGATATCCAAGGAAGAGTTGATAATATTAACAATAAGATTCAAGATGTTAAGTCAAAAGCCCAAGAGGTTCAAAACAAAATTGGCGAGGCTAAAAACACACTCAATCAAGCGCGCCAAAAAATAGATCAATTAAAAAATAACGTCAATCAACTCCCCAACAGCACAGAACAAGTAAGCAATCGCGTAGCAGATTATTTAAAAGGAAAAGTTACTGAAGATGCAATTTTACAAAATATTGACATTGGTAATATAAGCATGCCTTTGAATAGTAATTTGATTCAGGGGGCTCAAAGTCTTTTTGGTGTTCGTGCGGATTTAAAATTTGGAAATACAACAATATCTGGAATTTTTTCAGAGCAGCGGTCACAGTCTCAAAACATTACCTCGCAAGGGGGTGGAAAATTGGAGGAGTTTAAACTTTTTGCTTTGGATTATGAAGAGGACCGACATTATTTCTTGAGTCAATATTTTAGAGATAATTATGATGCTTTTTTAGACACATATCCCTACATTAATTCCCCGATCCAAATTACTCGAATCGAAGTTTGGGTCACAAATAGAGGTTATCAAACCAATAATGTTAGAAACATTATTGCAATTCAAGATTTAGGGGAGGCAAATCCAGAAAACACTCGATTGGACGAAAGAGTTCCTGATTTTTTCACCACATCAAACCCTAATTTTCCTCCCAGTAATGAAATAAATAGATTAGATCCTGACGAAATAGGCTTTGGAGGTATTTTAAACGAAGCCATTCGCGATATTTCTAGAGTAAAAAATGGATTTGGAACTGTCAAAACGACTGAGGGTTATGACTACGCTGTTTTGGAGAGTGCTCGAAAGTTGAGAGACCAGGAATACACCTTTCATCCTCAATTGGGATATATTTCGTTGAACCAACGTTTGAGTAATGATGAAATTTTAGGAGTAGCTTTTCAATACACCTACTTAGGAAAAGTATATCAGGTTGGTGAGTTTGCTAATGGTGATGTGCCCGGGACTTCATTAATTCAGTCCAATGTCTCGCAACAAAATCAACAGGCACCAGTAATTCAAACGAACAACCTGGTGGTAAAAATGCTAAAAAGTAGTCTGACCGATGTGCGACAGCCGGTTTGGGACTTGATGATGAAAAATATTTACAATACAGGTGCTTTTCAATTATCTGAGGAAGACTTTAAGTTGAGTATTCTCTATACAGATCCCTCCCCAATCAATTATATGACTCCTGTTGATTCTTCAATTTGGCCGGAAAGTCTGGACCAAGAAGTTTTGCTTAACACCATGGGTTTAGATCGTCTAAATGCTTATCAAGATATAGTTCCAAAAGGAGATGGTTTTTTTGATTTTATTCCAGGAATTACTATTGATCCTCGTTACGGGCGAATCATATTTCCAAAAGCAGAGCCTTTTGGGGAGTTTTTATTTAAGCTTTTAGATAATCCAAAATCATCAAAAGAAGATTATGATATTGAAAGTACGTTTAATAAAAACCAAAAAAAATATGTTTTTAAAGAATTATACTCTTCAACGAAAGCAGCTGCGTTGGAGTTCACGGAAAAAAATAAATTTCAATTAAAAGGGAGGTATAAATCAGAGGGTGGAGATGGAATTAAAATTGGCGCTTTTAATGTTCCTAGAGGTTCGGTAAAAGTTACAGCCGGAGGTCGCGTTCTGCAGGAAGGTCTGGACTATACGGTTAATTATGAAATAGGAAGAGTCAAAATTTTAGATGAGGGATTGAAGGCATCAAACATTCCAATTGATATTTCAGTAGAAAACAACTCTTTCTTTAATCAACAAAATAAACGCTTTTCCGGGGTCAATGTTAATCACCGAATCACGGATAAAATCAACGTAGGGGGAACCCTTATCAACCTGAGTGAAAATCCCTTAACTCAGAAAGCAAACTATGGGACAGAACCCGTAAATAATACCATGATGGGTTTCAATACTAACTTTTCAACTGAAATTCCTTTGTTAACCCGTTTGGTGAATAAGTTTCCTACAATTAAAACAAATGTTCCTTCTCAAATTTCATTTCGTGGAGAAGTAGCGAATTTAGCCGCTAAAGATCCACGAAATACCCAGCTAAATGGAGAAACAAATGTATATATAGACGATTTTGAAGGTGCTCAGACTAATATTGATATCAAAGGGTATACAGCTTGGAACCTTTCGAGTGTTCCTGTAAACGATATTTTAGGTGCTACCTCCGAAGGGTTGGAGAGCGGTTACGGACGTTCTAAGTTAGCCTGGTATTCTATAGATCAAATCTTTTATTTTAGACCTCCCAATGGAATAAATAATAATGATATTTCTTCAAATGAAACAAGACGAATTTTTATCAATGAATTATTTCCAGAACAAGATATTGTACAAGGAACTCCCAGTACATTACCAACATTTGATCTAGCCTATTACCCCAATGAAAAAGGGCCTTATAATAATGCACCGAATGAACAATTTGGGTCAGATTCAAAAAACAATTGGGCTGGAGTAATGCGTTCCCTAAACGCTACAAATTTTGAACAATCAAATGTTGAGTTTATAGAGTTCTGGTTGTTGGATACTTTTTCAGAAAATGAAGCTCCTTCAGACGATTTAGGGGAATTAGTTTTTCATCTGGGAAATATTTCTGAGGATATTTTACGGGATGGTAGAAAACAATTTGAAAACGGCTTGCCAGGAACAACCGAGCCATCTCCTACCTATGAGACTGAATGGGGTAAAGTTCCTGCGAACCAATCCTTGGTCTATGCATTTAATTCTGTAGCTGATGATCGAGCTATTCAAGATGTAGGGTTGGATGGATTAACCGATGCTGAAGAGCAATCTGTTTTTACAAACGGACCAAGCAATGATCCTGCAGGTGATAATTATCAATATTTTCTTCAAGCTGAAGGAGATATTCTAAACCGATATAAAAATTACAACGGTTTAGAAAACAATACCCCTATTGCTTTTAGCGATTCTGATCGAGGTAATACAACAGAGCCTGATACTGAGGATATCAATAGAGATCAAAGTATGAATACGATTGATAGTTATTTTGAATATCGTGTTCCTATTGCTAAAAATATGCAGGTAGGGAATCACCCATTTGTTACAGATGTTCGAGAAAATATTAAGGTAAATGCTCCTAATGGTGATGAATTTGTTGCACGTTGGATCCAATTTAAAGTTCCTATTCAAAAAGATTATTATGAAAACACTTCTTTCAATTCATATTTTAAATCTGTAAATGCAATTAGTGATTTACGATCAATTCGATTTATGCGAATGGTTTTAAGTGGTTTTGAAGACCAAGTTATTTTTAGATTTGGCACATTAGATTTAGTTCGCGGTGATTGGCGACGTTATAATAAAGCCCTAAATGAAGAGGTTTTAGTAAATGAAAATACAACGGTTGATATTAGCACTGTTAATATTTTAGAAAATGAAAATCGCATTCCAATAAATTATGTTTTGCCTCCAGAAATTCGAAGGGAACAGATTAATAATAACAATACTATAATTAGGCAAAACGAACAGTCACTGGCTTTTAGAGTTTGTGATCTACAAGCAGCAGATTCAAGAGGAATCTACAAAAATTTAAACCTTGACATGCGTCAATACAGTAAATTACGTATGTTTTTACACGCAGAATCGCTTCCTGGTAATGAGCCTCTTCCTGGTGAGGGTTCAGAAGACGAATTTGATAAAAGACTGGTTGCTTTTATTCGTTTGGGCACCGACTATCAAGATAATTATTATCAAATAGAGATTCCCTTGAAACCCTCGGAATATTCATCTGAATCAATAAACCGTCTTTCCGCAGAGGAGGTTTGGAACCCTGATTCTAACTCTCTGGAGGTTCCTATAGACCTTTTGGCTAAGCTTAAAGCGCGTGCACTTCAGCAGCTTGGATTGGGAGAAGTCTTGTATTTTGATGAAGAGCTGAATCCTATTCAAGAGTTCACTCCGATTAGTAGTTTGCCTGGCGATAAAAAATATAAATTTTCTATACGAGGAAACCCTTCTTTGGGGGACATACGAACTTTAATGATTGGTGTTAAAAATCCTTCAACAACATTGGGAGAGTCTTTGTGTGGAGAAGTATGGTTTAATGAATTACGTGTTTCGGGTATTGATAGTCAAGGGGGGTGGGCTGCGATTGGTGCCTTGGATGCTAATTTAGCTGATTTTGCCTCTTTTTCTGCTTCCGGGCGTTATTCAACGATCGGTTTTGGAAGTATTGATCAGACTCCTAATCAGAGGGCAAGAGAGGACATGCTTCAATACGAAATGGTCTCTAATGTCAATCTTGGTCAACTTACTCCTTCGAATTGGGGACTTCAAATTCCCTTGAGTTTTGCCAATGGTGAAACCCTCATTACTCCCGAGTATGACCCTTTTTATCAAGACATAAAGTTAGATGATCGTCTAGCTACTGCGGAAAGAAAATCCCAACGAGATTCAATACGTAATCAAGCTATTGATTATACAAGAAGGAAAAGTGTAAGTTTGATTGGGGTAAGAAAAAACAATACAGGAGAGGGGAAAACCCGCTTTTACAGCCCAGAGAATTTTGATTTTTCCTATGCCTATAATGAATTGGTTCACAGGGATTATGAATTAGAAACTCAAGAAGAAGTAAACTTACTTCTAGTCGCTAATTATGGATATTCGTTCTCTTCAAAACCCATTGAGCCCTTTAAGAAAGTAACTTATTTTAATCGTAAAAAATATTGGCAATGGCTTCAAAAACTAAATTTTAATCCTTTGCCAAGCTCCCTCGAAGCAGCAGCCAATATTAATAGAATATTAAACAATCAAAAGTTTAGACAGGTGTATTTAGAAGGAGTAGATGCTGCGCAACAGCGTAGTTTGCCCAATTTACAGCAGCGTAACTTCTTGTTTGATTATAATTATGCTTTTACCCATAATTTGAGCCGCTCACTACGGATCAATTTTAACGCAAATACTAGTAGTATTATTAGACAACTGGATGCGATTGATACAGGTTTATCAAATCCATCCTCAAAACAAATGTTATGGCATGGATTGCTTAATTCTGGTGAGCCAAACAACCACCTTCAATCAATTGCAATAAATTATAAATTGCCTTTTCAGTACATTCCTTTTTTGAGTTTTATTGATGCTACTTATAATTATACAGGAAACTTCAATTGGATTCGTGGTTCAGAAGCTTTGTCTCAAGTAAAAAGTGAAGATGGAACACCTCTAGGGATTGTTAATACTATTCAAAACAACAACACCAAAACCCTTACAGGGGCTTTATCTTTTGCTAAATTGTATTCAGTTTTAGGATTAAAATCTAAGAAAAGCTCGTTTACACCCAACAGAAAAACAAATGTTCCCAAAGATTCTACTGCTAAGAAAAAAAATTCTGTGTTAACCAAAGGTTTGACGCAGCTGGTTGATGTTTTGACAGCCGTAAAAAGGGTGCAGGCGAGTTATAATGAAAATAATGGTTCTGTACTTCCCGGCTATTTACCTTCCGTTGGTTTTGCTGGAGGTTTACGTCCTACTCTGGGGTACACTTTTGGAAGTCAGGCAGACGTTCGGTATGAAGCAGCTCGACAAGGATGGCTAACAAGGTATCCAAACTTTAACCAGCCTTATACTCAATTACATAGCAGTAAATTTAAAGCTTCAGCGCAAGTTGTTCCATTTAAGAATTTAATTATTGATTTTAATGCGGAACGCGATTATTCAGAAAATAGACTCGAAAATTTTAAAATAGAAGATCAAAATTACCTTCCTCAAAATTCAAGTCTGTTTGGTAATTTTGGAATGTCCACGATATTGATTCAAACGGCTTTCAATCCCTCGCAAGGATCGGTTAGTTCAAATTTTGAAAAATTTCGAGAGAATCGTTTGGTTATTGCAAATCGCTTGGCACAAAATAGTAGTTTTGAAAATTTAGGAAATGACTCCGAAGGATATCCTTTAGGCTTTGGTAAGGATCAGCAAGGTGTTTTAATGCATTCATTTCTAGCTGCTTATTCTGGTGTAAGTCCAGAGACTGTCTCGCTAAATCCAATTAGAAGTAATCCACTACCTAACTGGAATTTGAAATTTACAGGCTTATCAGAAATCAAATCGTTGTCCAAAATTTTCAAACGCCTTTCGATTAATCACGCTTACCGTGCGAGTTACACCTTAACAAATTTTCAAAATAATTTTGATTTCAACCCCAATCTTCCAGATCAGACTGACAAGTTGGGCAATTTGATTCCAGATAAATTGTATTCAAATGTGAATTTAGTCGAACAATTCAATCCCTTAGTTAGATTGGATATGGAAATGAATAATTCCTTTAAGTTCTTGGCCGAACTAAGAAAGGAGCGAGCGATATCACTCAGCTTAGACAATAATTTAATTACAGAAACAAGTGGGGATGAGTATGTTTTAGGCATGGGGTATAGGGTGAAAGATTTACGTTTTAGGACAAGTTTTGGAGGACGTCGTGTTATCTTAAAAGGAGATTTAAATATTAAAGCAGATGTTTCTTATCGCGATAATGTAACCGTTTTGCGAAATTTGGAATACGACAACAACCAAGTGTCTGCTGGGCAACGCTTAGTTTCTATCAAAGTTACCGCCGATTATGCTTTAACTCAAAACTTGATTGCCCAATTTTTTTACGATCATAATTTTTCAGAATTTGCAATTTCTACAGCCTTCCCACAAACGAGTATTCGGTCAGGTTTTACAATTCGTTATAACTTTGGAAATTAAAAGTATTTTTTCATAAAAGAAATCTTTTACATTTGTCACTATTAAATTTTTAGAAAATGAATGTACCTGCTGAATTAAAATATACCAAAGATCACGAGTGGATTAAAGTCGAAGGAGATATTGCAACTATAGGAATTACTGACTTTGCTCAGGGAGAGTTAGGAGATATTGTATATGTAGAGGTTGAATCCCTTGACGACACATTAGAGGCTGATGCTGTTTTTGGAACAGTAGAGGCTGTAAAAACTGTTTCAGATTTATTTATGCCAATTGCAGGAGAGGTAATTGCTTTTAATGATACTTTGGAGGATACCCCAGAGATCGTAAATGAAGATCCTTATGGAGCAGGTTGGATGATTAAAGTAAAATTAAGTGATCCAAAGGAAATTGAAAACTTATTAGATGCGACAGCATATACTACGCTGGTTACAGGCTGATTTTTTTTTTAAGGCAGTTGCACTTTTAGCGACTACAGTTTTATCTTATTTCATGTTAATACCCCCTGGGAAAGAAGTTAATTCTTGGATAGATATTTTGCCTGGAAAAGACCTTTTTGCCCATTTAATGTGCTATTTTCTTCTAACAGGAATCTATTTTGCCGCCTTTTTTACCCATACATCTGTTCTAAAAAAATCTCTTTTATTATCCCTTTTAGTGGGTTTTGTTTTGGAATGTCTTCAGCTGATTCACCTATTTGAAAGATCCTTTGATTACAAGGATTTGATCGCAAATATAGCCGGTTCATTTATCGGGATTTTGACAATTCGATTTTTCTTTTCTGATTCTGTAAAAGAATAGCTTGTTTTTATTCTATTTTTTTTTAGTTTAGCTATCTAAATAATGGTTTATTATGCAACCCAAAAAAAATGACAAGGTAGATTTAAGTAAAAACAGTGGTCTTTACTTTGCTATAGGACTCGCTTTGATTTTATTTATTTCATGGCAGGCAATTGAATGGAAAACATATGACAAAGATCTTTACGGCTATGAAGCTTTAAGTGTTGATGAAGAAGATGATGAGGAAATTCCAATTACGGAGCAACTTAAAACGCCACCACCACTACCACCACCCGTAGCTCCAGAAATTATTGAGGTTGTGGAGGATGAAGATGAAGTGGAAGAAACAGTTATAGAATCTACAGAAACAAATGAAGAAGAAATTGTTGAAATTGTTGAGGTAGAAGAAGAATTTGAAGAGGTTGATGTTCCTTTTGCTGTAATTGAAGATGTTCCTATTTTTCCAGGCTGTGAAAAAGTTGATAAGTCTCAACGTAGAGATTGTTTTCAGGAGCAAATGAACAAGCATATACGTAAAAACTTTAGATATCCCGAAATTGCTCAAGAAATGGGAATCCAAGGAAGGGTATATGTTAACTTTATTATCGCTAAAGATGGTCAAATCACTAACATAAGAATGCGAGGTCCAGACAAGAATTTAGAAAAGGAAGCACAGCGTATTATTTCTAAACTCCCAAGTATGACTCCAGGAAAACAAAGAGGAAGACCTGTACGTGTTCCATTTAGTATCCCCATTGTATTTCGGTTGCAGTAATTTATTAGTCTAAAGTTTGTTTAAGCATAAAAAGATTTTATATCTAAATGTTCAATTTGATTGTTCATTGCTTATTTCTCAACTATCTTTGCAGCCTGAATGATGCAGATAGATGCGCCAAAATGAAACTCTTATTTCAGAGAATAAACAGTTAACGTTAAGTGATTTTTCTCAACTCACCAAGTTTAGATTATCAATAACGGTTGTGATTTCATCAATTGCGGGATATTTTTTAGCGGTTGATACTGTTCATTATCCTACGCTTTTATTACTTATACTGGGTGGTTACGCCATGGTTGGAGCCTCTAATGCATTCAACCAAGTCTTTGAAAAAGATTTAGATAAATTGATGTTACGCACACAAAACCGTCCACTTCCTACAGGACGAATGCAACCCAATCGTGCTCTATTTATTGGTGTAATTCTTACTTTGATAGGAATAAGTGCGCTATATAGTATCAACTTAAAAACAGCATTTTTTGCTAGCTTGTCTATATTTTTATACGCATGCGTTTATACACCTTTAAAACAAAAAACACCCTTGTCTGTTTTTGTAGGTGCTTTTCCAGGAGCAATCCCTTTTATGCTTGGATGGGTAGCCGCAACCAATGAGTTTGGAATAGAGCCTGGTGTATTGTTTATGATTCAGTTTTTTTGGCAATTCCCACACTTTTGGGCAATTGGATGGCTTATGCATGATCAATATCAGGTGGCTGGATTTAAGATGCT
>UPTG01002735.1_pt1 | contig 11812 bp, 9 predicted proteins | sample 2160121 | NCBI WGS metagenome assembly UPTG01 (sample SAMN06266255, study PRJEB28933) | marine metagenome | isolation source: Columbia River Estuary | place: USA:Columbia River Estuary, USA | collected 2014-07-27 | reverse complement strand
ATAATTTTCATCTGAATTTGGATGATTTCTTAGTTGATTTTTCTAAGAATAGAATAACCAAAACAACCTCCAAACTATTGAATAACCTGGCAGGTAAAGTAAAAATTGATGATGTATTACAATTGAAGCCCAGAAGTTCGCCACCATCAAATCCAAGCGAAGGACAATTATACGTTGGCACTAATGGGCATATTTATTGTTTTTTGGGTGGAAAATGGAAACAAGAACTATGTTCGATATACAAATTTACCTGCCGGTGAATACACCTTTTATGTAAAATCAAGCAATTATGATGGTGTTTGGAATGAAACACCAAAATCATTTAGCTTTAATATTTTGGTCCCTTGGTATCTAAGCAATTGGGCAATTTCAGTATACATTCTATTATTATTATTAACAGGATACCTTACATATATTTATTTTAAATGGCGTTGGAAAATACAACTGGAACTTAAACTAGAAAAAGAAGAAGCAAATCGTTTAAAAGAAATCAATGCTTACAAAAACACATTATATGCCAATATTTCTCATGAATTCAGGACGCCTTTAACGCTAATAAATGGATCCATTATAAACCAGATTGAGAATAATAAATCTGAAATTGATACAGACAACGACTTAAGTAATATTCATAGAAACACATCACGATTAATTGATTTAGTAGATCAAATGTTGGAATTAACAAAGGTTGATTCTGGAGCGATAAAAGTTGTAAATGAGGAAATTGATATTGCTTATTTTTTACAAATGATTATGTAGTTGTTTTTAAAGTGACGGCTGTTGCGGTTCCTTTTATTTCGATGCATCGAATTTTTACGGGTGTTATAAATGGACTTTCAGACTACAAAAAGCATGCTAAGATCGAACTCATTTCTTATTTTTTTGGAATTGTTTTGTTGCTTGTCAGCCTTTATTTTTATTCCTTAAAAGGCGTATTAGTTGCCATCGCCCTGACTCCAATTATTCAGTTTACAGTGCTAATAATCATCTTCGGAAGGCTCCTAAAAGAATACATAGATTTTAAATCTATCTCCTTTAACATTCCTTTGTTAAAGCCGCTTTTAGGATTTACTTTAATGTCTTTTATTGGGACTGTTTTACTAAATTATATAGAAATTGATTTAAGAACATTGATTACAGATATAATTAGTGAAGCAGAAGCAGGATCTTGGACAGCTATGAACTCGATTTCAAAAATTTATATGCAATTTATTACCATCATATTTCCTATTTACATTTTACCAAAATATGCTACCATTAAAACTTCGTTTAAGTTCAGGAAAGAAGTGTTTCAAATCTATAAAACATTAATTCCTTTGGTTTTAGGAGGAATGTTGTTAGTTTATTTTTCTCGAAACATTCTAATTCAGATCATATATACAAAAGAGTTTTTAGGGATGCAGTCTTTGTTTAAATGGCAACTATTAGGAGATTTCGTGAAATTTGTGGCTATTGTTTTATCTTATCAGTTTTTGGCAAATAAACAAATCAAATATTTTGTAGTAACAGAACTATTGTCATTGTTTTTATATTATATTTTTGGAAGGTGTTTTGTAAATGATTTTGGTTCCGAAGGGATTGTAATGGCACATTTCTTAAGATATGTAATTTATCTAGTTATAGTTTTTTATATATTAAGGCATCAATTTATAGGTAAAGATAAGGCAATTTAAATAGTTGAAAAACCATCAAAACATGAGTAACTTTAGTGTATTTAAAAAGATTTTTTACTTTTTTGCATTTTCGGTATGTATTGCATTTTTATTTGAATTACTAACCAATGTTAGGAGTATAAATCCTTTTTTTAATGCCTTAGAGAATCTATTGTTTTCATTTATTGTAATAACTCCCATTTACTTTATTTCTAAAAGAAAAACCCAAGTTGTATACATCTTGTTTGCATATTTAGTGTTTTCTATTATTCTTTATATTGAATCTGTTTATTATCACCTATTTGAGTCCTATTTTAGCTCTTCTGTCATTTTTATACTCTTAGATACAAATATATCAGAAGCTTCTGAGTTTTTGAAATTTTATACAAGTAAATCCGTTGTCCTGTTTAGTTTATTGATGCTATTTGTCGTTTCTCTGTCTTTTTTTAAAATTAATAAAACCATTTTTCAGCAAAATAAAAGTTCTTTCAAATCTAGAATTATTGTAATTTTTAGTAGTATTACTATTCTTGTTTTCCTAAAATTTTCTGCTGTAATAGTATTTAATTTCCCGTATCTGCTAATAAAGTCATTTATTGAATATACTATTGAATCTAACAAGTTAGGTGACTATAAACTAAATACCAAGGGTAACTTTCAGAATGTGAAACGCACTGAAAATCATGAAGAAAACGAAGTGTATGTGATCATATTAGGTGAATCTTCTTCGCGTTCTCATATGGGTGTCTATGATTATTATAGGTCTACAACTCCTATGTTAGAAAACATTAAGGATAATTTGCTTATTTACAATGACGTAGTCAGTCCTCATGCCTTTTCTATTGGTTCAATATCTAAAGCTCTTACTTTAGGTAATTATGAGTCTCCGAGCAGTATTAGTTCTGGTTCCATTATTCAATTAGCAAATACATCAAACTTTGAAACAACCTGGTTATCCAATCAGAGACCTATTGGCATTTATGAAAGTCTCATTACTAAAATTAGTTTATCTTCCAATTCTCAAAAATTTTTAACCTCAACCATTGCTCGAAATAATAAAGTTTTAGATGAAAATCTATTACCAGAACTTGATAAAGTTCTTTTTTCTAATGAACATAATAAAAAATTTATAGTGGTTCATTTAATAGGTTCACATCTAAATTATAAAAATAGATATCCAGATACTTTCAAAGTATTTAAAGATGAACCATTAACAAAATTTGAATCACAAGAAAGTTTTAATAAAATTAATCAATATGACAATGCAATACTATACACGGATTTTATAGCTTCAGAAATTATCAAAAAAATTGAAGCATTAAACGTTAAAAGTTTTGTGTTATTTTTATCAGATCATGGAGAAGAAGTCTATAAAGACCGCAATATGGCTGGTCATAATGAGGCTATTCCAACAAAAGACATGTTTGATATTCCATTTATGTTATGGCGATCTGATAAGTATAAACACGATAAAATGCTTTCTATTAACTTTGATAGAAAATATATGATTGATGATTTGTTTCACAGTTTATCAGATCTTTTAAGTATTTCTTCACTGGAAGTTGACTCCACTAGAAGTATCTTTAATAGGGGTTTTAAAGATCGCAAACGAATTATTCTTGATTCGGTCGATTATGATACTTTTTTTAAATAAAAAAAGAATGAAAAACCATTGTCATAATACCGATTTTGAAATTTTAATCTCTACCATGAATAGAGATTCCTTGGAGTTTCTCAATCAGATGTTTATTTACGAAAGCTATGAAAGCTTCAATTTGTTAATTATTAACCAGACGACTGAAGGCCAATTATTAGTTTCAAACAGCCCTAATGTGCGGGTTATCAATTCATTTGAAAAAGGACTGTCTAACAGTCGAAACCTAGCGCTTAAAAATGCAATTGGACATCTTTGTTTGATTGCAGATGATGATGTTGTTTATGCTAAAGGCTTCAAAGCTCTCATAGTATCAAGTTTTGAAAATCATAAAGAATGCGATGTAATTACATTTAAAATGATGGATAGCATCGGAGTTGATTTTAAAGCATATCCAAACACTTTTATAGTACATACTAAAAAAACATTACAACAAGTAAACTCAGTAGTAATTGCTTTTAAACGTCAACCTATACAGACTAAAAATATTTATTTTAATACCCTTTTTGGTTTGGGTTCCGAGTTTCAAACCGCTGATGAATATATCTTCTTAAGAGATGCTCTAAAAGTTAATTTAACTTTGTGTTTTCAGCCTGATGTTATACTAAAACATGCCGATTATAGTTCAGGGCAAAACTATACAAGTGATAATATTATATATGCAAGAGCTGCCTTTTTTTATAAGTACTCAGGTTTTTTTGGGTATTTAAGATTGATTAAACATGTAATTGTAGTTGGTTTTGAGTCTAACTTATCGCCAATTCAAGTAATTAAAAAGATTGGCTTAGGTTTAAAGGGAATTAAACAATTTAAACGATTAAGAAATCAATAGGAAGTAATATAGACTCCAAACTGTAATAACTGTAATTGTAATTTTTTAATAAAAACGATAACAGTTCTGGGGCTCAAAAGTAATATCCGTTGTTTATAATTAAGGTTTAAAGGATCAATCTCCTTTTTTAGCTGTCTATAGCTGCTAGAGTCCCCTGCTATTTTTCTTTCTATAGCCACAGAAAACCGATTCAAATCCATATATTTTTTGAACGATATATTGGAAGTGTCCAAATCTTTAAAATTCTCAAATAGTTTCATGCGATCAATACGACTTGATGAATAAGATAAGTGGTGTTTTGGCTCTAATATAATTTTGTTGGAAGTAGCTATTGCTGAGAATGCAACCAACTTTTTGAGAGCAATACGCACCCATAAGTCGGTATCTTGACCAGAACGCATTTCTTCGTCAAATCCACCAATTTCAAGAATCGTTTTTTTAGGGATTAAAACCGCAGAAGTCCAGGCAATACTGTCTATGATTGAAGCTAAGAAATAATCTTCAATAACTCCAAAATGATCAGAAGACACCCCATTGAAATGAGCCTTCATTTTTTTTCCATTAAAAAACTGCTTTGAATAGGCCGTTGCATACAATCCGCAATTAGGGAAACTCGTATATAATCTGTGTAAGTTTTCCAAGTGATTAGATTCCCACAAATCGTCGGCATCCAAAAATGCAATTAAATCTGAATTTGATTTAGAAATTCCATAGTTTCTTGCATGAGATACCCCTTTATTTTTAGTCGTGTAAAGCGTGATACGTTCATCATCAAAAGAAGTTACGATATCAATACTGCCATCTGTAGATCCATCATTAATTAAGAGGATTTCAAAATCAGAAAACGTTTGATTCAAAACGCTTAAAAGTGTTTTTTTAATAAACTGTTCCTTATTAAATAACGGAATGATTATGGATATGACTGCCATTATTCGTTTTTACTTATGTAACAAAGGTAGCTTAGTTTGTATAAATCAAAAATGAACAATGATGGTTTTTTTGACAATAAATTTGTTTCAAATGAATTTCTAAAAACAGGAAACAATAATGCCAGCAAATAATTGATTCCAATTTTTTTGCAATTATGAAACGTTCGAATAATGCGTGTATACTCTATGTGTATCAAATTGTTTTTAGCTAAACTGAGAGAGGCTTTTACTCCTTTTAATGATTTTTTTAAATAGATTTCACTACTTTCTAAACCAAGGTGATAAATTGGATTATTAATATGAGAAATAGATATGTCATTCTCTTTTAGGTTAAAAGAAAATAATAAATCTTCATGAGCGTCAAGTGAGATTTCTTCATTAAAGTTTACACTATTAAAAATCTCTTTCTTTATTAAAAAATTACAAGATAAAAAACTTAAGTAAACAGATTTTTCTCTTTTATTTAAAGGGACGACCTCACGTTTTCTTCCAAAAGCCCAACGTAACATTTGTTCTTTGTTTGGCTTTTTGTCCTGGTAATTTACACCGCCAAATATTAACTGAGTTGAGGGTGTAAATGCAGTGGTATATTTAGAAATAAAATCATTTTTTACTGGGATGACATCCGCATCTAAAAACAATAACAAATCATAATTAGCATCCTTAGCTAAAAGGTTTCTTATGGCACTTCTCCCGATATTAGAATCTAAAACTTTGTAGGTCGCATGTTTCAATTGATTTATAGAATTATTTTTAGCGATCAGCTCTAGATTTGTGGAGCCATCATCATAGCAAAGAATCTCAAAATTTATATCACAAGCAGCTGATTGGGCGTGAAGTTCAGTCACCAATGCTTCTACATCATAATTATATGTTGGAATAAGTATAGAAAGCATTCTTAATTTTTTCGTTGTACAACTTCAAAGACTTTGGTGTCTTCGCATTTGAGTGTTTTACTAGGGTATTTTAAAATCAAAGCATAATCATGAGTTGCCATAAAAATAGTATGTCCTTTTTTGTTGAGATCTAAAAGAACTTCCATCACCTCCACGCTGGTTTGTGGGTCTAGATTTCCAGTAGGTTCATCAGCTAAAATTAACTTAGGATCGTTCAAGAGCGCTCTAGCTATTGCTACCCGTTGTTGTTCACCCCCCGAAAGCTCAAAAGGGAATTTAGACCCTTTTGTCTGCATATTAACCTTGGTTAGGACGGCTTCAATCTTAGCATTAATTAATGCTTTGTCTTTCCAACCTGTAGCCTTTAAAACAAATTCTAGATTGTTATTTATATTGAGTTCGTTTAGGAGTTTAAAATCCTGAAACACCACCCCTAATTTTCTTCTTAAAAAGGGAATATCTTTTTCTTTTAGTGTTTTTAAATCAAACTCCACGATAGATCCAGTACCATTATTCAGTTTTAAATCGCCATAAAGTGTTTTTAGAAAACTACTCTTTCCAGAGCCTGTTTTTCCAATTAAGTACACAAAATCTCCTTCTTTGACATCGACATTAACTTCGCTCAAGATTAAGTTGTCATTTTGGAAAATGGAAACGTTTTCTAATTTTAATACCGAATTTGACATGTAATTTACCTAAAAAATATTTTTATAAAAGTATTACTATTTGACACAACTATCAAATATCACTTGCATAAAAAGGTTGTATGACTGACAAATTTTAATCAACTTATAATTTAGCTGTTTTTTTTCCGTTATCCACTTGATATATTTTATCTTTGAAAGTAATAAAAACACCTTCTGTATATGAGCTTCGTAAAATGTTTAATTCAACTTGTTTTTTTATGTTTTATTTGTGTTGGATCTGCACAACAATCAATTGTATATTCCAACGAAGCTGTTAATTTTCAATCTGCTTTAGCACTCTATAATGCTCAACAATATCAATCCGCTCAACAGCTTTTTAAATACGTAGAATCAAATACTTTAGATACTTTTTTGAAATCGAATGCAGCCTATTACAATGCCAATTGTGCCGTTAGACTCAATCAACCAAATGCTGAATTGCTTGTTGAATCTTTTGTAGAGCATTACCCCTCCAGTACAAAACGCAATTCGGCCTATTATGAAGTCGCAAATTATTATTTTCAAAATGCCAAATACTCTTATGCTCGAAAATGGTATGAAAAAGTAGACAGGGCTTCTATCTCAAAATCAAACTTGGACTCTTTCAATTTTAATTATGGCTACAGTCTATATACAACTAAAAACTATAAAGCTGCTAAATCCTATTTAAAGAAAGTCGAAACATCTCAAATGTATGGTTCCCAAGCAAAATATTATATTGGATTTATGGCATATGAAGGCGATGATTATGACCAAGCTTCTGAATATTTTAAGCAAGTAGAACAAACAGAAGCTTATAAAAATAATTTATCCTATTACCAGGCAGATTTAAATTTCAAATTAGGAAAATTTACAACAGCTATTGAGTTGGCAATAGCACAGCTAGATAAAAGTTCTTCTAAAGAAGTGTCTGAGCTTTCTAAAATAATTGGAGAAAGTTATTTCAACCTTCAAAAATATGCAGAAGCAATTCCCTTTTTAGAAGGTTATAAAGGTCAAAAAGGCCGTTGGAATCACACCGATTATTACCAATTAGGGTATGCTTTTTATAAACAAAACGAGTATCTAAAAGCGATCAATGAATTTAATAAAATTTTAGAAGGTTCCAATGCGATTGCTCAAAACGCGTATTACCATCTTGCGGAAAGTTATATAAACTTAAATAAAAAACAAGAAGCCTTGAATGCTTTTAGAAATGCTTCGGAAATGGATTTCAATCTCAATATTCAGCAAGATGCATGGCTAAATTATGCCAAACTAAGTTATGATATTGGGAACCCCTATCAGTCCACTCCACAAGTACTTACTGATTTTTTAAAGCTGTATCCAAAATCGGCTTTTAAAATTGAAATTGAATCGTTATTGATCGATTCTTATATTAGCTCTAATAATTTTAAAGAAGCACTAGAGTTATTGGAAAATAAGCCTCGCCCTGCTCATAAAGAAGCCTATCAAAAAGTTACTTTTTTTAGAGCTTTAGAATTGTATAACAATGCCAAATATTTAGATGCTAAGGAGCTATTGAATCGTTCTTTGTCAACAGCTATAAATCCTATTTTCTCAGCAAGAGCAACCTATTGGAAAGCCGAAACAGATTATCAGTTATCAAATTTTAAGGAAGCCTTAGAGGGTTTTTTGGACTTTAAAAACACAGTTAAAAACGCGCAACTTAAAGAGTCTAAAAATTTAGAGTACAACCTAGCTTACACCTATTTTAAACAAAAACAATATGCGTTGACCATCAATGCTTTTCGATCTTTTATTTCAACAAAACCTAAAAACTTGATTTTATTAAGTGATGCATTTTTAAGGTTGGGAGACTCTTACTTTGTAACAACGCAATACAGTCCTGCTATCGATGCATATCAAGATGCTCTAAAGCTTGGTCAAATAGAGTTAGACTATGCCACCTTCCAAATAGCAGTCAGTCATGGCTATTTGGGTCAAACCTCAGATAAAATTACAGGTTTGAATAAAGTGATGAATTTTAAAAAATCGCATTTAAAAGATCAAGCATTATTTGAATTAGCAAATACCTATGTAAACCTGGGAACTCCAGAAAAAGCATTGCCCTATTACAGTCAATTGATTAGTGATTTTTCATCGAGCTCTTTGGTATCGAAAGCACTACTGCGAAAAGGGTTGATGTTATACAATCGAGGCGATACACAAGCTGCACTTCAAAACTTAAATAAGGTAGCAGTTAACTATCCATCCACTCCTGAAGCGTTTCAAGCCATCAGTTCTTCGCGTTCTATTTATATTGATTTAGGTCAAGTTGATACTTACGCTTCATGGGTTCAAACCTTAGAATATGTTGGGGTGACGGATAGCGAATTGGACGACGCTACATACGAAGCTGCTGAGAAACAATATCTGGATGATAAGACTTCAAAAGCCATCGATTTATTTAATGGCTACATCGCTCGTTTTTCATCGGGAAAGCAACTTTTAAAGGCTCACTTTTATTTAGCTGAAATGTATTATAAGAGTGATTTAGCAACCAACGCACTCCCTCATTATACCTTTGTTTGTGAGCAATCCACCAATGAATTTACAGAGCCTGCTTTGTTAAAATTAGCTGAAATAGTTCTATCCTCTAAAACATATGAAAAAGCATTATCATTATTGTCTCGATTAGAATTAGAAGCCAATAATCCTCAAAACAGACTGTATGCACAGTCTAATTTAATGAAAACATATTTTCAGTTAGAAAATTACCAGTCAGCCATTCGATATGCTGAGCTCATTTTGGATAATTCCAAAACAGATGTGTACATACAGAGTGATGCTTACATAATCATTGCTCGCGCTGCAATGAAAACCAACAATGAAACCAAGGCACGTTCAGCCTATGCAGAGGTCAAAACCATTGCTACAGGTGAGATAGGGGCAGAAGCACAATATTTTGAAGCCTATTTCAACTATATTGATGGCGCACATGAAGCCTCTAATGAAAGCATTCAAGTATTGATCAAAAACTTTTCAAGTTATAAATATTATGCTTCCAAAGGTTTGATTATTATGGCCAAAAATTTTCAAGCACTTGACGATGTATTTCAAGCCACTTACATCTTAGAAAACGTAATTCAAAATTTTCCAGAATTTAAGGAGGTTGTAGAAGAAGCCCAAGTCGAATTGGACCGCATCAAAACTGAAGCTGCCAAAACAAATGCATCTATTGAAGTAGACACCAAAAATGAAAACTAATTATATGAATATTAGATTAAAAAAACACCTATGCTTAGTGTCAGTTTTGATGGTTATGTTTCAAGCAGATAACTTGTTGGCACAAAATAAGCAATCACGTTCTCAAGATACGATCGACACTCAAGTGGTCACTATTGTAAAACCTTATACACCAAAAATATCGGATGCATTTAAGCTGAAGCAGGTACCCAGCATGGGCAGTTCTGAGACCCCTCAAAAACTGGTGAAGTACACCATATTCTCTATCCCCGTAGCGTCCACTTTTACGCCAGCTAAAGGCACTTCTGTAAGTTTAGATAAATTAAAAAAAGAAAAACTATTTCAAAATTATGCTTCTTTGGGCTATGGAAATTATGGAACAATTTTAGGAAATGTATACCTCAATCACCGCCTTGGTCGGGGGGAGCGCATTGGCGGTTATATAGAACACCACTCTTCACAAGGCGGTATTGATGGTTTGCAACTTGAAGATGATTTTTCAAAAAACAGCATTCAAGTTAATTATATCAAAAGTTTAAAAACCTTAGTTTGGAATACAGATGCAAGATTTCAACGGCAAGCCGTGAATTGGTATGGACTTCCTTTTGATACAATGACATCACTAGATTCTAAACAAGTATATTCTACCATAGAATTGGGCAGTGATGTACAGTTTACCGAGGGGGTTCTAAAAAGTGGAGAAATTCATTTGCGTCGATTTTCCGATGCTTATAACTCTGAAGAATACCACTTTACAGGCAAAACGAACTTCCAATTTGACTTGCTTGACAGTCCAATCAATTCGACTGTTAAAGTGGATTATTTAAAAGGAAATTTTGCTAAAAACTATAATGGATTAGACGCTCAAAACTATGGGAATATTCAATTTTCAGTAGCGCCTAATTACCAATACATACAAGATGATCTTACAGTTTTAGTCGGGTTCAATGCTTATTACGTGATGGATTCTGAACAAAACAAAAACGACTTTTACATCTACCCTAATATAGAAGCTAGTTACGCTGTTGTCAATTCTATTGTAGTGGCTTACGCTGGAATTAAAGGCGATATATATCAAAACACCTATTTTGATTTTGCAAAAATAAACCCTTTTATCTCGCCAACCCTTGAAATACGCCCAAGTTCAACTCCTTATAATGTGTTTGTTGGCACCAAAGGGAAACTCTCTCAAACCATTGGATATGATTTAAAAGGGAGTTTTACTCGCGAGCAAAATAAGGCTCTTTTTAGAACGAATCGTATTCAAAATTATTCAGCGTCCAATAACTACAATCACGGCAATTCTTTTGGAGTTGTGTATGATGATGTCGATGTCTTTAATGTTTCAGGAGCTTTAGAAATTGATATGAGTCAAAAACTAAATGTACGTCTGAAAGGGGATCTTTATAAATTTACCAGCGATGAAGAGCCTACCGCTTGGAACTTACCCGAATTTGAAGCCTCTTTGTTTTTAAACTATCAATTCTCTGATAAATTAGCAATGGACGTCAATGTATTTTATTGGGGGTCAAGACAAGACACTACTAATTTTGAAGGGCTGTTCATTCCAGAACCCATCGTGCTCAATGTTAGTCTCGACTCTTTCTTAGATGCGAATGTTCATATTACTTATGAAATCACCAATCAATTTGGAGTGTTTATAAAAGTCAATAATATAGCCAATAATAGCTATAACCGTTGGAATCATTATCCTGTTCAAGGATTTCAGATTTTAGGAGGCGTGAGTTATAAATTTGATTTTTAAGAGATTGAGAGTTTTGCGAGGAAATCATAATGAGGCCCTTTTTTAATCAGTTCACATTTTAGCCCCACCTGATTACAGGCTATTTTAAGGTTTTCAAAATCCAGATACATCCAACTAAACGTAGCTTCTTCGCCTTTATAACCCACTGTATAGTCCAGTTCGCCATAATACTCTTTGTTGGTATCCATCCAATACCCACCATCTTCATC
>UPTG01002734.1_pt1 | contig 11814 bp, 8 predicted proteins | sample 2160121 | NCBI WGS metagenome assembly UPTG01 (sample SAMN06266255, study PRJEB28933) | marine metagenome | isolation source: Columbia River Estuary | place: USA:Columbia River Estuary, USA | collected 2014-07-27 | reverse complement strand
TAAACAGACCGGCCCTGAGCACAAACAGGACGTTCCTTACACTTCTACAGTGTTCCCCTTTATATAAGTATACACTGCATCAGAGTCTGTCACGAACCCCATATGGATTTGATGTACCCAAATTCTCGATTTTTTATACCCAATATGGGCCCAGTATTTTGATAATGGGGTAATCAAATGTCGTTTTTCGAATGGTTTTCTTGATATTAACCTAGTAAAGTCCGTAAATAGGACCTACATAAGTACATAATCGAAATCAACGCTCGAATTAATTAGATGATATTTTCTGTACCCATATTTTTCGTCTTACAAATTCCTTTTATCACAATAATATCAACTGATAATCGATTGTATTAGGTCCAAATGATTCTAATTAATGGTGTTATCGAATATCCTTTTACATAGACGCGAAACAAAATGTGTAAATCGTATACCAAACGTGAATTACATTCACACAATCCCATCTTCGAATCTTTTTAAGTGATAATTAAAAAGTGTATATGAAGATCGAAATATGATAAGACAAATATTGGATAAGGCATGTGATTATCGGAGTCTTTATAAACCGTAAATGGCCTTAGTATTTACTAGGATCAAATTATAATAAGACAACCTAGGGATCTCCTGAACGATATGATAATAGTTTTATCTTGAATTGTGTCTCTATGATTCTATTTTACCAGAAAATGTCCGATTGATGTACTACGAGATTTTTATATATCCCAGTTTTATATTTGTCGCCCATCTTCTATATTACACTTATACAGCGTCAAAAAGCAATATAGTATATTCATAAAACACATAGATATTTGAAAATGCTTGCAAAGTTGTGTAACACCGCACACAAACGTGTCCGAAATCTTAGCCGCGGTTTCTTGCACCATCCGATTCTTTGGTCGCGGAAGCGTCTTTGAGATGGTTCGATAACCACATTGACGTCAACCGACAGCGCTTACTTGTCATACGACGTCATTCGAACAGTCTGAAATCGCGTCATGGGTTTAGATATAGGGTACGTCGTATTAATGCGGCTGATTGGTTGAGCAAGCACCATTTTCTTGCTATAAATTAGGACACAGCTTCCCTACCACCCCATCTTGTGTAAGATTTCGGAGACATCAACAATATTTCCCAAGGGACAAAACCTAGTACCGCTAGATTCACACTATCTAACTCCTTTCATCAAAAATCGCGGCAAGGGGTTTGAATATAGGGTACGTCGTAATAATGCGTTTGATTGATAGAGCAAGCTTTATTCTCGCGGTCCAATTAGAACACAGCTTCACGATCACCCCATCTTGCGTAAGATTTCGGAGACATTAAAAATATTTCTCATCCGACAATACTTAGTCCCGGATATCACAGACCGGTAATGGATCTGGCCCTTTTCATGATTAAATATTCATTCCAGCGACATCATTTCATGATTAACAAATATCCCAGAGATCCTAAATCGCGCCGCGGGAATGTTACTTCCATTCGAATTATTGCTCGTAAATGAGACAGATTTGGGATATTTATCAAAATAATAGTTGAATTTCAAATTTGATGTATGCAGCATATTCGGTAAAGATAGAATCTAGTACCACTTAACATTTCGATATTTTTGCATGCAAATGCTTATCAAATAACAAGCAATTGCATCATTTCAATCTCCAATCCAAAAATCACTAGCTTCAAAACGATGGTGGATGCATTCAATCAGCCACCAATTCATTCAGCAAACAACATGTCAACTCATCCTGCACCCATCAACAAAAGAAACCTCAGCTTCTTCTGAATGAAGATGATTTATGGCAACATCTTTCTTCCAGCACATCCGAAAAGCATTCAAATCCTCTCCCTTGCCCGCGATTATGCCAATCATCCAGCTTAGCTCATTAATAAAACACCATCATCAATACAGAGAGTGCAACTGAACATCATTGAGAATCATGCAAAAGACAAAGATTTAGCCAGCCCACATCCTCACATCATTCCAATCCGCGCCCTCACCAGCGATTGAGCCAGCGGTCCAGCCAAGCTCCTTAATGAAACATCCCAATCATTACAGACAGTCTATCTGATCAGAATTCAGTTTTGCGCCAAAGCAAGCGATTTAGCTGACCCTCTTCCACCCAAAGTTCTTCTGATCTATCCAATCTTCCCAGTCAGCATACATCCTCAGCCAACATCAATCAGTTTTTATTTCAGTGTCATCATCCCAAAACAATTGTGAAATCACCGATAAAGATTACAGTGAACTAGCTCGAGTGACTGCGCCATTTTATCTGTAAGGATATTAGGGGACTTGCGTGTCAATCGTTCATAGCGCCGTTTATCTCATCACCGATAGATCAAGCGTCTAAGGTTGTATATCCTGACATTGATCACTTATTGTTGCTGTAATCAAGATGCCTTCAAGTGTAGCTTTAGATGTTGACCCAGAGGAGAAAGAGGGTACTGTACCTCCAACAAACGAAGAAGGGAGTAAGGAGAGCACACCCATGGATTTGGCGCCTGAAGAAGTTAAACATGGCAAATCTCATGAATTAATCTCCAGTCAAAACACAGAGAGGGGGGCAGCAGCAAAAAAGACATCAAACCGCCAAAATGATGGACCTGATTCTGATTTTGCATCAATAAATCCAAAGAAGAATGCTGGGTTTCAAATGGCTCCATCAGTTGGAGAGCAAAAGGATGCAAATCGCCCCGATAACCGCTTTGGACATAGACACAGTGATGCCAATAATCAAGGCCACTTCAATGTTCAAGGGCATAGACACCACAAGAGGCAGAAGAAGAAAAAGATGCAGCCCCTGTTCCCACCCGCAACATGGATAGCCCCCTTGGCTCTGAATTCGAGAGTGATCATGATCGGAATATTGACAGTGACTTAGAAGAAGCTCAGGCGAAGGCTACTTATGGAAAGAAGCGATGCAAGTTTGACGAACTCAAATCATCTGAAGGAGGAAAGGAAAAAGAGGCGGAAGAGGGAGAACATTCTTTGGCAATAAAGGAGGAGTTGATGCAAGAGAGGGGTTTGGTTCTGCAGAAGACTACCGATCCCACAGTTCCTCGCAAAAAAAGTTCAATTGATCATGCCAAACCCTCAGCGAAGAATAGAGAGTCAAGCAAGTCCTTATCTGTTCCAACTGGCAGCAATGAAACTAATTCTGGATCGACCCCGACGCTCAGCACAGTTGTCACTGTATCAACCAAACCAAAAAATGGGACAACTGCACAAACGGGACCACCTGCCATGCTTCATTCAGGCAAAACAGTGGGTAAAGCAAATTCATCTGACCCCAATCGCATTGAGGAAGTACCTGGTGAGAATCATTTATTTTTTTAATATTTTTGCTTATGCAATTAAATGCAAAATTCTCACCTCTACAATGTCATTATCTCAACTACCAGTTCTTGCTGAGAAGGTTCATAAACTAACATTTGAACATCTAGTCCGTTCTATCAATTTGCTTAAGGCTCAAGGTGATTTTGAAAAATTCAATAAAATAGCCTCTGATCTCCAAGCTGTCATCTGTGATGGGCTGAAGAGTAAAAGTGATACACTAGACCTTTTGTCGGTTATTAGGGAAGGGTTGAATAAAGTTCGTATAGGTTCTCACAAGAACAGGGCCGTCGGCCAAGGATCAATGACATGTTGCTCATATATATCATTGATGTTTGTACATCTAATTCGATGCAAGAATGTGAAGGATGACATGAATAAATGCGATTATAGAGATTGTTGTGGAAGATTGGGTGCACATTTACAGCGATTAATCAACAATGGAAAGTTGTGTCATATCACGATAATGAACATTTTGACTCATGGTCATCCTAAAAAGGATCCCAATTTTCCAGAACTGGGTGATTTGACCACGTTATTGAATGAGGTCATGCCGAACCAACTGATCAACTCTCCAAGAGCCATTGATCCTTTATCAGGTATTATTCGCTCAGATGTGGAAGATGTTTCAACAGATTTGGATCAAGGTCATCTTGTTTGGACTAACATGGGACAAATAATTCGGATGTTGGAGGAGCTTCAGAACAATGGTGAAGACTCTACTTTAGGTGAGGTTTTTTGTACAATGTCTTACATATATTACATGATTTCACTCTTTATGCTCATCTTCCATTGATGATCTCTCCTCTTTACAACTATCATGTGATAGTTATTGTTGGTGATGTACGTGATGTTGGCATGCACACCTTCACTGTGTCTGAGGTACCTATCAGAGGGAAGACATTCATCCTTGCAACAGAGTCCATGCCTCACGGTTGTACTGATCTTTTTAGCAACATAGAAGATGCTGCGTTGTTCCTCTTCTGGAAGTTCGCTCATTATGCTCCTCAGAATGACAGAATACAAATCAGCTATGCTTTGTTATATTCTCCACATACCTTCATCAATACAACCATGCTGACAGCATCCCCGACTGCTGCAAGGTCGTCTTTGGCAGAGAAGTTGAAGGGCATGGAGGGATATAGGCCTTCAAGGTCATGCTCGAAGAATCATGTGAATTACTCTGACAACATTAACAATATTCCAAATCAACAAGAGGAACTTCCTGTCAAGTCATCAAAAAAGAAAGGAAAGAAATCAGTCCCGGGCAAGCCAACAATTCCATGTGAAAATCATGCTGCAGGATTAGGTAATGCTGCATCTAATACAGCTGAAGAAGAGTCTCGCGGGGGCAGTATTTTTCGGGGAAACCAATTCATTCAAATGCTAGATTCTTCCATCTACCCTCACAAGAAGGATTATGTGAATGTGGAAGACAATGAGAATGAAGAAGATTCTAGTTTCTCTGATCCAGAGTTATGTCCCATTGAAGATATAGAGGAGGATGAGTTTGCAATTCCTCAAGAATTCTTCCCTTTAGCTTCACAATGTTCGCCATCATTTTCCATCTCAAAGCGACCAATTGTACAATATGGGAAGGAGGAACCACTATCTTCACACTGGAAGACATGCTTCAAAGGGACAGGATCAACAATTTCACATGTAGTCAGATCGTCCAAAGCTTCCAGTCTCATAAGATCAAATGAAATTGATCCAAATTTGATTTCTAAAAAGACAGCATCCTTTAATCGCAAGACTTCCACAACAATCAGGTATCAATCTGCGGCGCCTGTTGATCCAGCAAAGATCAAGGATTTAATCGTGGTTCCACTTCAGACTCAATTATCCAGCCATCAGTATAAGGCAAAGGAGCAGTTCATTAAACTCGACCGTGAATTGTTGAAGAAAATTCCTTTGTCTGGGGTTTACGAAGATACGAGTATCAACAACTCCATTATTTCGCTTGATGAATTTCGGGATGCTGTTAATGATCTTTCTGTCAGATTACATTACTCCTGCCCCAACCTTGGTCATGAACATGGTATTGATCTTTTCAACAATGCGGCAATACTTCCGGGCAAGCAATTTGTCAGTCGATATGATGACATTGAACTTAGAGTCTATTCCGAACGCCCAACTTCATATTTGATGATCTGTTCTGATATTCACAAATCTGTAACACTGAGGTTGGCATGTGTAAATCTCGTCAAAAAGTGTGATGACAGAAATGGCAACAATCCACACAGCAACCTTATTCAATTGGTTGGAAGAGATGAAGAAAAAGTCGTTTTTTTGGGATTTGTCACCTTGCACTTCAATGAAGGAAACAAAGATTCCCGAATATTGCAGTCCTTCACAATACAATCCTTCGTATTATTCAAGGAAAGGGGCACGCTTACCACCGCTATAGCAGCACACACAGCGGCATCCTTATACGACACCACCATCGAAGTAAGATTGTTGCAGATCCTTCAACTGCGGAGATATATTAAGACAGAGGGTGAAGGGGACAATTGTTTTGGTCTACAAATTGCCGTTCCCCTCATGAGTTCAGGATTGATCTCGGTATACGAAACACTTGGATTTGTAGAAAGAAAGGATGTTAGGGAGGGCTGGACATATTTAAAATGCATGAATCTGATAGCCCTTCCAAGATACACCTTTCGTCAAGCCTTCATCAAATATCGAACTCCCATGATTCAATTTGTCAAGGAAGATTTGTTTCAGAAACCCAAAATCATGAAAATTTCTACCATTATTATTCTAACTGTCATTGGTATGTTCAAGAATTTCCACCGATATCCCTCAATTTCACCGAAAGGTAAAGCAGGGCCATTGGATGTTAGTGAAGCCAGTCAAAAAATTGCTACCTCCTTGAAAAAGCTAATGAATGAATCATCCAAACAGAAAAACCCATCCCTTGCACATCATCAGACAAATGTGACATTGATGGAAAATATTGTAAAGTTGATGGTAACAAGATCTTCCCGACCAGTGATATCTATTTCTTCCATTCTACATAATTTCAATGATGTGAGGTTGAGGTTCAAAAGACTGCGTTCATTGTATGTATCTGAGACTGTTATGGAGTTACTGTCATCAGTCTTGGTTGTTGGGGCAAAACAATGTCAGTTTTCGGTATCTTTCAAAGGTGATTGTCATCTATATACTCTATCATGTACCAAATGTGGGAAGGCGATGCATGAAAGAGAATATCCAATCATGATCTTGCTTCAGTGGGCTCCACGAATAATATTAGATCATTTTGGTCTTGGAACAAGCAGCTGGAATGACAAAGTTTTAACCAAACTACAAACCGATGACGAATCGGAATATAGAAGGAATCCAGCGCACATTCTATTCTCATCGCCTATTGGAATGACTACCTCACTGAAGAATATGGAAACTGTTCAACCATTTGAACCTACCATGATAAGGTGTAAATTCGGAATGGGAGCAGATCATGTGAAGGATGGCAAACTTGAGAAGGGGGATATCGCTCAAGAGGAGAAGACACAAATCAACCATGTGAATGCGCTGAAGATGGATGCAAATCTCCATGATAAATCTGAACATGGCAACATGCATCTCTGCACAAAGGCTGTTGTTTGGGGTTTGTTTGAGGTTCTATCACCTGCCATTGTGGGGTATCAAGCATTGCACAAAGAAAAACTCAATCGCTACATTGGCAATGAAGCAAACTTTGTGACAAAGCCCGAGCATGAGTGTCATTGGCTTCCTGGCCAATTCGATCCAAAGTTGGATGAAAATCGCATCGATCCTCAAGAAACCTTTGAGAATATATGTGCTATTCCAGACAAATTAGGAACACGTTCAGAACTGTTAGAATATTCAATCAACCTGGTCAAGTTGTGGACAGAGAAATTGGCTTATTTGTGGGATAGAAACAAGTTTATTGTCGCTGAAAGTGTCCTCAAACACCACTCCATCGCTTCATTGAAATATGATGGGATTGATGACCTGCAGAAGTTGCTCAGCGAAGGTCTGTGTAAAAAACCAATGAGGGATTTCTTTCAAAAACAGCTTCATGAAAATGAATGCTCTGTTGAAGGCTTAATTGATTGGAAGAGCCTCCCAATTTCTCCATATCACAATCTTCAATGTGAAATATCAGATTGGACCCACCGTCCTTGTCAGGTATTTGTAACAGATGTTGAAAGAAGTTTTCTTGATGAGGGACTGGGCGTTGGATGGGAGCCTTCTGATGTAGAAACCCATTTTGGTCCCATGACAATTACAAGTAAAAAGAGGGAAAGTGATCAGCAAAAAAAATGTATACAAGAAAGCATGAAGAATAATGCAGAAGAATTGGTCATCAAGGAGAGTTTATATCAGATCAAACTCAAACGTGGAGTAGGAAAGAAGAAGAAGATATATGTTTGCACATGCAACTTCAAGCCACTGTTTGAAAAGTATCCAGATGCAAACTCCAAATATGCAGAACTTTGGAAAACAGAAGAATTTGAAATCAGTCCTGCCATAGTCACCAGACTCCCAAAAGCATTTGTGATGAATCTTGAAAAGAAATTCGCATGGACCGAACTACCCCAACCTTTCCATGATATGATGAAAAGTGAAGTACAACGCTACAGAAATGAGGAATTGATCTCACTTGCTGTATATTCATGGCCAGCTTCATCACCTCCGATATTTCAATTTCTCATGAAAAGTGGCAACGACAGTACGGCAGTCACCCCCCATTACAGTCCTTATGAACAAATCCGTGACGACTTTTCTCATGAAGCATCAATTTTAGACAATGTCACAGGAGTGTTTAATGTTGGATCTCCCAGTGTGATTAGAATTGGATATGGAAAGAAATCGAAAAACAAAAAATCGAAGGAGGATGAGGATTGTCAGGTTGTTCATGGCAAAAATGGTTTTTGTCCCAGTCCTTCGAGGTGGGCTAATCCAATATCGGATGTAGAAAACACTCGTCGCAATTGTGCAGAAGGTAGCATTGCAAATTTGCTCTACCATCTAGGCGACACGACTCTTTACCATTCAATCCTACTGTCAATGAACCAAACAGAGGCCAGTGTAATCTACAAAATTGCTACAGGATGTACACTCAATGATAGTGTGACAATGCCCCGAGCAGTTGTTGAAGGTCATTTAGGGATCCAATAATGAAGTGCCTCTGGATTTTGGAACTGAGTGAGAAGTATTTTCACAAAAAATTGAATATAGCAAAGTTTGCAACGTCAAGGGACACAATGATCAATGCACACTTTTTGGCACTCCCTACTATTTTGGCATTGCAAAGTAGTCACAACATGAGGTTTGAAGAACAGTCTAAGCTTCCCGGAAATCATGTTACTTGTTACTGGCAAGGACAAATTATTGATTATGAGTACAAGAGGTCATATCCTCTCACTCTAGATAACCTTCATTTCACCTGCGGGGAAACATTGCAATTTGAGGGAATTGCATTAGGCTATAGCATTATTCCAAAACCACACATGATGTCAGTCAAACACTGGCCAAAAGCACTGATGCAGAAATTATTTGATTCACAAGACAGTTTTCACAATCTTTGGAATCATGATGATGTGTATCATGTGAAGAAAGTAAGAAGAAAGCAGAAAATATAGAGAAAATAGGATGTTTTGAAATATTTCAGAGACCACATTTTCAAGGCCTACTGGGCTGACACCCTGCCTTTTCAAACAGAGATGTTTTCTAACTGATTTATGGTGACTTTACTAGTTGTAGTTAGACAAACATGTTATCACTAGGTGCTACCATGGTATCACATGCTCTAATCTAACTAACTATTCTCTTTACAAACATACATCTATATTCCCATGCAACCAAAACAGATCAAAGCACCAACTATCTCTGTATTCTTGCGCCCCTGCTCACTCAAGTCCTCCAATCTAACCCGACAAGCATCCCCTCGTTCATCCCACAAACTCCCACACAAACACCCATGCAGTTTCTTGTGGCAGTTCAAACATACATGCCCTCCACTTGTCAGTGGGGTTGTCTTCATACCACAGAGGTTGCCAGCGGCACACCTGTTATCTTGCACTTGCTCTCTAGCTGGCGGAGTGGGGTCTACAAGAGCCTCTACTCTTTCTACATCCTGCACTCTCACTCTTGCTCCCATGCCTTGACAACCCAAGTGGCCAAGAGCTGTCTTGAGGGCGCATTTGGGTTTCCAGTTGTTCCGATAGGAGCTGTGAGGATGTAAAGATCATACAGATCTCATTCGGATTATGTGATTGTTGAGCTCCCTCAATTCGAATATGACGGTCGCGTGGGACAAGGAGCTGCTCAAAATCATAAATGAGCAGAGAAGGGGTGTGAGTTTCAATCTGTCATGACAGTGACAGATGAAGGCTCACATTCCGCAGCTGCCATGCCCGTTCATGTCCCAACTCGACTGGATTGTCCCGAGTGAAGATGGGGCATGCGCCGGCATACCAACTCACCAGTATCAACCAAGAATCTACAAGATCAGCCACCCGAATTCGAAAAATGACGGACGTTTGTCAACAAGAGCTTCAACAATGCCTTCAATCCAAAGCCCTGAGTTCGAAAATGACGGTCGTATGGGCGGACGACGGAGAGCCCGGTGTGATCTGATCTATAAGATCAGCTGACCAAATTCGGAATATGACGGGCGTGTGTCAACAAGAGATGGATCAATGCCTTCAATCCGAAGCCCTCACTTCGAAGATGACGGCCGTATGAACTGACAAAGGTGCAAAGGCCAATTGTGTGAGAAGCTGGGTATCAAAATGCATGATCTCAATACTGAGGTCAAAAAGCACATCAGTGATAACCCACCTCTTCAAGCTGGCACATCAAGTCCTAGTCTTTTTATACAGGCCTCTAAAGCTACACCAAATGCTTCTCTCTCAAGATAAGATGTACATGCATCACCTGGAAGTATTTCAACTCCAACAAAGGTAATTAAAGATACAATAAATAGGGTTATTAAACCTAATACAAATCTTTTAAAAATTAAAAAAAACATAATTAAGTTTACTGCTTTAGATTTTAAAAAATATTTACAAAGAACTTATTATTGTATTCTTACCCGTCCATCTTGCTCTCATCGCATGGAATACGAAGTCCATTGATGAACACACCATGGTCTTCGATGGTGGTAATCATCAAAACACTCCCTTACTCCCCCCTCCACACGGTACAAACTCAAACATCCATGGCTTTGTCTTCGTATATCACGTGGTGACCTGTACATCCCTGACACCGTCAATCCGTCGAAGGGTTTAATTTACAAAATGCCACCAGGCCAAATCCCACCCTTTCTACGCATCCCACGTTACGTTGCACTTGACATTACGGGTATGTCCTCCATTTCCAACTCCTCTCGATTTTGTACTTGCCTTCAATCTGCCTATTTAGCGCAGAAAGCATCGGTTGTGCGTAGTGCTAAGAAGATTATGTTTTCTGATGCCAAAAATTGCATTCTTGGCACGCAACCCAATCGTGCTCAACCAGGGGTACGAAGCAAAACATACAATTATGAGTCAATGCCAAGATCCCACTGGAATCATATTATTGATGTTATGAAGGGATATGAGAAAGCTTATGCTAGCTATGTTCAGATAAATGAGCTCGTCCGAATTAATAGCGCCCAACAAGCCGTTAAATTCACAAGACTCACAGGTGGTGAATCATCTGATCAACCTGAATCATCCGATGACCCAGCGACCTGCCTCCACTTTGGCGCACTCTCATTTGGCAAAGATGTGCATCTTTCTGCTCACACTGACGCTGATTTTGGTCTATCAGTCGCCACGGTTCACCTTCAAAACCGACAATATACATTAGACGACGACATTATCGTATATTTTTGCTTTCCGAGACTGGGATGTGCGGTTCCAATGCGACCAGGTGATTGTCTTATTTTCAACGCTCGAGAACCTCATGCAGTTTCGTCCCGCTCAAAAAGTGCGGATCAAATTTTTTGTGTATCGATGTATCTCAAAACTGCAGTTGTTGGCCTAAACGACAACAGTATCCAGCTTCGTCCAATGGAAGATTTGATATTTAATTATCAATTATAATTTAGAGTTAATTTATTTCGAATCAATTTCAGGATCACAACTATTTGTATAATCATATAAGAATTTCTTTTTCCTTCCAATAGTTGATATCACTCTTGACATTATATCTCCCGATAACATCCAATTCTCCGAGGTACGATCAATCAATCCGTTTTCATTAATGAAGGTGACCTTGAAATAGAGATTATTCATGGAACGCTTTTGTTGCGATAATTCCATTGGTAAATATAACCCCTTCAGTATGACATGATACTTGAAATACTTGGTAGGAATATCGTTGCAACATCGATCACGAGACGGATCAAAGTATCCGGCTACCTTCATTACATCTTCAATGAGGGTCATTATCCCACGTCGGTATGATGAATCTGTCAAGACATACTCTAATCCCTTCAGCTTGTATTCATCTCTGGATGGACA
>UPTG01002728.1_pt1 | contig 11837 bp, 10 predicted proteins | sample 2160121 | NCBI WGS metagenome assembly UPTG01 (sample SAMN06266255, study PRJEB28933) | marine metagenome | isolation source: Columbia River Estuary | place: USA:Columbia River Estuary, USA | collected 2014-07-27 | reverse complement strand
GTTTTACCAGTGGAAGCGCAAGTATGGAGGTATGGAGGCTCGCGATTTACGTCGTTTGAAGGATTTAGAGCATGAAAACAGTCGATTGAAGCAACTGTTGGCAGACACGATCCTCGACAAGGAGATTCTAAAGGACGTAATCGAAAAAAAGGGTTGGGGCCCGACGAGCGGCGGGAGCTCGTCAAGGTGATATTGAAGGCTTACGACATCACACTACCCAGGGCCCTGAGATTGATTGGATTATCCTCATCGATGTATTATTACAAGCCAAAGCGCGATGATAGCGAGCCATTGAAGCTGATGAGCGACTACGCAGATGAGAACCCCACTCTTGGTCAGGACATGATGGTGAAAGTCTTTCACAAGTCGCACGGGTGGAACCATAGGAAGACCGTGCGCTTATACCACAAGTTGCGCCTTCCTATCATTGGAAAACGACGTCTTCGCCGGTTGGTAGAGCCTGTTGAGCCCCTGGTGCAGCCCATCGTGGAGAATGAAACATGGAGTATGGACTTCATGAGCGACAGCCTGATGGACGGAGGCAAAGTGCGCGTACTGAACGTGCTTGAAGATTATAACCGTGAGAACCTGGGTTATGATGTTGCTCGATCGCTTCCTGCAGAGCGCGTAACGCGTACTCTGGACGACCTAATAGACTTCTACGGTAAGCCGCGAAGGATTCGCATTGATAACGGCCCGGAGTACAGGAGCCACACACTTGCCTTATGGGCACAGAAGCACAAGATCAAGCTTCAGTTTATTGAGCCCGGCAAACCAACTCAGAACAGCTACATCGAACGGTTCAACCACACATACCGCACTGAGGTTCTTAATGCCTTCCTGTTCGAGTCCATTCAGCAGATGTGGGACGAGACAGAGAAGTTCAAATAAAAGTACAACAACCTTAGGCCCCACGGATCCTTGATGGACATGACGCCCATCGAGTTTAAAGAATACAGAAAATCCCTTCCTCAAAGGCCTTTGAGGAAGGGATTAACAGCAGAGAATTTAAAACTAGAATTTACCTAACTTGGTGTAGCTAAGAAAGGGGGGAATACATAAGGGTTATAAGTTTTTCACAGATTTCTTAATATTTGTTATCTGTCGCTCATAACGACCTGAAATGAATTTAATAATCGATTCACATCCTTTTTTTATAAGATCAGGTGTCATTGCACTTTGATCGCGTATGTAGCCATGAGAACCATCTTGAACTAAGATGTGTATACCACTACAACTTTTAAGTTCCTCATTGTCATTTATAAATTCCTTGAGGTTGTAATTATTGCCAGGACATTCGAACTTATTAATTGTTTCAATAATATGCCTCATGGAGTTTGGGGTAGTATGATTAGGCGCGATGCCTTTTTCAGCAACCCTATAGACATCCATAAGATGTTCCTGATAAGGCATAATAAGTTCTTTGTTTAACTTGTTGATAGCTCCAGGCGTAAGAACATAGCCGCCACGTGTGAGTACATTATTTCTCAAAACAACACTCATAAATTCAATATTATGAGTAAGTAGCAGTAATCTCAAATTCTCTTTAGAGGACATGTCATCATAGCGAGATTCTAATTCTCCCAATAAGGTGGAAATTGAATAGGTGAAATGAAAGTCCATGCTTGACACAGGGTCATCAATAATGAAGAAGAGTTTGTCGTAGTCGGAGGTTATATTTACCACTCTATGAACCTCTGCAAGATAATAGCAGAAAGCAATAATGCTTTTTTCTCCATCACTAAGTATGTCCTGGGCAGATTCCCTAAGTGATTGGCTTTTGAATTCTAAGCCATTTTCTTCTTCATTGAATATGTACTTATCATGAAAAACGTAACGGATAAGATTTTTAAATTCTTCAGATATCTTAGCCCTCTTGGCGTGTTTAGTTTTACTCTCTGCTCTATCAATAGCATCGATAGTCTCTTTTATTGACCTATTTAAATTCTTTAGAGTGGTACAATCACTTTCAGTTTTCTTTTGAAGAAGTATAAACCTGGCATTGCAAATCCTACGTTTTAACGAGAGAATTTCATTACTGGAATTCGTCTTGGTTAAATTTACCTTTCTAATTAAATAATTTGCTTCATATATTGAGGTTGAGAGTTCAGTACTGATATATTGATTTAATTCTCTTATCAAATTTTGAACATGGGACATGGTACTTTCATCAACTGGCTCAGATGGGGATTTGCGTTTGGCCACAATTATTTGGTACAACCCTTCCCAGTCTATTACTGTTTCGGGATCTTTTAATTCAGGGAAAGTTTCTGTCGAATGTGTGGGAAAGTAGTTTCTAATCTTCTCCCATTGTTTTCCTGCTTTTAGGAATTCCTGTTGTTTCTGTTGAAGCGAAGTAAGTAAGCTTTCAAAGTTGTTTTTCTTACGTTTTAGCTTCTGTTTAAATTTTGTTTCAGTGTCTTCAAAATACTCTTTGTACCGATCAATAAGTTGTAACTGCTGTTCGAGCAAATCTTGTTCACAAAAAGGACATATATCTTCTGAATCTCCTTCTAACGAAATAAGCCCAGCTTTAATAAACTCTTCCTTATTTTGAATTTTTTCTTTGAAGGCCTCAGATATGCTGGATACTGAAACAATTTCATTTAGATCTGAGGATAGAGTTTTAGCAAATTCAAAATCTTGGTTGAATTCCTTGACTTCTGAAACATCAATTAAATCTTCAGGAATACTTTCAAGTTTTTTTAATTTGGACTTTAGTGCTTCAAACGTCTCAAGCTCTTCGGGGATATTGGAGTTTTCAAGAAGATTTTCAAAATTTAAGTTTTTATATTCTTTCGTATTTGAACGAATGGCTAGCTTGTCCAGCTCTTGTGTCGCTGTGCTTAATTGATTATCTATAGCATCTTTAATATGCTTATGTCGGTCTTTATAAGAAGCTAAATCTTTTTTTTCCTTTGAAACGTCTACCGCTTCCTTGCCAATAATGTAGCCCGATATTGTGTCATCCGGGCCAAAATTATTCGGTTCGATAGTCTCCCTTACATAATCGCTGTTGAAGACATGAAAAATAAAATCTGTTTTATTTTGAATGCGTGGTGGCTCGCCAGCCTTGTATTTAACTTCGTATTGTTCATTAACAGTTGAACCCTGCTTATCGAACTTAAACCTGAAAAGCCCTGACCCTTGCCCTATTGCTAAAAACTTTGCAGCATCTGGAAGGGACTCATCATCCTTTAGATCATTCTGAAGCCTTTGAAGTCTAAATTGCCTACTTAAGGTAGTTTTGCCACTACCGTTCGTTGCAAATACTCCAACCTTAAATGGGCCTTTTTCTCCCATAGATATTTGAAGGTTTGCATTTTCATGCGGTCCTATATGTTGAATGCGTAGACTTGTGTTGTACGGATGATTGTCAGGCATGGTTTGGTTTATTAGTCTAATTTGCAACTTTCACCTCACCACTTATCAGTTTAGGAAGCAAAGTATCTCTGAGTTTGGTTAGGTCTTTTATTTGTTTGTCGTTGCATTCTTTCTTTAAATACAAGTCCGTTATCGAATTGCCCTTTTCAAGTTGCAATTCCATTGGGGGTATAAGTATCTCACGTTCCTTTATTGAAGCTGTCGACAAATTGAGAAGATTGGAGTGAGGTGTGCCATGAAAATCGAACATGTGTGTACCACAAATATCGGAATTGTGTGTACCATTAATACACCTAGGTCATTGATAATAAGCGATCTAGTGATTTGTCGTTCAAAAGACATTGGTACACTTTGGTCCGATAATCGTGGTACACTTTGAGCCGTGTTTTACAACAGAACCTCATTTACTCTTAAATGTTGTCGTTGTTCAATTTTAGATAAGCACCGTGAAATGTTTGATCACAGTATTCCTGACTATTATTAACTGTGATTAAGTCACTAACATTTCTCCATGAGCTAACAGAGTCCACGTAATTCACTTGCGCCATGATTTTTAAATCATCTGGAAAATCACTGTCAATATCAGCACTGAATTCTGAAATGAATGTTTCGTTGTAAGAATTCGGGCTTATCGTAACGGTATCTAAGAAATTAATATAAATTATTGTGAATGATATTTCAAAATCAGAATCGTTTGTACATGTTACAGAATAGATGTGCTCTGTCTCACAACATGAACTGAAAAATAATCCGCACATTAGAATATGAAATATTGATTTCATTTGATATATATATATTTTAAAGATGAAATGTTATTTTTTCGATCTGCCTTCATGTCAGAACATGTAATCGCTTCATCGGTTGGGTCAGTTGAGTATAGCCAAGTTCCTACTACACAATGCCCATTTGTTGCTTGACTCTTTGTGAATGTTTCAATTCTATCACACCATAGTTTGTAATCTTTCTTTCCAAATTGCGGTTTATTTCGAAAATACCAATATTGGGTTTTACTTCCGACTTTATTATTGTGAAAATCCATTTGATGTTCGGCACATTCATTCTTATTTACAATCTCGTGAACCCAGCCAGCTGCTTGAGCTTGGGCTTGACCTACATACCGACGCAGCATCATGCTTGCACTTATATGTCTGAAAGCGTCTGCGCGATCATTATACCCTTCACTTGCGTCAAATCTAAGATGCGTTTCTTCTTTTGCTCGTTGTTTACATTTTCTCGCCCAATAAATGTCGTAGCCCGCTAAAACCACTCCTGCACCAACTGCTGCAGATGCTGCTGGATGGGCTACTATAACTGATAAAACTGTCGCCCAAATTCCGTTAGTTTTATTTGAGCGGAGTGCAGACAGCTCCATAATTTCATTATATGAAGCCGGATTAGAGGGGTACTGAGAGGCTAGTGATTCCATTGCAAGTAACCAATCTAAATCGCTCGACTCTAGGTCTAGTTCTTTCTGATAAAAGTTAAAACTGGGAAGTGAATCATTAAGTGTAACATCTGATGAATCGACCTGGGTGAGTTCAAGTTCATCTTGTTGAAGAAGTTGTTCATAAAACCCGTCTGCATCTTGGATCATACCGATGTAAGCTCTGTCTGGGTAAAAATCAATCAGCCGGTTTTCCAAGTGATTATAATATGCATTTGACGTGTCAATTTGCTCTTTGTAAATGTACTCGGGGTGGGTTAACACAAATTCACGGTAGGCAACGTATACTACTTCACAGTCTACTGCAAGAGTTTTAGCTGCTTCTTCTAAGGAAAAGGATGTGGATTGGTTGCTATTTAGGGGATTTTCGTCGTTTAATATTTCTTTATTGCAAGATGACAGCAGAGCTATTAATGCAAAAAAAGATGGATATAAAATTTTCATGACATTAGGGTTATTGTTTAAGTATTACAGGTCAATACGAAGTTCTAGATGTGTTGATTTCTAGAATTGATTGATTTGTATCAATTAGTTGGCAAATGGCATAACAATGCATTTGTGTGCCAGCATCCCCATATAACTGCTGTCACGCAATCCTCAAGTAGTGCGACTTAAGTATCTCCATATCCTTACTGATCTTCGAGTCAAGGACCTTGGCGTAGTGCTGAGTGGTCTTGATGTTGGTATGTCCAAGCATCTTGCTGACGGTTTCAATGGGGATGCCATTTTGCAGGGTGACGGTCGTGGCGAAGGTGTGCCGGGCGATGTGAAAACTGACTTTCTTCTCAATCTTAGCAAGCTTGGCCAGGACTTTTAGATAATCATTGATTTTCTGATTGGAGTAAACTTTGAATATCAATTCATCGGGATGTAGGTCCTGGAGCCTCACATATTTTGAGATGATGTTCTTCGGGATGGGTAAAAGGGGAATGTTCGCCTTGGTCTTTGTCTTGGTTCGGTGGGTCTTTATCCAATCCACGCCATCGATGGTTCGAACAATTTCGTGCGCTTTAAGAGATCTGACGTCGGAATACGCGAGACCGGTGAAGCATGAGAAGATGAACAGATCTCGTGTTAACTCCAGCTTTTTGGACTCGGGCCTTAGATTCATCAGCGCCTCAATCTCGTGTTGCTCTAGGAATGGACGTTCCACAGGCTTGCATCCCAATGAGAAACCAATGAAAGGATCCTTTTTGATCCACCCCGAGTGAAAAGCCCGGCTTGTGACCTTCTTAACCATAGACATACACTTGACCGCAGTATTGTGAGAATGTCCTTTCTCAGAAATCAAGAATCTATAGAACCCAACGACATGATCATGAGAGAAACGCACGATGGGAAGATCAGAGCAGTTGTGTTTGGACTTTAGAAATGACTTTAGATGATTCATCGCCGTGCGATTCTTTTGGAATAGGGCATAGGAGCTGTTCTTTCCAATGATGGACTCAAACTCATCGACTTGCTTCTGGTAAATCTCAATAATGCCCTGGTGTTTCCCTTCACTGCGACCTAAGATGGAGTTGATGACCATATCGGCCGTGACCACATCGTATTCATCCTGGAGCGAGGTGTATGCACGATTGCATTTGGACACAGCATTCTCAAGAAAGATGTTGATGCGCTTTGATTCGGTATGCTCACGTAAGCGACATCGAGATCGTTTGACATCCCAGTCTTTGGATGGCACACGGATTCCGAGGGCTGTCTTGGCACTCTTTCCATTGATGGTCACCCTAAGCATTAGGGGTGCGCCGTTTTTGTTTTCTCTTTCTTGTCTTAGAAAGAAAAGGATACTGAAGGTCGATTTAGACTTCATACAACGTAACTATTAAGTGCCTTGAGGTGGGTTAACCCCAAGGCGGGTTACGTCTTCCAGATTCGCATGATCAAGGTAGAAAACACTACGCAACCACCACCTACGCAATTCGCCGCAATCGAGCGAAACTTTCACGAAACCCAAGCGGGGCAAGGACTTCGAAAAAGCCATACCCCAAAAAAGGTTGGGGTACGATTTGGGGTACGGGCAATTTCATTAAATTGCGTCGACCTGCGTGGTCCAAATACTCAAAAACACATGTATTGCGTTGAATTTCTGCGAGTTGCGTCAAGGTTCGATTCCTTTTCAAAGAGCCTCCCTCTCCGAGTCTAGTACTACTGAATTTTCAGATTCATCAATTGACTTTGTGTCAAACACCGCTCGAGGGATGGTTAATTCCCCAATGATTGCTCTAGGTTGTTTTTTTACACCGTTAGTTTCAAACATCCACAACTCATTTGTAGAGGATTATCAAAACAAATGGAGCGCTCAACCCTGGTATTTTGAAGAAGATTGGAGATTAGAACATTTGCCTACTGGAAAAGAAGGTTATAAAATGGCTATGAAGGCGACGTTTAATACGATTCTTTTAGGACTTCCTGCTGCTGAAGGCGCAACACTTATAGAAAAAATCAGTTTAATTGGTTCAAAAACAGTCACAAAGAATGGCGCTGGAAAGATGATTGATAAAATTAACTAAACATGGAAATTATATTAGAGATATTGAGTGCCGTACTTTTAACTTACCCAGGAGGGTTTATTAGATGGGTAATTTTCAGGCGAAAGTCATTAAAGGATTATTGTGAAGATACAATAAGTTATAATTTTTTGGCTAGTTCTATTGTTATTGCTGTCATTTTCATAACAATTAAATTTATTAATATGTAGGAATTGACCTCTTCCCATAAAACTGCATACATCTAAGCTGGAGCTTTCGGGCCAAAATCCCTAGGGAGTGGGAGGTGAGAAATCACGAAATTGGACCTGAGATTGTAAAACACGGCTCAAAGTGTACCACGATTATCGAACCAAAGTGTACCAGTGATTTCCGGCGGATTAGTCCCTGGATTGTTTGCTAGAAAAGATTTAGATCTGTCCATGGCGGTTGCTAGTAACTCTTCTAAGTTAGGATTTAATGTTGGATTTGAGTCTTGTCCCGTGCAAAGGATAAATGCCGAGAACTGGGCATCTGTTCAGCTACGAGGAATTGAGCCATAGTTATTCGATAGATCTAGTACTCATCACAACTCATCAGGCATGACCAAGAGCTGTATCTAGCTGAGATGCAAGCTTAGTTTTCAATGGGTGCTCCGCCATGATTTGATCGCGGACAGATTTCGCCGCAAGGAGCCCCAATTGACCCTTAATTGTACTTCTCGCAAACTTTTCAACACTTGGTACACCCAAGTCTGATATCACTGGTACACATACCTCCGATTTTCGTGGTACACCCAAGTCCGATATCTTTGGTACACACCTGTCCAAAATTCATGGTACACCTCAGGCCGATATTCTCAGGCAGACTATCAGTACTAATTATAACCGGAAAATCTATTTTGGACAGCTTCGGTAGCAGCCGAATCAAGTACAAGGCCACAATCAATTATGCGAAATGCTCTCCATGGAACTTCAGTGACTGTTACTTCAGTCGAATGAGATTCATTCAATGGATCCTGTTGGTTTGAACCAATTAACAATGTGTTATTCAAGTTTTCCTCAAAGTAAAAATGTTGGAAAACTTCTACATCACAGATTGAAATTTTCTTATGCGAAATCGCTAAAATATTGAAATTCTCCCTACCAGAACCATAAGAAAATCCAGGCAATATTATTGATGACAATTTATCTTTTTGAATAATGTAAAATAATTTGCTTTTATCGTAGGTTTTAAGTTTATAAGCCAACTTGGCATTATGTTCGTTCGTAATGACATCCCAATCCCCCTCAATATGAAACGGCTGTGGGATTGACGTGCAATATACAGTTATACCCGTAATTACAGACGCTTCCTCATCTATATACGTTACCTCACAATTTATTGAATCTGGCATACCATCAAAATCTAAATCCAAATTTTGCAATTCTTTATTAATTGGATTTCTTGTATCAGAATGTAGCTGTATAATTTTATTTTTCTCTTCACTCGAAGATATGATAGAATCATCAGATTTTATTGTCACATTGCCTGAACAGTTAATAAATGTATATGGCACGATAAAAAAAGCTAGTATTCGAATCATTGTAAATCACTAATTACCGGATGAAATGCTTTGGTTGAAATTTGAACTGGGTCTACTTTGGGTATTAATGTTGGGGTAGTATTATTTATTTTAGGGGTCGTGGGTGGTGAAGTTTGAGTTTTATACCAGATTGTTCCAGGTCCCCCATCGCCAAACGGGGTGAACTCTAAGTTCATTTGATTGTTTGGCATGAAACGTAGTATTGGACGTCGTAATTGTTCATCGTATACCTGGTATAGACCAATTTCTGGACTTGAGAACTTAAAGAAAACAACCTCCGGTTGCTTGTCTTTGCCAAAAGAGTAATTTACTGAACGACTTGAAGTCCTTGTGTTTACTCCGGTATCCATAAACTTCGGGATTCCCCCAAGACTCTTTGCTGATTGACCAGCCCAAGTGCCAGACGCTGCTGATTCTCCGGGAACTGCTAATGCTACATGCCCAGAAGCCCCAGACGGATTTTTCCAAGCAGCAATAACAATTTCCCCTTGATTTGCTAATGCTTGCACCTCAGTAATCTGTACAGGGGTGAAATTAGATGAAATTGTCATTTGATCATACATTTCATTTGCTCTTAACCCTGAAAGTTCACTGCTTCCAGTTAAGGATTTAAATGCATGATTTACTCCGACATTGCATTGCGCTGTCATTTCTCCTACTTTATCACGCCCCTTCACATAATCAACTGCTTCAATTGCCGCTTTTGTGAGTTTTTGTGGATTATCAGGCCAATTTCCATCTATATCTAATAATGTAGTTGGACTATCGTGAGAAAATGAATAAGGGCTTATGTTCAATCCTTTTGATGCCATGAAATCCACGCTAAGCCACATGCTAATAAATGGATTACTATACCTCGCTCCATAATAATGGAATCCAGTTTCTTGATCAAGCTCTTTGCCATTGAAACGATATGGTGAAGTCCAAGTACTTGTTCCTGAATTCCATTCATAGAGATTCTCGCCCCAAGGGTTGTACAGGAACAATTCATAGGCTTCTCCAGAGAGATCGGTGACTAGATCTACGTTTCCGATGTAATCGGGGTGATACCAGTAGAACACTCGCTGCGTGCTGGAGGTCTTGTAGGAGGTATGAGGTGAGAGATCCGGATAGATGCTTTCAATGGTGGGTAACTCTTTATTTACCACTTCCAACAAAAGTGGCGCTACCCCAAAATCGGAAAGGGCCTCATTGAGGTTGTTGAGCCATGGATCAGAAGGAATTGATGAGGATTGGTTTTCAAGTTCTGCAATTCTTGGGCTATAGCTAGTGGTCTGAACTGCCAATTCAGACGCTACCCGCTGAGATCCCATGTAATAGTGCTTGCTCACCTTATCTGCATTCGAGAATTCCGTGATTACAAAATACGGATTTACATAAAGCGTATAAGGCTCCAGCTCCTGAATTGTACCCACAATTTGGTCATTGACATAGACGTTGGTTTGGATGACCGAGGATTTCATGATCCGTTCACCGGTGTGGTCATAGATGTAATGGTGAATGCCCTTGTCATTTTGCACGGCATTGAGCCACTGTTCCTCATTCCAGTAGAAATCTTGGGTTTGGCTGTTGTCCTGAATTTGCTTAATACTTCCTGAGCCATTGTATGTGAAGTGCTGCGAATTGCCAGAAATCTGATCCACAACTACATCGAGCTGGTGAGGTTTTGAAGCGTTGTAGTTGTACGAGAGGTCATAGGTCATCTCAGCTGCGTTGGCCGCCAATGTTTGCGATCCTTGACTAACATTCGACATCTTGGATGTTATTCCTCCCGCATCATTGAAGCTGGTCGATACGTCATACGAAGGGCCAACACCGGAGATATCAAGGCCACCCTGCAGCAGCCTATTGTAAGCGTCGTAACTAAAGCTGAACGTGTGGTCGGTTTCCCCGGGCTGAACCAGCGATTGGTCCATTACACGGTTGATTGAACCAATGACCCCGAGGCTGTTGTATGAATACGTTCGATCCAATAGAGGCACAGCTGTTGAGCCGCCCGAAGGTTTGCCTATGACCATGGAGCCCATCAAGTTCCATGTACGATCTGCATACTTGTAGTTGGTCACCGTACCATTGCCATATATCATCTGGTCGATATTACCACGCCCGTCGTAGCTAATAGACTCTATGATGCTCTGCGCGTCGCCAAACAAATCCGAAGAAATGCTGCTTAGCTGAGAATTGAATACGTAGTAATAGTCCAACACGGTAAAAAGAGTCACAAAGAAGGAATGAAGGGGGTGGGGGGGTGTGGTTATTTTGGATTAATGCATAATTCGACGATTTTAGTCGCCTTTTACTCATTTTTTGACCGTTTTTACAACTTTCTGGTCTTTTTTAGAAAAAAATTCGGTGGTTTTTAGGGTGAGTTTAGTGTGATAGTCAAAATTTCTAGGTGGAATTTGCTCAAATGGATGAGCTAAGCAACTCGAATTGTCAATTCTTTGGAACTCTTTGAGTTTAATCTAGAAGAAAATCAAGTTCAACTTTAATTTACGCTTGCAGTTAAGGCATTAGGTACGCGAAAATTGAATCAACGGAGCAAGATTTCCCCGTTCTGCTTTCTGGATGGCATCAATGTAATCCTTTCGGGTATCGCCAGGCGTTACAATTCCCTGCGGTTGGTACGCTGATCGAGGAGGTGAAGCTAGGTATTGACAAACATTATCAATAGGTCCAGTTATAGATTGATTAATTAAATGTTGTCATCTGTAGCCCGTGGGTAATTCGTGTGGCCAGCGATACAGCTTCAATGCACTCTCATAACAATTTTTCGGTGTCCTTGCGCATTTCGCTGTCGATGGAGCCGATGTAGCTCATGCGTGTTGTTTTGGATCTGTCTCCTGGGACTTTCAATCAAAGTGTAAAATGAAAAACACTCAAAGTGTAAAATAAAATTGCTTCAAAGTGTAAAGTGTTTTATATATTAGTGCTGTAAAACCCATACAATGAG
>UPTG01002726.1_pt1 | contig 11839 bp, 7 predicted proteins | sample 2160121 | NCBI WGS metagenome assembly UPTG01 (sample SAMN06266255, study PRJEB28933) | marine metagenome | isolation source: Columbia River Estuary | place: USA:Columbia River Estuary, USA | collected 2014-07-27 | reverse complement strand
GCGCCATGGCACGATAGGCAGGATCACCAGCATTCTGACGATCGACAACAGCCGCCATCTTTTGCATGGCCGCCATCACTTGGTTTTGGCTCACGACGCCGTGATGCATCCAGTTGGCCAGTGCCTGAGACGAAATGCGGCAGGTTGCGCGGTCTTCCATCAAGCCAACATCGTGAATGTCGGGCACTTTGGAACAGCCAACACCCTGATCGATCCAGCGTACAACATAGCCTAAAAGCCCCTGTGCATTGTTTTCAATCTCTTCGGCAATCTCGCCATCGCTAAGGTTCTCGCCGCTCATCACCGGCACGGTGAGCAGATCATCCAGTGTTCCGCGAGGGCCAGCGGCCTTGATCGCGTTTTGACGCGCCGTGACATCGACGTTGTGGTAATGGGTCGCGTGCAATGTCGCCGCAGTGGGCGATGGCACCCAGGCACAAGACGCCCCCGCAGTCGGATGCCCAATCTTTGCCGAGAGCATATCCGCCATCCGGTCAGGCATTGCCCACATGCCCTTGCCGATTTGGGCCTTGCCCTGAAGCCCGCAGGCCAGACCGATATCAACGTTGCGATCTTCATAGGCGATAATCCAGGGTGTTGTCTTCATCTCGCCTTTACGCAAGAACGGACCCGCTTCCATACTGGTGTGTATTTCATCACCAGTGCGATCCAGAAATCCGGTGTTGATAAACGCAACCCGCGCTTTCGCAGCCCGGATGCATTCTTTCAGGTTGGCCGATGTGCGGCGTTCCTCATCCATGATGCCCATTTTCAGGGTGTTTTCCGGAAGCCCCAATATCGCTTCGACCTTTGCAAAGGTCTCGCTTGAAAAGGCAACTTCATCGGGACCGTGCATTTTGGGTTTGACGATATAGACGCTGCCATGCAGCGAATTGCCACCGGACCGCTGCAGGTCATGTATCGCAATCAAACTGGTACACAGCGCATCCAACAGACCTTCGTCGATCTCGTTGCCATGGCGATCCAATACAGCCGGATTGGTCATCAAGTGGCCAACATTGCGTACCAGCATCAAAGAGCGCCCTTTGAGCGTCACCTCTCCCCCGTCAGCTGCGGCAAACCTCAGGTCGGGATTCAGTTTTCGAGTGTAGGACTTGCCACCTTTTACGATTTCTTCGGTCAGATCACCGCGCATCAGGCCCAACCAGTTGCGATAGGCCAAGACCTTGTCACCTGCATCCACCGTGGCAACACTGTCTTCGCAATCCATGATTGTCGATATCGCTGCCTCCAGCCGGATGTCTGCAATGCCTGCCAAATCAGTGGATCCGATAGGGCTGTTGGCATCAATCTCGACAATAAGATGCAGGCCGTTATTGCGCAAAAGAACGCTGGTCGGGGCCGCGCCATCGCCCCCAAACCCGACAAATTGCGTCGCGTCAGAAAGACCAGCACCGTCAACCAAAAGTACGCCATCCTTCACACTCAGTGATTTCACCGCAGCCCAACTCGCACCCGTCAAAGGCACGGATTGGTCCAAAAGCGCCCGGCCCCAAGCGATCACACGCGCGCCCCGCGCCACATCATACCCACCAGACACCGGCAAGTCGCCCAAAGCATCCGTACCGTACAGCGCATCATACAAAGACCCCCAGCGAGCGTTTGCCGCGTTCAATGCAAAGCGCGCATTGGTCACGGGTACCACCAGCTGTGCGCCCGATATCGTCGCAATCTCAGGGTCTACGTTTGAGGTTTCCACTTCAAAATCCGCACCTTCGGGGATCAGATAACCCACCTCTTGCAAAAACGCCTTATAGGCCCCGGCGTCATGTGGCTGGCCTTTGCGAGCAGTGTGCCAATCATCAATTTGGCTTTGCAACAGTTCGCGATGCGCCACCAGCGACCGGTTTTTGGGGCCAAAGTCATGCGCCAAGTCCGACAAACCCTGCCAAAAACGATCGGCGGTAACACCGGTGCCCGGCAAGGCTTCGTGATCGATAAAATCTGCCAGCGACCGTGCGATTCTCAATCCATATTTTTCGATCCTGTCAGACATGTCTTTCCCCTAGATTCGCCAATTTACAGCGCGGTTTAGGGACTAAGTTTCCGATAGGCAACAGGATTGGTAAATAATGATAACCAATACCTGCAAAAGAGTTAGGATCGACGCACCGGATCAGAATTTGACTTCTGGGATCGGCATTTTTTGCTGCAATAAAGCACCTCGTGCCAGACTTTCGCCCATTTTTTACGCCAGAAAAACGGCCGTCCACAAACGCAGCACAGCTTGCTGTCCAAATCCGCCTTGCGTCGCATTTTCGCCATTACAAATCAAAACTCATCTGTCTGTCATCGCCCAACGCCCGACGTGGTCTTCGCGGTGCGCGGTCATTAACAAAATGGCCCGCACTATCTTTGCGGCTGGCATGTTTGGTCACAATCTGTCCAGCCTTGGCGGCAAAGCCCCGGTCTCTGCGCACCGCCCAGACGCGATCACGGGCTTGCGAGACCGCCGTTTTCAAGTCCACAACAGGACGGGGGTACGCAACGCCCAGCAGCGTGCCACGCCCGTCCCAGCGCCAGGGCTCTTGCAAAAACACATCTGGCACTGGTGCCAATTCCGGCACCCACCGGCGGGTAAATATACCCTCTGGATCCTGATCGAGCCCCTGTTTGACCGGATTATAAATACGGATCGTATTGATCCCGGTTGTTCCGGACTGCATCTGAACCTGCGGCCAGTGAATGCCCGGCTCGTAATCAGTGAACAGGCGCGCCAGGTGCAGCCCAGTGCTTCGCCAGTCCAACCACAACTGATAAGAGGCAAACGACATCAGCATGGCGCGCATGCGAAAGTTCAGCCAACCGGTGGCAATCAGATAGCGCATACAGGCATCCACAAACGGCACGCCGGTTTGGCCGGTTTTCCAGGCCAGAAACAGCGCCGGATCAGGCACCTCTGGTCGCAGCCCCTCATAGGCCGGATGCAGGCATTTAGTTTCGATATCAGGTTGATCCTCAAGTTTCTGGGTAAAGTGGTCCCGCCAAGCCAGACGCGATTGAAACGAAGACAGGCTACTGAGCCAGCCACTGCGACTGCCTTTCAACTCAGCCTGCCGCCGGGCCGTCGCCTGCACAACCTCGCGTACGGTGATCGCCCCATAGGCCAAATAGGGCGACAGCCTTGAACAGGCCATCTCGGCCGACAGGGGCGACGACATTGCGCGCCTGTAGGGTTGGCCACGGCGCTGTAAAAAATCCTCCAGCACACGTTCGGCCTGACGTCGTCCCCCCACTTGCAAGGTGTCGGGACGCCCCTCGACCAGTCCAAGTGACGCCGCAGAGGGCAACGTCCCGGGCTCCAGTTTGACCCCCCGCAGCACAGGCGGTATCGGTGAAACAGCCTCAGCGACAAAGCGCCCGCGCCGCTCGGCCCAGCGGTTGGCTCTGGCAATCCCGCGGGTGACGGCTGACTGCGGCAGTTCGCTCCATACCACCCCCTGCGCCCGCGCCCAGTTGGCCACTCTTTGGTCGCGGGCAAAACTCCAAAGATTGCCTGTTTCGATATGGCTGATCATCTGTGTGAAACCAAATTTTTGCCGCAGGTCTTCCAGCGTCTCAACCGCGTCGCCAACGCGAAGGGCAAGCGGTGTTCCCAGCCGCGTCAGATCGGCTTGAAGATCGCGCAGGCATTCAGCGATAAAGCCCCAATGTCGTCCTGACATATCCGGCAGGCGCCAATAGTCCGGCTCGATAATATACACCGGCAGCACCCGTCCTGGCCCAGATGCGGCGCTTTGCAAAGCCGGATGATCCGTCACGCGCAAGTCACGTTTGAACCAGACCAGAGTAAGAGGATCCGCGGCCAGATCACTTGATACGCATGTTTGCATTGCAGCTTGCGGCATTCGCTCTATATACCTACTCACCTAAAAGGATATTTAACACACTTCGATTAGGGTGGTTCTAGGGCGTGCGGTCGCAAAAACAAACGCCTCTCACAGCGGAGATTTTGATGAAAGCAGTGTTCCCTCAAACAATTTATTTAAAAGATTATGCCGCGCCCGCATATTTAGTAGATGACGTCCAACTTACGTTTCGCCTGCATCCGACACAAACCCGCGTCCTCAGCCGGGTTGCGTTTCGCCCTAATCCGGACAGCGATCAGCAAAATTTTATGCTGAACGGCGAAAACATGCGTTTGATCAGCGCCAAAATTGATGGCAAGGAATGCGCGCCAAAAATAGAAAACGGGCGGCTCACGGTTGACGTTCCCGACGCAGCGTTCATTTGGGAAGCCGAGGTGGAAATCAGCCCCGAAACAAATACCGCACTTGAGGGTCTTTATATGTCGGGCGGCATGTATTGCACCCAGTGCGAAGCCGAGGGCTTTCGCAAGATTACCTTTTATCCAGACCGCCCCGATGTTATGGCTTGCTTTACCGTACGGATTGAAAGCAAGCTGCCGGTCCTTTTGTCCAATGGCAATCCAAGTGCACAGGGCGAATGCTGGGTCGAATGGCACGATCCTTGGCCAAAACCCGCATATCTCTTTGCGCTTGTCGCAGGCAATCTTGTTAATCACGCCGATCAATTCACCACACAATCGGGCAAAGATGTTGATTTAAACATCTGGGTCCGTCCCGGAGATGAGGACAAATGCAGCTTTGGCATGGAGGCTTTGAAGGCATCGATGCGCTGGGATGAAGTAGAATATCACCGCGAGTACGACCTTGATATTTTTAACATTGTCGCGGTTGATGATTTCAATATGGGCGCGATGGAAAACAAAGGGCTCAATATTTTCAACTCGTCTTGCGTACTCGCCAGTCCTGAGACTTCGACCGATAGCAATTTTGAACGTATCGAAGCAATTATCGCACATGAGTATTTCCACAACTGGACTGGAAATCGCATCACGTGTCGCGACTGGTTCCAGCTTTGTCTCAAGGAGGGGCTGACTGTGTTTCGCGACAGCCAGTTCACCGCCGACCGACGCAGCGCTTCGGTAAAAAGGATCAATGACGTCATTAACCTGCGTGGTCGCCAGTTTAGAGAAGACAATGGCCCACTGGCGCATCCGGTGCGCCCAGACAGCTTTGTCGAGATCAATAATTTTTATACGACCACTGTCTATGAAAAAGGCGCGGAACTGATCCGGATGCTTAAAACGCTGATAGGCGACACGTCCTATGCGAAGGCGGTCGCGTTATATTTTGAACGCCATGACGGGGACGCTGCGACCATCGAAGATTGGTTGGCCGTCTTCGAAGACAGCACCGGCCGCGATTTAACCCAGTTCAAAATATGGTACGAACAAGCTGGCACGCCGCGCCTGACAGTCCGCGATAGCTTTGAAAATGGCCAGTATATGCTCCATTTCAAACAGCATACCCCAGAGACACCGGGCCAATCGAAAAAAGACCCAAGGGTTATTCCCATCGCCGTCGGCCTGTTGGATTCAAGCGGAAAGGAAGTACAGGCAACGACTGTTCTGGAATTGAATCAAAGCGAAATGAGTTTTTCGTTTGACGGGCTGAACAGTCGTCCAACTCCGTCCATTTTACGAGATTTTTCCGCCCCAGTTATTCTGGAACAGGAAATTAGCAATGATCGCCTCGCTTTTTTACTGGCCCACGACACGGATCCGTTCAACAAATGGGCTGCGAGTGAGGCGCTGGGCAGGAACGTGCTGGTGAAAATGGTCATTGATGACAGTCCACCGGAAACAGCCCTGTTGGATGCACTTTTGGCGGTGGCGCGGGACGATGCGCTGGATCCCAGTTTTCGGGCATTGACGCTGTCTTTGCCCAGCGAAGATGATATCGCCACCACTTTGCACAGCCAAGGCCATATCCCTGATCCCCATGCGATCTGGCAGGCTAGGGAAACGCTGGCGCTTGGCCTTGCCCAGCACCTGCAGGATCTGTTGCCACGCTTGTATGCCCAATATCAGGTGCAGGAAGCCTATGCGCCCAACAGCGCCCAGTCGGCTGCCAGATCTTTGAGCAACAAGGTGTTGGCATTGATCACCCGGATCGACGGTGGCGCTGCGGCTCAGTTGCAATTTGATAACGCGACCAACATGACCCAAAAACTGGCCGCCTTCGCCTGTTTGCTCGCGGCTGAAAAGGGCGCAGATGCCGTAGATGCTTTTTATAATGAATGGCAGAATGACCGCCTAGTAATTGATAAGTGGTTCGCAATACAGGTGAGCGCAGCTCCACCAGACAAGGCCGCAGATATTGCTCAGGCGCTGACACTGCATACCGATTTTGACATGAAAAATCCCAACCGATTTCGTGCCACGCTTGGGGCTTTGGCCGGCAAAACCGCCGGATTTCACCACGCCTCGGGCAAAGGATATACCCTGTTGGCAGACTGGCTAATCAAACTGGATCCGCTGAACCCCCAAACCACCGCGCGGATGTGCAGCGCCTTTGAGACGTGGCGCCGGTATGACAGCCACCGAAAGGAGCTGATCGAAACGGAACTCCGGCGGATTTTTGCGACAAAAGGGCTCAGCCGCGATACAACTGAAATGGTCGCGCGCATTCTGGGGTAAGCAGCCAAAGGGGTCGGTGAGGAGAAAAACCTTACTTGTAACTGGCGCAAGCGCCGGCACTGGCGCCGCAACTGCGCAGGCGGCCGCTGTCGAGAGCTATGATACTGCCATTATAAACTACTGCAGCGATCGCGCATCCGCAGACACTGTGGCCCAAATGGTCAATGCCCAAGGTTGCGAGGCCGTGGTCATTCGGGCCGATATCACTGATCCGGCTGCTGTCGCGGCGATGTTTGAGCAGATCACAGCCTTGCCGCCTGCGGCTTTAAACCTCGTTAACAATGCTGGGATTGTCGCCCCGAGAGCTTCAATAAACGATCTAACACCAGACCGCATCAGTGCAGTTTTTTCTCTCAATGTTGCGGCGGCAATCGAGGTTGCGCGCAAGGCGGTGGCCTATATGCGCGCCCATCACGGAGGTGGGATGGTCAATGTCAGTTCGTCGGCTGCCCACAAGGGCATGGCGCATGAATATATAGACTATGCAGCCAGTAAAGCTGCGATTGAGACTTTTACCCTCGGCTTGGCAGACGAACTGGCCCCCGAAGGCATTCGGGTCAATGCCGTCCGACCCGGTTTGATTGAGACTGGCATTCATGCCAAGGGTGGCGTGCCTGACCGCATTGCCCAATTCGCCCATACGACACCGATGGGCCGCGCAGGTACCGCGCAAGAGGTGGCCAAAGCGATCCTTTGGTTGCTGTCAAATGAGGCCAGCTATACCACACGCAGCATTCTGGATGTCGCAGGCGGTCGGTGAAAATCGGGGCACAACCAGCGGTTCATTGGCTAAGAATTGCATACCAAAAGGCCGGATGACGTAGCGTAATATAATAGGTGGCGCTTACTCCAGACCCCTTTTGCCGTAACAAAAGAATACTCATTGGGCACGCATGCGCTTACGGCCAAAAGGTATTTTTTGGACTTGCCCGAACTTCCTGTCAATGAGTATGTCGTATTACATCTGTTGCACAGTAGTGGGTTTTTCATGTTTTCAAAGATTTATTCCGATACAACGCTGAGCATGGCGCTTACTTTGAGCGCCGCGGCTTGGGGGCTGTATTGGTTTCCACTGAGACTTATTGAAAGCACGGGTATTGAAGGTGCTTGGAGTGTTGTCTTTTTTAATGCCTGCCCCCTGATCGTCCTGACGCCATTATTGATCTGTGGTTTCAAATCATTGCAAGGCACCCTTGGGCCTGCACTCTTTGCGGCTGTAATGATCGGATTGGCGTTCACTCTTTACGCAAACGGATTGATGGAAACAACAGTCGTGCGGGCGACGTTACTATATTATCTGACCCCGATCTGGTTGACCTTAATTGGCGTTTTTTGGTTATCTGAGCCCCTGACAAAGAAACGCTTGCTCTCTATTTGCGTGGCTTTCCTGGGCCTTGTTCTCTTACTGTCGAACGGCGACGCTGTACAGCATCCCCTCAACATAGGAGACCTGTTCAGCTTTTTATCGGGAATATTCTGGGCCATTGGCATCGCCTGCCTTAAAAGGTGGTCGACGATTCCAATCCTGCCTTTGACCACCTTCATCTTTATCGCAACCACTGCTATATCAGCGGTCTTTGCCGGACTATTATTTAATGTTCCGCTACCAGATATAAGCATGTTGAAAACTGCTTTTCCAACCGCAGCGGTCTGGTCGATTATTTTTCTACTTCCCTGCTTTTGTATCATTTTCCGGGTGTCGCAGCTGTTATTTCCCGGACGCGTTGGCATTTTGACGATGTCAGAAGTTGTGGTGGCCATGATAAGTGCAGCAATCTTATTGCCGGAAGAACCCATGCTGTTGCTGCAATGGGTCGGTGCGTTCGCCATCCTGTTCGCGGGGTTGATTGAGGTTCCTTTCGGCACACGCAAAAAACTATCCTAGGGGTCTGTATCGTAACGCCCCACCCTGAAAGACCTGTGTCTGGCCACTATGATGTTGAAATTCATTTCCGCCGACAACTGGACGGGATTTTGTAAAACTGATCTTTTTAAAACGCCCCCATACCATCCGCCGGAAAAATTGCGGTTTCAGAGTGCAAAAACCTCTGGCACCGGTCACAAGCGATTGAAACATGTCGCAGCTTTGGCTATGCCCAAAGGCAACAAAACTGGCGATAGGTGATGCAATGCTTGATCTGACATATGAGACCCCAAAACCAAAGGTGATTGCCGGTGCCAAGCATGACTGGGAACTGGTCATCGGCATGGAGGTGCATGCACAGATCTCAAGTAATGCAAAACTGTTTTCTGGAGCCTCAACAAAATTTGGCGCCGAACCAAATGCAAACGTCGCCTTCGTCGATGCCGCCATGCCCGGCATGCTGCCTGTGATCAACGAATACTGTGTCGAACAGGCCGTGCGCACCGGACTGGGTTTGAAAGCCCAGATCAACCTGACCAGCGCGTTCGACCGCAAAAACTATTTCTATCCCGACTTGCCACAAGGCTATCAGATATCGCAACTCTACAATCCAATCGTCGGTGAGGGCGAAGTCCTCGTCGATATGGAACCGGGCGTGGCCCGTCTCGTACGGGTCGAGCGCATCCACATGGAGCAAGATGCAGGGAAATCGATCCATGACATGGATCCCAATATGTCGTTTGTAGACCTTAATCGCACCGGCGTTGCGCTGATGGAAATTGTCAGCCGTCCCGACATCCGGGGCCCGGAAGAGGCCGCCGCATATGTGACAAAACTACGCCAGATTCTGCGCTATTTGGGCACGTGCGACGGCAATATGCAAAACGGCAATCTGCGCGCTGATGTCAATGTTTCAGTCTGCCTACCGGGGCAATACGAAAAATACTTTGCAACACAGGATTTCAGCCATTTGGGCACGCGCTGCGAGATCAAGAATATGAATTCGATGCGCTTTATCCAGCAGGCGATCGATATCGAGGCAAGACGCCAGATCAGCATTCTGGAGTCTGGTGGTGAAGTGGTGCAAGAAACTCGGCTGTATGACCCCGACAAGGGCGAAACCCGCTCAATGCGCTCAAAAGAAGAGGCACACGACTACCGCTATTTTCCCGATCCCGACCTTTTGCCCCTTGAAATTGAACAGGGCTGGGTGGACGATATTGCCGCCAACCTACCCGAGTTGCCCGATGCAAAACGGGCCCGTTTTATCAGCGATTTTGGCCTGTCTGAATACGATGCCTCTGTGCTGACGGCAGAAACCGCTTCGGCGGATTTCTTTGAGCATGTGGCCGCTGGGCACGATGGTAAAATGGCCGCCAACTGGGTGATCAACGAATTGTTTGGCCGGTTGAAAAAAGACGACCTTGAAATCACCTCCAGCCCGGTCAGTCCCGCGCAATTGGCTGGCGTGATCGGATTGATCGCCAGTGGAGATATCTCAGGCAAGATTGCCAAAGACCTGTTCGAGATTGTCTATACCGAGGGCGGTGATCCTGCACAGATCGTCGAAGAGCGCGGAATGAAGCAGGTCACTGACACCGGCGCGATTGAGGCGGCAGTCGATCAAGTAATTGCCGACAACCCCTCGCAGGTCGAAAAGGCCAAGGCCAATCCAAAACTGGCGGGTTGGTTCGTTGGTCAGGTGATGAAGGCCACGGGCGGCAAGGCCAATCCAAAAGCGGTAAACCAGTTGGTCGCGAAAAAACTCGCACTTTAAGGCGACCAAACGTGCAGCGATGCAGCGGCACTCACATCAGCGCAGACTTAGGGCGCATCTACGTCCAGTGACAGCGCATGGATTTTTGCGATCAACGCAGCCCCCAGCGCGCTGTGAATAGACCGGTGGCGGGCAATACGCGATTGCCCGGAAAACGCCTCAGCACGAATCACAACGTGAAAATGGCTCTCGCCACCCTCTTGATATCCAGCATGTCCCCGATGTTGTTCACTTTCATCAATAACGTCCAATTGCGTTGGATGAAACACATGTTGTAATGCATTGCGAATTTCTTCTGTTCGTGACATTTTTTTGCTCAAAGCCCCTTCAAATTAATCTTCAATACCCTATGCTCTCTTACCTGAGTCGAAAAGGTAATAACATGGCCAAACCAGACCCCTTCGGATTTGATATGTCTGTCTCATCCTCAAAAAAGAAAAACCCGCGTGGCAAACGGGGGTTGTCTGGCGAGTCTGAAACATCCCGTCGGGTCTGCGAGCATGAGAACTGTCAGGAGGCCGGCAAATACCGGGCGCCCAAAGCCCCCGACGTGCTGGATGACTTTTTCTGGTTCTGCAAAGAACATGCGAGAGAATATAACCTTAAATGGAATTTCTTTGACGGCACGACCGAGGCCGAAATGAATGCGCAGATGTCAAAAGACAAGGTCTGGGAACGCGAGACCAAGGATTTTCGCGACCCCGAGGCCCGTGCATGGGCGCGTTTGGGCATCGAAGATCCCCATCAAGTGCTGGGCGAAAATGCCACGCGCAACCCAGGCAAAAACGCCGACGGCGTCAGCACCAAGCGCCTGCCGCCGACAGAGCGACGAGCGGTTGAAATTCTCGAAGCCAAAGACCATTGGTCGAAAGCCGAGGTGCGCAAATCTTACAAGGCGTTGATCAAGGTTCTGCATCCGGATATGAACGGCGGCGATCGCAATCAAGAAGAACAGTTGCAAGAGGTTGTCTGGGCCTGGGACCAGATCAAAGATAGCCGTAACTTTAAATAAGCCTTGTGGGGAAAACAGCGGATCGCTAAGCTAAACGCATTTGGTGTTTAGAAGTCTATTTTCATGACTCTCAAGTTGTATATTGGCAACCCGAACTACTCAAGCTGGTCCATGCGCGCGGGGGTGCTTTTGCGGGCTTTCGGCATTGCACATGATGAGATCCTAATTCGGATTGACGGATTTGACGCAAACAGCACTTTCAAAACCGAAGTGAACCGGATCGGAGCAACAGGCACTGTGCCGTTTTTGATCGACACATCAGTGCAGGATGGACACGATCAGTCGTTGATCATCACTGATACGCTGTCGATCGTCGAATATATTGCCGAAACCTTTGCCGATCACGCAATCTGGCCAAAAGATCGCGCCATGCGGGCCAAAGCCCGCAACCTATGCGCCAAAATGCACAGCGGTTTTGGCGCGCTGCGTCAGCACTGCATGATGAATATTGGCCCGGACCTTTCCCGCGCCGGAGCACTTATTTGGCGCGATCACGCCGCTGTGCGCCGCGATGTCGCCCGGATCGAGACCGCATGGGCTGATATGCTGGCTTTGTCCGGTGGGCCGTATCTGGCAGGTGATTTCAGCGCATTGGATGCCTATTTCGCGCCAGTTGTGATGCGTCTGAAATATTACAGCCTGCCCGTCACCGGCGAAAGC
>UPTG01002722.1_pt1 | contig 11847 bp, 10 predicted proteins | sample 2160121 | NCBI WGS metagenome assembly UPTG01 (sample SAMN06266255, study PRJEB28933) | marine metagenome | isolation source: Columbia River Estuary | place: USA:Columbia River Estuary, USA | collected 2014-07-27 | reverse complement strand
GCTTCGACGCCCAGTGTGGCAGGCGATAGACCCGAGCTGTTCGACGCGGTAGCACAGCACGTCGGAGTCGCAGTCAAGACGCATCTCAACGAGTCGCTGCACATTTCCCGATTCTTCGCCTTTGCGCCAGAGCTTGGCGCGCGAACGCGACCAATAGACAGCGCGACCTTCCGCGACTGTCGCCTCGACTGCCTCGGCGTTAGCCCAAGCCACCATGAGAAGCTCGCCGGATTGCGCGTCTTGCGTAACGATGGGGATGAGCCCGTTCTCGCCAAAGCGAAGTTGATCGATAAATGAAGCCATCGCCTAAGTATCCTCTGTCAGCGCCTAAAACACAAAAACGCGACGACGATAACCGCGCCGAGGATCGGCAAGGAAGGTGTGCTTGTAACTGCCTCGCGCGCAGCCGGATTGGTGCTGGCTAGTGCTGCCGCCGCGACGAGTGCTGCCAGTAGTCGGTCGCTGCGCCGTGATTGCGCCTGGCGCAGCGCCTGCGCTTCTTGTTGTTCGCGCAGGGTGGCATTTATTGCCGCCAGTTGTTTTCCCTGTGAACCCGCGCTCGCGAGGAGTTGAGGCAGGTTAGGCAATTCTTCGAGTAGATCGGGCAGGTTGTCCCGTAACTTGCGCAGGAGTGTTATCGGGCTCAGGCGTTTGGCGTTCCAGCGTTCTAGGAAGGGCAAGGCGGTTTGCCAGAGGTCGAGCTGCGGATACAGCTGACGGCCGAGACCTTCGACATTGAGCAGTGTCTTTTGCAGCAATACCAGAGAGGGCTGTACCTGCATATCGAAGCGCCCGGCGGTCGCGAAAAGTTGCACGAGTATCTGTCCAAAACTGATCTCGCTCAGCGGTTTCTCGAATATCGGCTCGCAGACTGCGCGAATCGCCGACTCGAACTCGTGGACGCGGGTTGTCGGCGGAACCCAGCCGCAGGCGACATGAAGCTCTGCTACGCGGCGATAGTCTTGCTTGAAAATCGCGAGCAGATTCTTCGCCAAATAATCTTGGTCTTGCTCGGTCAGCGAGCCAATAATTGCGCAGTCGATCGCAATGTAATTTGGTTTCGGCGTTGCGGTTTTTGCAACGAAAATATTGCCAGGGTGCATGTCGGCATGGAAAAAGTTGTGCTCGAATACCTGCGTGAAGAAAATATTCACGCCAGCTTCCGCCAAATGCTTTAGGTCAACACCGGCGGCATTGAGCTCGTCAACATTGGCCACAGGAATACCGTCGATTCGCTCCATCACTAGGAGTTTAGAACGAGTGTATTCCCAATAGATTTTTGGTGCGTACAGATCTGGTGAGCCCTCAAAATTGCGCCTGAGCTGAGTCGTGTTTGCCGCCTCGGACTGCAAGTTTAATTCGTCCAGAATAATCTTCTCATAATCGGCAATCACCTCGATGGGGCGGAGGCGGCGGCCAAATTGCGAGGCGCCTTCGACTATTCGGGCGAGCCGTTTTAGCAACCGAATGTCCGACCGAACCACGGCCTCGATTCCGGGCCTGACGACTTTGATGACCACCTCGCTACCGTCAAGCAGTGTGGCGCCATAAACCTGAGCGATTGAGGCCGACGCTAAGGGCTGGCTGTCGATGCTCGCGAAAAACTCATCGGCAGGTGCGCCTAACGCAGCCGCAACGACAGTCTCGATGGGCGGCATGGGGAACGGAGGCACATTGTCTTGCAGTGCCTGTAATTCGTCGGCGAGTTCGGGGTCAAGAAAGTCGCGGCGCGTGGACACGAGCTGCCCAAGTTTTATGTAAATAGGGCCAAGTTCTTCGAGCGCTAAACGCAGCCGCGTATTGCGGTCGCCTTTGCGTTGGCTAGAAAATAAGCCGAGTAAGCGGTAGGGGAGCAGCGCAAGAACAATCGCTGCGCGCGAGCGACTCGCAGGTAAAAAGTCGTCGAGGCCATATTTCGCGGCGACGCTAAGTATTTTATGTAGGCGAGTGATTGACGACACGGTAGCTTCGCGCGTGAGCGCTATCTCGGGGATTTAAAAGGGTCTAACAATTCGAATGCTTGATAGCACGTAAAGCTAGCACGCCGTAAGCACGCAAAGTAAGCACGTAAAGATAGCACCGAAGCGCAGTGTGGACAATTCGGCTTTTTTGGCCTGTGTGCACAAAGGCGCTAAGGGCATGACGCGATTAGTTATCCCCAGCTGCTCGCAATCGCGCCTCGAGCCTGTCGATACGCAGGCGCAGCGCGTCTATTCCATCGCTAAGCTCTTGGGCCTCAAAGCGGGCGGGAACTACTCTTATTTCCTCTACAAGGTAGTCGTCGAGGGTCTGGGTCAATGCAGTGCGAGATTCTTGACGCCAGTCGCCCGCCTCTTTGCTGACTCTCGCAATTTCATTGGTAGCAACGGTGCCAAGGAACGGAGCGAGGTAGTCGTCCCAACGCAGGTCGAGGCTAGACACGAAGTGGTAGAGCGCTTGGATTAGGTCTGCGTCGCCGCTGACAGTAAGGGCTGGATTAGACAGGGCACGCTTCTGAGCGGGTTGTGCCAGCAGGTCTAGCAGCGCCGATGCGCTCCCCTCAAGCACCGCGTCGGGTGTCTGCATTAGCGCAGCGCTACTTGCGAGATTGAGCTTTACCCTTTGGCCGCGAAAGACGAGGCAGAGGCTCACGCTACCGGCATTTGGCGTGCTTGTCAGCTCGATCAGAATCTCTATCAATTTGCCGTCGAAGGCTTCGATCCGCTTGGCTGTGTGGGGGTCGTGCGCAATGAGTCGAGCGAGCACTAGCTCAAGAGGGGTGAGTGCAAGGGTGCCGAGCAGGCTCATGGTTGGGCAAGCAGCCTAGGCTGCTTTAAACCCTACATGAATGGCACAAACGCCGTTCATCATGTTGTGGTATTTGCAGTCGACGAGTCCTGCGTCTTGCATCATTGCGAGCAAAGTCTCTTGATCGGGGTGCATACGAATCGACTCGACGAGATACTGGTAACTGTCGGCGTCATTAGCAATGACTTTGCCTGCGAGTGGCCAGAGTTTTGAGAACGCATCGTAGCCTTTGCGGACGAATTCGTTCTGCGGCTTAGAGAATTCGAGCACCAACACACGGCCACCGGGTTTAAGTACGCGGCGCATCGAGCGCAGCGCAGCGTCTTTGTCGGTCACATTACGCAGGCCATAGGCGATGGTGATGCAGTCGAAGGTGTCGTCGGCGAACGGCAACGCTTCGGCATTGACTTGAGCGACATCGACATTGAAGTTGGCGCCTTTGTCGATGATTCGGTCGCGGCCTACGGCGAGCATCGCTTCGTTGATATCGGCGAGTACAACTTGCCCTTCGGTTCCAACTATAGGTGAGAAGCGCAGGCTAAAGTCACCCGTGCCGCCGGCAAGGTCTAATACTTTATGTCCCTTGCGCAGACCGCTAAGCTCGATTGTGAAGCGCTTCATGAGACGATGCGTACCGAGCGACATGAGGTCATTCATGATGTCATAGCGCTGAGCGACCGAGCGGAATACTTGGCCGACGCGTTGCTCTTTCTCGGCGACGGGAACAGTCTCGTAGCCAAAATGGGTGGTGTCAGTTGCCGCGTTTTTTTCGTTCATGGGATTTTCGTGTCTCGTCGCGAATAGAGTGGGCTGATCCTTAATCTACTCGTATTCTAAACCTTTCGCGGTGGGTATTCATCCGCCTTTAAGCGCTCACCCTGCCTTCGATAAAGGTATCGGTACCGCGTGAGTGCCAGTCTGCCGCTACGAGGGTATGAATTTTATGACCTGCGTATCAGCGGGCAAGGGCTCCCGGCTCGCGCCCGCCGCGCTTAGGCGTGCCGTGTAGTCTGCCCAACGCGCTGCCTGATTAGTGGCGAGATCGAACAGTGTCTCCCAGCTGAAAATACCGGAATTGTGGCCGTCGTCGAAGGTGGGCTTAATCGCGTAGTTGCCGACCGGCTCGATAGCCGTGATAGCGACATGGCGCTTGCCCGCCTGCAAAATCTCTTGCCCAACGCCGTGGCCGCGCACCTCCGCCGACGGAGAATACACCCGCAAAAGCTCCGCCTCGAGCTGATAGCGAGTGCCATCTGCGTAGCCAAGTTCGAGTAATCGAGACTTTTTATGAAGCTTAATTGTCTGTGGCGTCATAGTTGTACGGCTCTTATTGACTGCGGGCCTGTGGATTACGCACTGTAAAGGCTTACCTTATAAAATATAGCGGCTGAGGTCTTCGTCTTTGGCAAGCTCGTCGAGCTGTCCCAACACAAACTCACGATCGATAACGACGCGCTCTTTGGCAACGGCTAAGTCTGAGGCGGCGAACGAGGTTTCCTCGAGCAGCCGCTCCATAACGGTGTGCAGGCGTCGAGCGCCTATATTTTCGGTGCGCTCGTTAACCTGCCATGCGGTCTCGGCGATTGAGCGTATGCCGTCTTCGGTAAACTCTAAGTCTAAGCCTTCGGTAGCGAGTAGCGCCTGATATTGCTCGGTGAGCGATGCGTCGGGTTCGGCTAGGATGCGTTCGAAATCTTTCGCAGAGAGTGCCTCTAGCTCAACACGAATAGGCAGGCGGCCTTGCAGCTCGGGAATGAGGTCGGAGGGCTTGCTGAGATGAAATGCGCCGGAGGCGATAAACAGGATGTGGTCGGTTTTCACGCTGCCGTATTTAGTGCTCACGGTCGAGCCTTCGATAAGCGGCAGGAGGTCGCGCTGAACGCCTTCGCGAGATACGCCGGCGCCGCCTTGGTCGTTGCGATTGGTGACCTTATCTATTTCGTCAATGAATACGATACCGGTCTGCTCGGCGAGTTCGACAGCACTTGCTCGTATCTCTTCCTCGTTGATCAACTTCGCCGCCTCTTCCTCTTTTAAGGCTTTGAGCGCCACCTTAATCGGCAGAGTGCGCGCGCGTTTCTTGGCGTTCTGCATCGATGAGAACATATCCTTGAGCTGGCTGGTCATGTCCTCAAGGCCCGGCGGCGCCATAATATCGACGCCGACCGGTGTGTCGGCTACAGCGATCTCTATTTCTTTGTCGTCGAGTTCGCCTTGGCGAAGCTTCTTACGAAATACCTGACGGGCGCTCGACTCTTCCGTGGCGTCATCGCTGCCGCTTGCGCGTGGGACAAGTATGTCGAGCACGCGGTCTTCTGCGCGATCTGCCGCGAGAGTCTGCACTTTACGCATCTCGCCTTCGCGCTGCATTTTCACTGCACTATCGACAAGGTCACGGATGATCGACTCGACATCGCGGCCGACATACCCAACCTCGGTGAATTTTGTTGCCTCGACCTTGATAAACGGTGCTTGGGCAAGTTTTGCTAAACGTCGCGCGATTTCGGTCTTGCCGACGCCGGTTGGGCCTATCATTAAGATATTTTTCGGCGTGACCTCATGGCGTAGTGCTTCACTGAGGTTCATGCGGCGCCAGCGATTGCGAAGCGCAATGGCCACGGCGCGTTTTGCGCTCGCCTGACCAACGATGTGTTTGTCGAGTTCGGAGGTTATTTCTCGTGGGGTCATTATAGACGCGCCGAGGCCGCGTGAATCCTCTGACGAGTCAGCATTCGTCGATGTCGCTAAGTCGTTAGTCATGATTAAAACTCTAATTCTTCGATTGTATGATTATGGTTGGTGTACACGCAGATGTCGGCGGCGATAGTGAGGCTTTTGCGGACGATGTCTTCGGCATCGAGATCGGTGTTCTGCAGTAACGCGCGCGCGGCGGCCATCGCAAAGGTGCCGCCTGATCCGATCGCCATAATGCCCTCTTCGGGCTCAATAACGTCGCCGTTGCCTGTGATAATCAGTGAGGCGTCTTTGTCGGCGACAATAAGCAAGGCTTCGAGGCGGCGCAGCGAGCGTTCGGTGCGCCACAGTTTGGCGAGTTCGACCGAGGCGCGAACGAGTTTGCCCCGATGCTTTTCGAGCTGCTCTTCGAAGCGTTCAAACAGAGTAAACGCGTCAGCGGTACCGCCTGCAAAGCCTGCGATAACTTGATCTTTATAAAGCCTTCGCACTTTGCGTGCGTTGCCCTTCATCACGGTGTTGCCTTGCGAAACCTGTCCATCGCCGCCGATTACCACTTTATTGCCGCGTCGAACTGACACGATCGTGGTGCCATCATATTGTTCCAAGTTAACTCTCCTACTGCAGCGGGGTTTGCTGCTGAGTGCATTAGACAAGGGAAACGTCTGCTGCTTGTGTTGCCGATCTCAATGAGTGAATCGAAAACCACATTCCGCTAAGAAGTGCATCGATAGGCATAGTTTAGGTTAGAAACCGAGAGATGGGGCTGGACAGCCGAAAATCAATCCTCGAGAGGTAATCAGCCGCAAAAATTGGAATAACGGGGCTCCGCCAACTAACCTTAAGTTATCAGCGAGCGGAGGTTTGCTCTACGCTTAAGCGCAGGCTCGAGATATTGTTGCTGCGCAGCGCAGCCTCAGCGGCGGCAAGGCTTGTGCTCGTCATGTAAGGCCCCGACTGCACGAGAAATAGGGTGCGGCCCGGCAGGGACTCTTGGGTAACGAATACGTCAATGCCACGTGCCTGCTGATGGGTTAATTCGGCTTCGGCTAGGGCGCGCTGCTGAAAAGCGCCGGATTGCAACAAATACCCCGTTGCGAACTGTTGCTCGGGGGGTGCCGCGGGGGTGCGCTGCTGTTCGGTGAGTTCGACCTGCGTATCAGGCACAATAACCTGATAGTCGGGGAGCGCGGTATAGAAGTCCATCGTGAGCTCAGGCTTAGTCTCAACCGGCTCTGCTTCGGCGGCAATAGCAGCGCGCCCGATTGCGTCGCTCTGTTCGGCTTGGGAGGCAGAAGTAGCCGCAAGCGAGTTAGTCGTTGGCATGGGCGGTACGGCGCCCGACAAGTAAAACAAAACACAGCCTAAAATGCCCACGACGATTCCAATGGCGACGCCGGAGACCAGAAGCGACCAGGTCGGGGGCGCTTGCACGGTCTTACGCTCGAGCAGTGGCTCGGGCCTGATCTTGGCGAAGTCTTGCGTCATTCTTAGAGAAATCTCGCTGTTATCTGTTGTTATTTGCTGCACGTATTTATTAAGCAAAGTTAGTAGAGAGCCTATCAATAGTGCTTATCAATAGTGCTTAGCGCCACAGTCTGAAATTAGAAATTTATTCTAGTGACGTCTCGTTATCGGTCTCTTGGGCGGCTCCTAGAGGAGTATCCCCCAGTGCTGCCTGCGCTAATCTGGTTCTGCGCCTAGATCATATCTTGGGGGTCAACATCGACGCTCCATCTTAAGCGTGGCGGCAGCTTAACTTGGTCGAGGTTGGCAACCAAATAATTGAGATGATCTTGAAGCCGACCTCGGCGCTCACTCTTAAGCTGCAATTGTACGCGAAAACGGCCGGCGCGTTTTTCCATCGGTGCGGGCATTGGTCCTATAAGGTCGACGGCCAGACGTGGGTCTTTAGATAATTGAACACTTAACTGCGCAGCGGTCTCTGCGAAGTGTGTCGCAGAGGCTGGGTCAGGCGCATCGAAGCGCAGCAGAGCGAGATGAGCGAAAGGCGGAAGCGAGGCGAGTTTGCGCTGGTCGAGCTGGCGCTGTGAAAATTGGGCGTAACTCTCATTACTGAGCGCTTGGAGTGTTTCGTGTGTCGCGTGTTTGGTTTGCAGCAATACCTCACCGGCGCGTTCGGCGCGACCCGCACGACCTGCGACCTGAGTCACCAGTTGCGCCATCTGCTCCTGCCCGCGAAAGTCGGCGCTAAACAGGCCTCCATCGGCGTCGAGAATAATTACGAGCGTTATATTCGGGAAATGATGCCCTTTAGCGAGCATTTGCGTCCCAAGCAAGATACAAGGCTCGCCGCCTTCAACGCGGGCGAGCGCCTTGCTAAGCCCCTCTTTGCCGCGAGTGGAGTCGCGATCTACTCGGATTACAGGCGTATTTGGGAACTGACGCTGCAAAAAACTTTCGGCCTTCTGAGTGCCCAACCCGACCGTGTCGAGTGTCGCGGATTTGCAGTGCGGGCAGATGCGCGGCAGGGCAACGCTGACGCCGCAGTGATGGCAACGCAGACGCGGTGGGGTTCGGTGAACGGTCATCTGCGCTATGCAGTCATTGCATTCGGAGCTCCAGCCGCAGGTTGTGCAATTGAGCACGGGGGCGTAGCCGCGCCTATTGATGAATACTAGGCATTGATTGCCGTTATCTAGATGCTGTTTGAGCCGCGTGAGTGCCGCCTCCGAAAAGCCTTCTTGCAAAGACTTTTCCGCGACGTCGACCAGTTCGATTGCCACGCGGGGCATTACGGCGGTTGAGTGGGGCAGGCGCAGATGCCTAAATTTCCCTATAAGCGCATTGTGCAGCGTTTCAAGGCTCGGCGTGGCCGATCCGAGGACGATGGGCATTCCCTCTGCGTGCGCCCGCATGACAGCCAAGTCGCGGGCGGAGTAGCGAAAGCCGTCTTGTTGCTTAAAAGAGGAGTCATGCTCTTCGTCTATTATGAGAATGCCGGGTTTCGCAAGCGGCGTGAAAAGCGCCGAGCGTGTCCCGATTACTACGCCGGCACTGCCGTCTCGCGCGCGTGCCCACGCACTCAAGCGCTCGCTTTCATTAAGCGACGAATGCAGAGCGACGACCGGGCAGCGAAAGCGTTCGGTAAACCGTGCGATAGTCTGTGGTGTAAGTCCTATTTCAGGGATGAGCACCAGGCATTGACGTCCTAGGGAGAGCTGCTGAGCCATGGCACGCATATAGACTTCGGTTTTGCCAGAGCCGGTAACGCCATCGAGCAAGAAGCAGTCAAACGTTGTTGGCTTGGCGGTGATCGCCGCTACGGCGCCGGCTTGGTCTGCGTTAAGAGTGAGTGGTGGGCCCTGCGAATCACCCAGCGAATTATTAGGGTCAAATGCACCTCTGGCGGCAGGCTGCTCCCAAAGGCATTCAGCTAGGCCTCGTTCCTGAAGCTTACGCAGCATCGGCCTGCCAAATCCTGCGGTCAGGATGTCGGCGGTGGGAGTCGGCCCGTTATTGAGAAGCAAGGTGTAAAGCGCAAGCTGGCGGGGCGAGCGGGAAAGTAACGAATACGCTGCGTCTTGCTCCTGTTTACTTGCTTCATTTTGTGGGGCGCGCCAGCGCTCCTGAGCTGCTTCAATGCTCTCGCCGGCTCGCAGTCGCGCTGGAAGTGCGGCAGCGAAAACCTCGCCGATAGGGCATTGATAGTAGTCTGCAGCCCAGCGCAACAGGGCAAGGAGTTCGGGGCTAAACAATGGGGCTGCATCGAGCACTGAGTCTGCGTGACGGAGTTTAGCCGGAGGCACGTCTGTCTCAGTGACAATGTCGAGAATGACTCCGGTAACCTTGCGCGCGCCGAAGGGGATGCGAATTCGCGTGCCTGGCTGGGCTGCGAGGGCATTCAACTTAGGTGGTAGGTAATCGAATGCTCGCCGCAGAGGGGAGGGCACAGCCACGCGATAGAACACAGGCGCCGCGCAGCTTTCGCCAAACTCGAGGCTCTGTGTTGTCTGCTCGGTATTGTTCTCTTGCGTCATTACATCGCTCAATGGGCGGCTGGGCTAAGCCTCATCTTATAAGCCCCATCTAAATTGACGACGGTTAGACGCACCATGCCTAGAGAGGGCTCTTAATATTACCGCTTATGCGGGTGTTCGAGCGGCGAAAGTTTAGAGGCATTGTAGCAGGCTTGCTAGTGCCTCTTCTCAGCGCGGGTCGATCGTATATACTCTCAGGTATCGCGGGATATAACCGTGAACTTACTTTTTGTATTACACCGCGACGCGCTCTCATCCTCAAAATGCTTAGCATGCGAGACCAGACCAGCCTCGACGAAGGAAATAGCTATGGGCTCAGCATCGGTTCCCGCCGAACTCCTCAAACTCCGCGACAGCATCGACGAGATCGATGCTGAGCTGCTGCAGGCGCTTGCTAAGCGGTTTATCCTGACAGGCCGCGTCGGCGAGCTAAAGGCGTCGATGGATCTCGAGCCGTTCGACGGCGTTCGCGAAGCCGAGAAACTCGAGCGCTTGCGGACAATGGCTGCTGAGCTGGGATTAAGTGCGAGTTTAATCGATGATCTCTTTAGCCGCATCATGCGCGAGGCTGTGCTTAATCATAAGCAGCTAAAAGAGGCGCGGGGTTAGGCGTCTTAGGCGTCTTAGGAGGCGCTGGCTGAGTCAATTTGATGCCAGCTGCGTCATAAACCCTTGCGTCTTTGGCTTTGTCTGCTAGAATGCGCGACCCGATCAGTAAGGCTGATCACAACTACGGCATCAAATAAGATGTGGTGCAGCGCTGCCGAAGACCTCGCCCGCTGTCGCGACATCCATCAGAGGAACGACCCATGAAGCCAGAGATTCACCCAGCATACGACGCGATGAAGGCTACCTGCAGCTGCGGTAACGTCATCCAAACACGCTCAACAATGGCACAAGATATCCTTATCGATGTGTGCTCACAATGCCACCCATTCTACACGGGTAAGCAAAAGATCCTCGACACTGGTGGTCGAGTGGATCGCTTTAAGAAGCGTTTCGGCGCTCGTCGAGTCTAAATACGACTCAGCGAATACAAACGCCCTGTCGGGTCATCCGGCGGGGCGTTTTTTTTGCCTAAAAAATAGTTTCGGTAGCGACTGCTTCTTCTTTGCCATTTGTATCGGGGGTTGCTCGGGGCTGCGTGCTCGGCGCGTTCTCGCTGCGGAAAAACTCGAACACCGCATTCTCCGACCCAGGCATGGTAGGTTCACCTGTCTCTTCGTTGATGAGACGGTCTTCGACACCATCTGGCCGTGGCATGCTGTTTTCAGGCGCGCCGGCGAGCGCTGCCTTCATATAGTCAATCCAAATAGGCACAGCGATAGTCGCTCCTTGTTCGCGCTCGCCTAAAGGTTCGGGGGTGTCAAACCCCACGAAAACGGTCGTTGCGATATCCCGATTGAAGCCTGAGAACCAGAGTTCCCGAGGTCCATTGGTTGTGCCAGTCTTACCCATGAGATCTGAACGGCCAATCTCGCGCTGGACGCGCGCGCCACTGCCTTCGACAACCACCGACCGTAACATCGTGTTGAGTATGTACGCGATGCGAGGATCGACTATGCGCGGTGCCGGCTGAGTTGTCAGTGTTTGCTCGCCATTTTCGGTAGCAGCGGTTGCCTCGACTAATTCGCCGCGAATCTGCTCGCAATCCTCGCAGACAACCAAGGGCTGCGCGCGAAATTGTTGGCCATCTAAGTTGTTAATCTCGCGTATAAACCAAGGCTCGACCTTATAGCCGCCGTTGGCAAACGCCGAGTAGGCGGTAACGATTTCGATAGGTTGCACATCGCTGCTGCCTAAACCGACCGTCAGGTCGTTGCGGGGAAAGTTTTCAACCGGCAGACCAAATTTCTTGGCAAAGGCGAATACTTTGTCAGAGCCGAGTTGATCGAAAAGCCTTACGGCGGGAACATTGCGGGATTCTTTTAAGGCAAAACGCAGTGTCACGGGTCCCAAAAAGTTGTTCTCGAAATTATTAGGGCGATAGTCGCCTCGGGTAAGCGGGGCATCGTTGATGAGCGTCGCCGCCGTGTAGCCATCCTCGAGGGCAGCGCCGTAGACGAAAGGCTTAAAATTAGATCCTGGCGGGCGCGGAGTTAGCACGCGATTCACCTGACTTCGGCGGAAGTCATAGCCCCCAACGAGCGCGACGAGCTCGCCATTGGATGGGCGCATTGAAACGAGTGCACCTTGAATCTCGGGCACCTGCCCCAGCTCCCAGCTATTGCCGATGCGGCGAACGCGGATCATGTCGCCCAAGCTTACGGCGTCGCTTGCGGTTTGCGGCGGAGGCCAAGCTTCATTTCTGCTGCGAAAAGCATAAGCCCAACCAATCCCTTCCCAAGGCACAGTAATCTCAGTG
>UPTG01002720.1_pt1 | contig 11848 bp, 9 predicted proteins | sample 2160121 | NCBI WGS metagenome assembly UPTG01 (sample SAMN06266255, study PRJEB28933) | marine metagenome | isolation source: Columbia River Estuary | place: USA:Columbia River Estuary, USA | collected 2014-07-27 | reverse complement strand
GATGTGATGGGCGAAAGCCCGGTGCTTGAAATTTCAACACACGGAGTGGACCTTGCCACTTATCGCTCAATCGAGGATCAAGTGTTCGCGTTGATCTAGCATATCGTGCCTTACCCTTGCTAACTTAGCCTCAGCGGGCCATAGGCCCCTAGCACCCTTGTCGCCAGTCAGCTTTAGAGCAATAGCGCTGGTTCGTGCGTTTCTGTGAAACATCCCCGCCTGCTCATGATGGCCTATTGTAAATAGACAAATTTATTCAGCCAGTTAGAACACATCTTTAACCTGTTTTCTTGAAAAAGGTGTTCCCTAGTCTAACGAGAGCAAATTGAACGCAATTATCCAATATTACTTGGAAAGACCCATTTATAAGCTTCTGTTTATCAAGCCTTTTTATTTCTTCAGACATTCAGCTTTTTTCGTTCGTTCACAGCCTTTGGACGAACACCTAAAGTTGAAAAGAAATAGCGACCGAGGCGCCAGTTTCCAAGAAACCGTGAGAACCTTTCGTGCAGGCGGAAACCCCCTACCCCAAAGTTGCAGGAGTGCCCTGCGGGTAAGTAGGTGTATTGTTTGAATGATGAGTTCTACGCTACCGCTCATATAAGGCGGTCTATATTGCTGGTCATGAAGGACAGGGGATCCCGTCCGGCGGACATTTTCCAATATGAAAAAACCTGCAGGAAAAGCATCAATACGTTCCGTGCGGCGGCACGCGATCTTTGATTGGATCAGATTAGCAGTCCAGGCATGCATTGCGTTAACTGGAGGAAGCCGGATTGTGATGTTCAATTATGCCCGTCCAAAAACTGCGGCCCTCCCCCGCTATTTTTCCCCTACCAAGGCACCCTGGTTTTTCGAAACAATGATGTGGGCGCTGCGACCGTTTGACCGGCTTGCCGGAATACCCTGACCATCTCTACCGAATTACTCTGACCAATTCGCTGTTGCAAAAGACCGAGTTGGACTTAGTTGATGCGCATTCAAAAGGAGTTTCACGGTGAACTCTTTGTCGATTGTCGTCATCTTCACGACATCTTCAATCAAGACCCAGGGCACGTTTCTCCTTCTCCAGCACAGCCGCCACCTGCGGCTGCGCCCTCACCCGCGCGACGAGACCCGCCAGGTTCGGCCAGCGCGACTCATCTACCTCGTAGCCCGCATAAGCTGCATTGATAAATGGACTCGCGATACTCAGGTCAGCCATCATGAAATCGCCGAAGATGAAGCCCTCTGTGGGTATCCGGCCTTCCAGAGAGTCCAACATGGGAGGCAGGTCCTTTTCGATAATGCGGGCAATAAGCTCTTCGTCCGGCTCCTGCTTGAATGCCAGAGGGCGCATAAAACGCTGGAAGAATATACTGGCTGCCAATTCGGACACACGCCCCCCCGCCAGGTCTTCGTACCACAGCGCCATCGCCCAATCGTTGGGCTTCATCGGGTAAAGCCTGGGTTCTGGATAGGCGTCATCCAGATACTGGCAGATCACCTTGGAGTCGCACAGTGTCAGGTCTCCATCCACCAGAGAGGGAATCTTGCCCAGCGGATTGATCTTGAGGTATTCAGCATCCTCGGAGAAAGGCATCTGCCTAACTATTTCATAGGGGACATCCTTGATGTCCAGTGCAATAAAAACTTTGCGCACGTAGGGGGAGCCGTGCACGCCATGCACTTTGATCATCTAACAGCCTCCTAAAACACTACCAGCTATAGCTGGCAGTGAGTCCAATCCGGCGACCGGGAACAGGGTAGCGCTGGCCATAGCCAGTCGGCGCCCGGCGCACCAGCGGTGTGGCCTGGCTACCGCCACCGCCACGCAGCGCTTCCTCATCAAACACGTTGGTGGAGAACAACTCAACGCTCCACTGGTCTGCACGTACGCCTAGGTACAGGCTCACCAGGGAGTAGGAGTCGAGTTCTTCCTGCAGCGTCAGGCTATCGCGATCGCCTGTGTAGGTGTAAAGAATACGGCCGTAACCCTCGAAACTGTCAAACGGAATGCTGTACTCGCTATTGATACTGACCGTCCAGTCCGGGACGGAACCGATGGCATCGCCGCCCACGTCACACAGTGCTACGGGCTGCCCTGCCGGGATCAAAGGTGCGCCATTGTCGTCGAACTCACTACAGGGAAGCTCGGTGCCATCGGAGAACTCACCGTCGCTATAACTGAGGGAGCCTCCCAAGTACCAGTTTTCACTGAGAAGCGCCGTTAGATCCATCTCCGCGCCCCATACTTTCGCATCACCATTTACCGTCAGGCCAGTGACGTCGATATCCCCACTTTCGCCACGAACGTTCAGTGCATTGAGGCGGGAAATATAGTCTTCAAAATCCTGGTAGTAGAGAGAGCCGTTCAGCCTTAATGCCCCCTCCATCAAGGTGCTCTTGAAGCCCAGTTCGTAGGAGGTACTGTCTTCCGACTCAAATAGCAGAACGTCCTCGGGCACCACCGTCGGGGTAACTGTCAGGCCGCCAGGTCGCCAGCCGGTTCCAACCAGCGCATACACGTTCAGGTCATCATTGAGGGCATACTGCAAGGTAACCTGGCCCGTGACAGAATCCTCATTTTCATTCTTTTTGCCATCGCTAAGGATCTGCTGAATCAAACTGCCCGCAGGCAGCGTATCCGGGGTGAATGGAGGTGAGAAGCCGTCAGCGCCAGCAACAGCAAACAGCTCCCGATCCTGATCAACCTCCTGGTAGCGAAGGCCTACCTGCAGGGTCAAGGCATCGGTGAGATAGAACTGGTTGTGGGTAAAAAGCCCCCAGCGCTCTGCTTCCGCCGGGAACACCAATTTAGTACTGCCGCTCGCGCCGAACGGGGGAGCCCCGGCTGCCGCGGGGATGAGATAATTCTCCTGACTGAAATCGATATCCGAGTTTTCGTAGTAGGCACCCAGCATGTAATCCCAGGTTTCGCCATCGTTACTGGCAATGCGTAACTCCTGCGACCAATCGGTACGATCATCTAACGCTATGCGACGCGCAACGTTTTCCGGGTTGGCATTCCCTACTGCCTGGTCGTACTCAAAAGTTGAATCCGTATCATGGTAGCCCGTCACCGAGGTGATGGTATGGGAATCCAGGTCCCACTCCAGAACCAGTGAGGAATTCCAGTATTCCGCGTCCGTGTTGTTTTCTATACCGTTATCAAGGCCAACCAGCGCACCCCGCCGGTCGAACGCATCCAACTCCCGCAGTACACCATCTGGGTCCTGCAGATCCGGGTCACCCGCCGGGGCGCCCTCCAGCACCCAAATGTCATCGTTATCACGCTCCAGGTACTGGACCGCCAGGTCAACGCTTAAGCTGTCCGTCGGTAACCAGCTAAGACTGAGACGACCGGCCTTGGATTCGTCATGGGTGGTCTCCCCGGTTACATCGTTCTCGATCTCATCGAGGTCACTCTCGTCGTATACGCCGGCAATTCGCACGGCCAATTCACCGGGTATCACCGGAAAACTGACTGCTATCTGCGTATTCACGCCATCATTGTCAGCAACCGTGGCCCGGATCTCACCTTCCATTTCCTCCAGGTTCGGTCGCGCCGTGTGGATGTTAATGGCTCCAGCAGGTGAGGTACGGCCAGCCAGGCTGCCCTGGGGGCCACGCAGCACCTCCACGCGCTGAATATCGAACATCTGCTGAAACACCGCGTTCGAATCCACGACTGCCTGGTTCCAATAGGTGGTAACGGTAGCTTCCGCCGCAGAGTTAGGGTTGTAATCTATGCCGCGCAGGTCAATGCGGCCGCTGCGCCCGTTGAAACTGGTGATGTTAAGGCCCGCAGTCAATGCATCCAGGTCGGTAAACGAGAATACGTTGAAGTCCTTGAGCGCATCGCCATCGATCACGTTGACCGTTGATGGGATATCCTGGATTGATTCGGAACGTTTCTGGGCGGTAACAATAATCTCTTCCAGCATTGCGTCTTGAGCTTGAGCCACTGTACTACTGCCAAGTAGCGCTATAGCGACAGCTGATGCGAGGGAGGTGTATCTATGGTTGTGGTGCCTACCTGGTTTCATGACGAGTTCTCCGATACTTCTCTATTAACTTTATGGCAGTTAGTGTATTCGGGATCTCGTTTTTACGAGTATCATATTAGGACAATCGACATTGCCTGCCACCCTGCCCCTGGCGAATAGTAATTTCTTTCACATTATCAATAGGTTAGATGCTTTTACCTGCATCCGTAGATACTACACCTTGCACTGTTCCTCTGCCTGAAATATATTCATATTTGTTATTTATGAATACGAGGAGCACATATGGCTACCACAAGTTTAAGTCTAGGTGAGCATTGGGAAGTATTTATCAAAAACGAAATCTCCAGTGGTCGTTACGGCTCAGCCAGCGAAGTTGTTCGTGATGCACTTCGCAGCATGGAAGAACGAAAAAGTAAACTGGAAGCCTTGAGGGCTCATTTGGCTCAGGGCGCGCAGCAAGCTAAAGCCGGCGACTTTGTCGATGATTTCTCAATGGACGCATTGATAAGTGACTTGGACAATGAAGCCTAATGGCAAAATACAGAGTTACACCACGGGCAGAGGAAGACCTGAAATCCATCGGCCGTTACACTCAGCAACATTGGGGCAGGGCCCAGCGAAATGCGTACCTGAAAAACCTGGAGAATCGTTTTATCTGGCTCGCCGAGAATCCCACTCATGGAAGGCATCGAACTGATATTACTGAGGGGTACTATAGTTTTCCTGAGGGCCAGCACATTGTATTTTATTTGCGCAGTCAGAATAGTATAGACATCATTGGTATCCCCCATAAAGACATGGACATACTTTCTTACTTTCAGGCTTATTGATTATCCAGAGGATACCTGGTCACGCTTTGTGACCTGACCAAGAGGGTTCGGCCCCAACTCGGAGTTCGGTTTCGAAAACCCGTTAACCTGCTTATTATTCTGCAAACAACGCTTCACACCCCGTTCCAGACAAAACATTATCGAGACGCTCTTTGTCGTTTTCACCAAGATTATCGTAGCGCTGTTTCAACCACTTTAGGCATTTGGCCTGATAGACGAAGGTCTCTTGCACCCAGGGACGTCCATCCAACTCACATTCGAACATTTTGTCGCCGCTTGCCGCAGCCATGGCATTTTCGAGCATGAATGGCACAAACAATCGACCAACTTCACACAGCAAGTCGTTGAGTGTCTCTGGTGGCGCATCCAGGTCAATCCAATCAGCGTCATCGACCTCCAATCCAGAATGGTCTTCCATGGCTTCTGTCCATGCAAAAGCGCGAGGTGAGATACGCCGAGAAACCGCTTGAGGCGTAGGATCTGTCAATACGAGCATAGTCATCTGGCCAAAGCAGCCATAGTCGCCCGCACCGGGACGATTACCTAAGAGAAACGGCTGGTTCTGGAGGTGGGTATCAAACACCTCCAGATAGCGTTCCCAGCTTTCTTCGATAAGAGGGCCGGTTGTTTCATTCGACCCCACCACGCCAATCCGGGAAATCTGCCGCTCGGCAAACATCCTGGCAAACGCCTCTCCCTGCTCGGGTGTCGCCGTCATATTCATGGCATAGGCCAGATAGGACGACGAGGTCTGTGTGTCCGCTGGTTTTGACCAACGAAAATGGAACATACATTTAGACAACCACTCATCACCGAACTCTTCCAGCAATGCATCGATCACGGCCAGTGCCGGATCCTTTGGCCGCACAGCGCGCGCCGTATAGTCATCCTCGAGGCGATTGATAATAGGCGTTGTGTCGCCCACAGCGTCTGTCAATTCACCGCTTTGATCTGGAAATATGACATAGGGAATCAGTGGCAGCGGTGCAGGTGGAAGCTCTTCTGACTCTGCCCCCCCTTTCCTAACGAATTGAAAAGGAATGCGCCGATAACGTAAAAGCGCGCGCACTTTACGTGTATAGGGCGATACCGAGCTGCCTACAAGTCTCAAATCAGTCATCATAAATCCAGTGGTTGGAAAAACACTAATATAAGGAATCAGGTTGGAGAAACACTAAAGCGAGGCGCGACGTCGAATCTCTGCTGCCACTAGCCACAGACGATCCTGCCCCCAAACCTCCAGATCAGGCTCGCCGTCGGGACCACAAAGCCGGTAGGAAGGCACACCCCAAAGGCCCATGCCCTCCACCATTTCATCCTGGTGTTTTTCTATGAACGGCTTCCAGTCTTCACCGCCAAGGTGCTTAAGAGCCTCCGTCCACTCCAGCCCCACCTCTTCTACCGCTCGTTTTATATTCTTCTTTTTGTGTAACGCTACGCCTTCTGCGAAGGCATAGCGCAATAAGGTGCTGAGGAGCTCCACATCTTTACCGAGCGACTTGGCCCAGGGCATTAGTGAGTAGGACTGCCGGGTAGGCTCGCCAATCGTTATTACCGTGTTTCCAAAAGGCACACCCAGAAATTCACTCTCGCGCTTTACATCAAAGAAAATATAGGTCGCCTTGGTCGAGGGGGCAGGGACGCCCCGCATTACCATCGGCAGAACAGGTTTGTGGTGAAGGTTTATCTTGCAGGCCCGACTGAGCTCAATGGTGTTGTCATAAATGATTGCGGTATAGGGGCTGTTCAGAGAGGGGAAGAAATGCAATTGCAATCCGCTGGCATCAACCCCCCTAACGTCCAGTTCAGGCCGGGGTGCAATATAGGGCTGACCCGGCTCTTTACACACACCCAATTCACGCAGGCGCTCCTCCAGGTGAAACAGTCGGTCAACGCCCCAGTACCACTCGCCAGCGTAATAAAGCATCGCGCCTGAATAATGATCCAATTCTGCCAGGCGCGCAGACCCTGCCTTGAGAGCCGCTTCAGCTTCCTCCACAGTCACCTGACCAGCATCGATAGAGCCATCTGACCATAAGCTGGTGCTAATACCTTCAACCTGATTTAGAAAATCTTTTGCGCCAAGCTTTGTAAGCGCTCGATTAGCCGCCTGCTGCAATTCAGGCTCAGGCACCACCCCAGCATTATCGGGAAAGCTCAAGCCATAATGCGGCGCTATCAATCCACAGTCACGGCGTGCCCAAACTGCCAGCTTTTCTTCCTCAGGCTGGCTGCGGCCGCCAGTTGCGCGGATAAGATGCGGCACAACTTCAATGTCATAACTCTCGGCAAACTGCGCGACTACCTGCGCCATCAGGTGCGAGTAGGGATCGTCCACCTGGTGGAAATACTCCACTACGTGAGCTCGCCCAGCGGCCCTGCGACTCTTCTCGGCGGCTGCTCGTTTCTTCCCTCTCCATTCTGCATTTGCAAATCGGCTAAGTCTCTTTGACACCAAAAAGCGTAGCAGGCGCGGCGGGTCAACGAAGTAAGAGGCGGTGGGATTGTTCTCTGGTTCAAGCATGTCGGAACTCTAGTGGCCTTTCTTGATGGAGACGGTAAGACGGTGTTTGTCTATTGCGGGCAGGACCAGGCTAAGCCTCGCCTCCTAGTAACCCGCCTCAGCCGCCAGAATCTTCTGATAAAACTCATCATCCAGCACTCGATATTCACCGCTGCGAGGGTGACGAACATACATCCGGTCTTTACCCACCTTGTCCAGATGGTAGGCTTGCTCGCGCAGCTTCCCCTTCAGCAGCTTAAAGGTAACCGTGGTTTCAGTATCCTGCTGCAGACGCACGAACACTGGCCGCGCGTAGTCGGGCAACTGCGTATCCACCAGCGTGCGGAAACCGTCTATGTCAAAGTCGGTACCGGCTTCAAGGGCAAAGGCCACCATCCCCGCTCTGCCCTCGGTACCCGGCACTTCTACGCCATAGACATTCGCCATATTGATCTGCGGGTGGGAATTCAGCACCTCCCCTACCTCATTGGTTGACACATTTTCAGCACGCCAACGAAAGGTGTCGCCGGTGCGATCGACAAACTGGTAGTGCTTGAGGCCCATGGCAAAGCCAACATCGATTTCGCGCACAAGATCGCCGGTATTAAACCAACGATCACCCGCTTCCTGCACGTTCTCAATAATTTTGTTGTTGGTCGCCTCTGCATTGGTGTAACCATCGAACGGAGTGATGTCAGTGATTTTCCCAAGTAGTAGTCCCGGCTCACCGGGCCTGGCCAGCTCACAACGCCCAGCATCGTCCCGCACGATGATGTCTTCATTCACGTCGTACTTAACCAAGGCAACATCGACCGATGTGGTCCCAATGGTGCGGTCCTTATTCAGAAGATTTAGAAAGGTGACATTACCTTCACTGGAACCGTAGATCTCGCAAATGCGATTCACGTCAAAGCGCGACTTAAATTCATCCCATACGTCAGGCCTTAATCCGTTGCCCACCATTTTCTGCAGAGGATTGTTTTTTTCAGCGTCACTGGGAGCCTGGGTCACCAGATAACGACACAACTCCCCCACGTACACAAAGCTATTGGTCTGCCAGGCCTGCACCTCACTCCAGAATTTGCTGGCTGAAAAGGTACGACGCAAGCAAACCGTGCCCCCAGCGGCGATGAAACCGCACAAACCAGGCCCCAGCCCGGTGATATGGTAGATCGGCAAGCAAAGGTATAGCCGATCGCCTGGTTTGGGTCTCAGGGTGAGCGAACCCAACAGATTGGCCGCCGCAACCAGGCGCTGCTGCTTGTAAGTAGCGGCCTTGGGCAGGCCCGTTGTACCGGAAGTGAAAATGTACAGCGCCACATCACCGGCGAGGATACCTTGGGTTTCAGGCAGGTCCTGATCAGAGTGCCCCTGCATGGCCTGGTTAACGTCCATCGCCCAGCCGGGTGCTTCGCGATCAACAGTGTCTTTCATCCAAAAGCAAGACCCATGCCCCTGGCCAAAAGGCAAGCCAGCCAACTCGGGCGCCAGCACATCGGCGCGCTCGTCGCCTACAATGCAGTGTTTGGCGTTCGTCACTTTACAACAGTGCACCAGGGCTTCGCCGCTCAGGCTATTGTTGATGAGTGCAGCAGGGGCTCCAATCTTGGTAAGGGCCAACAACGAAATGACAAACTCGGCCCGATTTTCCATGAACAGGGCGACACCCTCGCCTTGCTTCACACCCTGCGCCTTTAGTAGATGCGCCAGCCGATTGATTTCCTGGTTCAGCTGTGAGTACGTCCAGCTGCGTCCCTCAAACTCGAGGGCAAGCAAGTCACCGTGCCTACGCACCGTCTCTTCAAAGATCACCCCAAGGGAAATCGCCTCATCCAGTGCGGGCATTTTGAAGCCAATGGCAGCACGAGACTGCCGTATCTCATTCAATACCCTGACGACTTCTTTCAAACTGGCGAACACTGACATCGGTTAATCTCGGTTTACTTCGATCCAGACCGGCGAAGACCAGGCACGTTCCCACAGGGTTTCACTCAACCGTGTTTTCATTGTCATCCTCGAGACCATTTATATTGCGCGGTTTCATTAAAGTCGCTTCAACTGGGGCGGCTTCCAGCTTCGCTCCAACATGGCTTTCTCGGGGCCGTACACTCTCAATGTAACTCGAGTGAAAGACTCACCCGCCGGTAACCAGTTGCCAACCATTCCCTCAGGAGGCTTGCCACCGATCAGAATCCGCAGGCTGCCATCGTCTTCGTAGATCAAGTCCTCTGAGTTACCGCTGATGGCATAGCGGTCATAGTCGTTGAGCATCAGGTTGGCGTCCTGGTCGTAAACTGTGAGTGACCAGAAATACCTGGCTGGCGGAGTTTGTCCCGACGGAAAGTGGAGTTCGTAAGTATGCTCGCTGGTAATGCTGTCGCCGTTCTGATCTTTATCCCTGGCCATATACATGGCTTCTTCGGCATCATTGGCGACAATGCCCCGCATCGACTGAATGGCTCCGCGCATATAAAAATTTCCGTGAACGCCGGAGCGCCCGAAGCCCACTGGTGGCACACCCCAACCGTTGACCTTTCTATCTTCACTGCTCCTGTAGGCGCGCATGATCATGATGCCATCAAGCACTGCCTTGGCCAGACCTGCCTGCTCATTTTCCTCTGCCTGGGATACATCCTGGTCCGGTCCAATATGTAGCTCGGCCCAATCTTTCAAATAGCGCTGATCACGCTCAGGCACACCATTGACGGTCATCGCGTGATTGACGGTGCGCCAGAAAGACATCGGATCTGAGATCACCATTTTTTTAATGTAACTCACCACATCGGATTCAAGCAGAACATCACTCAGATCACCGACATCGGGAACAGGCGGGTGCGCAGGTCGGGGGGGATTTTCCTTACCCCAGTCACTCAAGCCCACAATCTGCATTTGTGACTGTATGGCTGCAACCTGTGCGTGATCACTGGGGTCATTGAAGTCAGCATAAATTCTGGCCATGGCATAAAACCAGGGGGTTGGATTATGGGCTACAAACTCCACATCGTCGGGCAAGTCTCCCTGCCAATTCGGCGGCACGATGGCATAGTTACCGCCACCATTGCCGTGGAGGCGCTTGCTGATATAGGCAAAGTTGTCTGAATCAAAACCCGCCAGTTCAATTGCAAAATATCGGTCACCCGGAATCTCCGGTACCGTAATAATGATCGGCTGCTCTTTGGCGTATATCCAGGCAGGTGAGTAGAGCGTATCGGCATTCGGCGCGCCACCGTCGCGATAGTTTTTAGGATCGACAAACGTCGCGTGCCAGAACTTGTTTATCGCGTCCACCGGTACTTGCTGACCCTCTGGCGCTTCAGGCTGACCCCACTTATAGCGAAGCACTGTGTTCAAATAATAGGGAAACGCGTAAATCAGTGCGTCCACACCTTTGCTGTAGGCGTACTGCTGGCGCCAGTCTTTATTGAAATTGACCTGCCAGTAACTGCCACCGGCAACGGCTAACATCACCACCAGAGCAGCACAAATTTTTATCGGTTTTAATTTCATTCCTTCACCCCTTACTTTTTATTAATTTCTTTGCCTCTAAGAGACGAAAACTCGGTACAACACACCCTCTGCACCACTGGTCGAGTAGCAATCACGATTCAAACCAGGGTAAAAGGCCATGGCTGCCGGGTAACGAGTGCCGGTAGCTGTACGTCCTTTTTCTTCACCCGTTTCTATATCAATAACAACAGCATCAACGGTTTTATCATCCAGCACATCATCAAGGACGACTTCACCCGTGTTGGGGTAATACAACACCTGATTGGAATTGGCGATATCGTGAACCCACAATTCCTCAAAGTCCCCCGCCCCATTAAATCGCCAGGCGCCAGTTTTTCTATTATTTGTATCAAAGGTCAACAAGATTTTTTTATCTTGCACGTAGAGCGGGGATGCGTTGTGTCCGCCATAGGGTAATTCAAACGGCGTTAACACATCGGTTGAATTACTATCCGTAGTGGATACTCGGTGTACACGCACCGGAGCACTACAGGATTTGGAAAAGGCCATTGGTTGGGTTCCAACAGGATAGGCACGCATGATCGTTTCTAGTGGTGGAGTGTCACCCATATCCATGAACCAGACACTGTCATCGCCCACGGTGTTACACCAGGCAAAGCTCTGGTTTTCATCGGGTAGATCGTAGGAGGCGTTCCAGTTTTGATCCAGCACCAGATTTTGATTTTTATAAATCAGGCGATGAATATGGGTCGGCGTGGTGGCGTAGACATAGTCGCCGTCCGGTGTCGGATCAACGCAGAAGCGACCAATAGAGGCGCCAACAAATTCAACTCTTTTGACCACCTGCAAGGTGTTTGTATCAAACACCGTGAAGACTGATTTTTTGCCGTGATCGTGTTCGAGGTTACGGGTAATCATCATGCCATCGGATAGCAAACTGATGCCGTTATGGGCATGATCCACCGGCAGTTCCAGTTCCGCAATCAGCTCAAGGTGGAGGGTCAGTTTATGTATGCGATTACCAAAGCCGGTAATAATGGTGCCGTCCGCCAGCACCG
>UPTG01002717.1_pt1 | contig 11863 bp, 7 predicted proteins | sample 2160121 | NCBI WGS metagenome assembly UPTG01 (sample SAMN06266255, study PRJEB28933) | marine metagenome | isolation source: Columbia River Estuary | place: USA:Columbia River Estuary, USA | collected 2014-07-27 | reverse complement strand
GAAATAACAAATGCTTCTCCTGTAGAGATTGATTTGTACCATGAACAATATGGCCTCTATGATAAAAATAGGTGCTAAATCTAAACCTAAAACTCTTTATTTAGCAAACCATAATTTTGTTGTCATATTATCAGGTCCTTGTTTAGAAACAGCAATATTTACATTTTCTCCGTTGGAACCATAAACACTCGTTCCATATCTTAACCTTTGTGCCTGTAAGCCATTCATTTCCCAAGCAAAACTATATATATCATTATTATCAGACGTTATAACAGCTGCGGTTGGATATCATGTATCCCTAACGATAGACCAAGATTCGTAACCGTTAGTATAATTAACTAACGATCTTTGTGTATCAATCTTATCAAGATTCTCTTCTAGCAGCTCATCATCAGAAACATTACATCCAACAATGGCAAAAAGCGTAAACACTAAGGCAAACTTTTTCATTTGGAAAGGGTTAAGAAATAAGATTAGGTTCTCAAATATAGCTTAAAATGACTAGCACTTGGGTTTAAAGCTATTTAAAAAGAAGTTAAAAAAGGGGTTAAAAACGTCACTTCTTACACCTATATTGACACCCAAAAATAAAAAGACCTGTAAATCAATGACTTACAGATCCTTTTGCGGAGAGACAGGGATTCGAACCCTGGCGACGGTTGCCCGTCGACAGATTAGCAATCTGCTCCATTACCACTCTGGCACCTCTCCTAAATAATGGAGCACAAAAGTAAGTGTTCCGAGATAAGAAAGCAATCTTTTTTTAAATTATTCTGGGTATTCTATTCGGAGTTGATAAACGTTAATCAATTTGCGTAATAGAACCTTTTTAACTGTCTCTATTTCAGCCAATGTTATGTTAGAAGCATTAAACTGACCCTCCTCCATTTTACCTGATATTATCTTTTCAATAAAAAGATCTAACTGACCTATATCTGGTGCTTTTAGGCTTTTAGAAGCTGCCTCCACTGCATCTGCCATCATTAAAATAGCAGTCTCTTTTGAGAAAGGTCTGGGTCCTGGATACTGAAAATCTTCAATATTAGTTCCTTCCGGATCAAACTCTAATTGCTTCTTGTAAAAATAATATACACTGGACGTACCGTGATGTGTTCGAATAAAATCAATCACCCTGTCGGGGAGCTTATTTTTTTGTGCTATCAAAATGCCATCCAATACATGGTCAATGATAATTTTTGTACTTTGTTTGGGCGTGAGGGAATCATGAGGTGAATCGGGGGCAATTTGATTTTCAGAAAAATATTTGGGCTGCTTAAGTTTTCCAATATCATGGTACAATGCCCCCACTCTAACCAATAGGGTATTGGCTCCAATTTCATTCGCAGCAGCTTCGGCAAGATTAGCCACCTGTAGTGAGTGATGAAAGGTACCTGGCGCTTGATCAGAAAGTTCTTTTAGTAGTTTTGAATTGGTATCAGAAAGTTCGAGTAATGAAACATCTGAAACTAAACCAAAAAGTTTTTCATAGATATAAATCAAGGGTTGAACAAAAAGCATTAATAGGCCGTTAAGTAGAAATAATCCAATGGTTAATACATCAATTTTCAAAAAAGTTCCTTCTTGTATTATCGTAAAAGCGATGTAAGCAATCAGATAGACTAAAACGATTTGACCCACCGAAATAAATAAATTGGCCCGTCTGTATAGTTGATCTATGGACTGAATAGTAACTATCCCAGCCACAATCTGAAGAAATACAAATTCAAAACTATTAGGAACAATAAATCCTATGAGAAGTACTGTAAGTACATGAGCAAAAAGACCTAAACGGGCATCAAAAAAAGCTTTGATAATGAGTGGTAATATACAAAGTGGAGTAGCAAAAATGAGAGCTGTATTATAGCCAATTAAAACAGTTGTCACAAATACTACAAACACGATGTTAAAAAAGATAAATGTGAGCTTTCGGTTGTTTTCATAAATTGAAAAACGGTATTTGTAAAGGAATAAAAGCAATAACGAAAAGGTTAGGAATATTAAAATAGAATACCCAATAAGTACCCAAATAGAACTTTGATCGTCGTTTTCTAGCATCGAAAACTCCTTCCGTAGAGAACTTAATGTTTCGAAATGACTCTCGTCAACCATTTCACCCTCTGCGATGATTAATTCACCCGAGGCTACAACCCCTCTAGAAAGAGAAATATTCTGTAAAGTTTGATCGACTGTATTCTGATAAAAAACAAGATCTAGAGCAACATTTGGAGTAATTAACTCAAAAAAGAAGTCGTTGAAACTCTCAAAATACGCGTCATAATTAGACTCCTCAAACCATTTAGATAAACTCTCAAAAAGAGAATCCGATTTAAAAAGTTCCTTCACATTAAGAGGAATTTCTACATTATCTTGGATTAATAAAATTTCTTCGTTCCCTTGATGAATATAGTTTGGAGGGAGCACACCGTTCTCATATATTTTTTTTAATATGCTTTCTCCAAATTTATATACGCTGTCAAAAACCATAGGGTTATTAATTGAAGGAAAAAAGCGAGAAAATTCGTCTTGATACCTTGTAAAAACAAGCTCCTTTATTTTTATATCACTCCTTAAATACGGTTTTAATGAACTTAACGCAGCTTCCTGATCCGCTTTTACTTCTTGTTCTGATTTTAAAATGGAAAAATCAAAAGGGGCATAATAACTTGGGTACTGCCATGCTCTCCCTTTTTGAAACTCATATTTGAATTGACCCCCAATAGGAAAAAGATAAAGAATAAGTAATGAACTAGAAAGAATCAGTATAGACTTATAAAGTATATTCTGCTTTGCCACCAAGTAATTCCAGAAGGTTTTCAAAATCAATATTTATATTCAAAATTACACAATCTAATTGTTATGTTAGCTATTTTCAAAACAGTTCGGGGGTTGGGGAAAAGAAATCCCTATTTTTGCATTTGAAATAGAAGCATACGTTTTAAAAAAATAATTTGGAATACGGTATTTGTCATCTAAGCATCGTCCCGATGCGAAAAGAAAATAATCATAGGAGTGAGATGGTTTCGCAACTCTTATACGGAGATTGTTTCAAGATCATTGGAAAAAAAAAGGAATGGTACCATATTAGCACCTTACTAGACGACTATACCGGTTGGATTGACCACAAACAAGCTCAGCAGATTACCAAAGAAGAAGCGGAAGATATTGGCGTGCAATCTACAGCATACACGACACAACTCATTGATTATATTGAGACACAAAACAATCAACTCACCACACTAGTTATAGGAAGTAATATAAGTGGTGCTTCATTATTAAACCAATCGTATTCTGGGCCCACCATCAGCGGAAAAAGTAAAAAAGAAAAACTCCTAGAGACAGCCTCATTATATTTATATGCACCTTACCTGTGGGGAGGAAAAACTCCTATGGGAATTGACTGCTCAGGTCTTACCCAAATGATTTATAGAATCAACGGGTACCAGATCCCTAGAGATGCTTCACAACAGGCGGAATTAGGAAATACATTGAGTTTTATTGATGAAAGTGAACCTGGAGATCTTGCCTTTTTTGACAATGATGAGGGTAAAATTATTCATGTAGGGTTACTCCTTGAAAATAATTACATTTTGCATGCACATGGAAAGGTTCGAATCGATCGTATCGATCAAACGGGAATCTACAATCTAGATACTCAACAACATTCTCATATGTTAAGAATCATCAAAAAAATTATATAAAAAAAAGCCTTCAGTAATTGAAGGCTTTTTTGTATTTAAAAGCGATTTTTATTCTAGAAGACCTTTCATCTTCATAAATCCTTCATTGTCTCCAAGAGTACCGTATATGTTCATCAACGTATTGACGGCTTCTTCGTTTTTACTTATCCCAATAAGTTTTTCTAGAATAGGCACACACTCTTTATATATCTCTTCACGAGCTATTTTAAGAACCTCATATCGAGCATTGTCTGTTCTAGAGTTTCCTAAAGAATTCATTTCTTCAACAATTTCTGTCTCCCCTTGTAAGATTAAAGAAACTAAATTCAAGTATCCTGATTCAGAGTTCGGATTGAGCTCGATCGATTTTTCATAATACTCTCTCGCTTCAGAAGCGTTTCCACGTTGTGCATTTACTACTCCTAGATTAAAGTAAAGTGATCCATTATTTGGATCTTGTGCTATGGCTTCTTTCATCAATTCCTCAAAACGATCATTTTCATTGAGTTGAATGTATAAATTTGCCTCTGTTAAAATTAAATTTAAATCTTTAGGGTTTGATTTTCTTGCTTCTTTTACAGCAGCCATTGCGTTCTCATCATCTCCCAATTGTGCATAAATCAAAGCAATATTTTTGACAATCTCGGGGAATTTTGACTCAGATGTTTCCTCTCGAAAATCAGTATACTCCTTAGTCTTTTTATAAAGATTAAATTCTGTCTCTGAAAATTCAACTTCTTCACCAGATTCTACTGACTTAGCAACATAGCGAGTCGTTATTCCTTCATAATTGATGTCTTTCAAAAGATTGTAATACTTTAATGAAGCATCATAATCAGCGGCGTTTACTGAACTAGAGGCTGCATAATAAAGATAATCTTCATTGGTTTCGGTATTGATCGTATAAGCTAAAAATAATTTACTTGCAGCCTGTGCAAATCGTTTTTCTGCATTGTCCTCAATAGCACTGTTTACTATATCTGAAGTTAGTGTTTGCAGTTGTGCATCATAACCTGTGTCTACTCCACCTGAAGCTTTAAATGCTTGGTATTTCTCAAAAGCCGCTTCAAAATTCTTATTGGCTTGGTCTATTTTAGCTTCCAGATAGATTTTTTGATTTAAAACTTTAGCATCAGCAAGTTCAAAAATGGCGGCACTTGACTCTAAAAGACTTGTTGCTCCTGAAACATCACCAGAATCAAATAGCTTAATCGCTTTTTTGATCTCCTTTTTTTGTCCAAAAGAAAGGGAGATCGATAAAATAAAAAGTAATACTATGTTCGTTTTCATTGTAATTTATAATTGTTTGGTTGATATTATTCAATAATAGTGCCATCGTTGATATCGATGTCATTTACATCTTCAATGGGGGTGTCATCATTCATTACTTTTGCAACCGCGGCAATGGTATCATCGCCTTTCAGATTAATTAATCTTACTCCTTGTGTTGCTCTTCCCATGACACGCAATGCAGCAACCTCCATTCGGATGGCAATTCCAGATTTATTGATGATCATCAAATCATCTGTATCAGTAACCGTTTTGATGGTCACAAGCTTACCTGTTTTATCGGTAATGGAAATAGTTTTAACACCTTTACCACCTCTGTTGGTAATACGATAATCATCTAAACTAGAACGTTTTCCATATCCATTTTCTGAAACAACTAATATATTTGCATCCATATCATTAACTGCAACCATACCTACCACTTCATCTTTAGAGTCAGCAAGTGTAATCCCTCTAACTCCAGAAGCTCCACGACCCATAGGACGTGTTTTGCTCTCTTCAAAACGAATAGCTTTACCAGACTTGACTGCCAACATTACATGACTGTTTCCATTGGTTAATTTAGCCTCTAAAAGCTCGTCGTCTTCCCTAACATTGATGGCGTTAATTCCATTAGCGCGAGGTCGAGAATATTGCTCCAAAGAAGTTTTCTTCACTTGTCCTTTTTTAGTCGCCATAATCACATAATGATTATTGATGTATTCCTCATCTTTTAGATCTTGGGTGCATATAAAGGCCTGAACTTTATCATCTTGCTCAATATTAATCAAGTTTTGAATTGCACGCCCTTTTGCAGTCTTGGAACCCTCAGGTATTTCATAAACTCGCATCCAGAAACATTTTCCCTTTTGGGTGAAAAATAGCATGTACTGATGGTTGGTTCCAACAAACAAATCTTGAAGGAAATCTTCATCACGAGTCGTAGAGGCTTTTTGTCCTACCCCACCTCTATTCTGCGTTTTGTATTCAATAAGTGGTGTTCTTTTGATGTAACCAGCGTGAGAGATTGTGATTACAACTTGCTCATCAGGAATCATGTCCTCCATGCTAAAGTCACCTCCAGCGTATTCAATATTTGAGCGGCGTTCATCACCATATTTATCTTTGATCTCAACAAGCTCCAATTTGATGATTTCCATTCTCCGTTCTTTCTTGTCAAGAATGTCTTTTAAATCCGCAATAGTAACCAACAAATCATTGTATTCTGTTCTGAGTTTGTCTTGTTCTAATCCTGTCAATTGTCGCAAGCGCATCTCAACGATAGCCTTGGCTTGTATTTCGGACAGTTTAAATTGTTTAATCAAATTCTCACGAGCAGCATCTGCGCTTTGAGAAGCTCTAATAATTTTGATCACTTCATCAATATTATCTGAAGCAATAATGAGGCCTTCTAATATATGTGCACGATCTTCCGCTTTTCGAAGTTCAAATTGAGTTCTACGAACAACAACATCATGCCTATGCTCAACAAAATGATGAATCATCTCTTTTAGATTCAACATCTGAGGTCTTCCTTTTACTAGCGCAATATTATTTACACTAAAAGAAGATTGAAGAGCGGTGTATTTATATAATTTATTGAGGACGATATTGGGAACTGCATCTCGCTTTAAGATGTAAACAATCCGCATACCATTTCGATCCGATTCATCACGAATAGAACTGATTCCCTCTACCTTTTTGTCGTTGACCATTTCAGCGGTCTTACGAATCATTTCTGCTTTGTTAACTTGATAGGGTATTTCGGTGACGATGATACATTCACGCCCGTTGACTTCTTCAATATTCGCTTTTGCTCGGATAACAATTCGTCCACGTCCAGTTAAAAAAGCTTCACGAACACCATCATATCCATAGATAGTTCCTCCAGTGGGAAAATCTGGAGCTTTAATGGTTTTAATTAATTCCTCAATGGTAATGTCATTGTTTTCGATATACTGGATCGTACCATCAACAACCTCTGTTAAATTGTGTGGTGGCATATTTGTTGCCATACCCACTGCGATTCCTGAAGCACCATTGATTAAAAGATTCGGCACACGAGTAGGTAGTACTGTTGGCTCTTTTAATGTATCGTCAAAATTAAGCTGAAGATCAACAGTTTCTTTGTCAATATCAGCCAATAAATCTTCAGAGATCTTTTGCATTCTGGCCTCAGTATATCGCATTGCAGCAGGACTATCACCATCTACAGAACCAAAGTTTCCTTGACCATCTACTAAAAGGTAACGTAAACTCCACTCCTGGGCCATACGTACCATCGTATCATAGACAGAACTATCACCATGCGGGTGGTATTTACCTAAAACCTCACCTACAATACGTGCAGATTTCTTGTGTGCTGTGTTGGCTCGAATACCTAATTCATGCATTCCAAATAAAACACGTCGGTGAACTGGCTTTAAACCATCTCGTACGTCAGGAAGTGCACGTGACACTATGACAGACATTGAATAATCAATGTATGCAGACTTCATTTCATCTTCAATGTTGATTGGAATGATTTTATCTCCCTCGCTCATATATCTAAATTATATTAACGCTAAAATAAGGAAACACAAGACAATATATCCTATTTTACAAGGTGTTAATTGTTAAAATTATTAACAGAAAAAGAGTTGATTTTTGTTATAAATAATTATCCCTCAACTTTTGAAATCTTAATAATTTTTTGTCTATTAGCAGAGAGCAATAAACATTGGTCTGCTTTTTGAAGTAGAAACAAAAAAAATAAGATTATGGATGATAATTTTTCACCTCGAGTAAAAGATGTAATAGCATACAGCAAGGAAGAAGCGCTAAGGCTAGGTCATAATTTTATCGGTACAGAACACCTAATGTTAGGGATTTTAAGAGATGGAGGCGGCAAAGCCATAGCTATTCTTAACTCTATCGAGATCAACTTAGACGAATTAAGAAGAAAAGTAGAAATCTTAAATCCAGCAGCTCTAGAGGATGCACAATTAATAAATGACAAAAAAAATCTTCATCTTACAAGACAAGCTGAACGTGCATTAAAAACAACGTTTTTGGAGGCAAAACTCTTTCAAAGCGAGTTAATTAATACTGTTCACCTTTTACTTTGTATCTTAAGAAATGAAAATGATCCTACGACTAAATTGTTGACAAAATTAAATGTCGATTACGATTTAGTTAAAGAACAATTCAAGCTTATGTTGGCCAATGATACAGACACTTATGATGACATCTCTGCTACTTCATCCTTTCCTGAAGAGAAGAATGAGGGTGAAGAAAAAGAAAATCCTTTTATCCCAACATCGGAATCCAAAAGCAATAAAAAAACAAAAACACCCGTCTTAGACAACTTTGGACGTGATGTTACTTTGCTTGCAGAACAAGAAAAACTAGACCCTGTTGTAGGCCGGGAAAAAGAAATTGAAAGAGTTTCTCAAATTTTGAGCCGACGGAAGAAAAATAATCCCCTTTTAATTGGAGAGCCAGGTGTTGGTAAATCGGCAATTGCGGAGGGACTTGCCCTTCGAATTATTCAAAAAAGAGTTTCACGAGTCCTTTACAATAAACGAGTAGTCACCTTAGATCTTGCCAGCCTGGTTGCCGGTACAAAATATAGAGGGCAATTTGAAGAGCGCATGAAAGCGGTGATGAATGAGTTAGAAAAAAATGATGATATCATTTTATTCATTGACGAAATTCATACCATAGTTGGCGCAGGAGGTGCAACGGGAAGTCTCGATGCGTCTAACATGTTCAAACCAGCATTAGCAAGAGGAGAAATTCAATGTATTGGTGCAACTACTTTAGATGAATACCGTCAACATATTGAAAAGGATGGTGCTTTAGAACGTCGTTTTCAAAAAGTGTTAGTTGAACAAACTACACCCGAGGAAACATTAGAAATACTTGAAAATATTAAAGATCGCTATGAAAGTCATCACAACGTAAATTATACCCATGAAGCGTTGAAAGCTTGTGTAGAGCTTACAGATCGCTACATGTCAGATCGCTTTCTTCCAGACAAAGCAATTGATGCTCTTGATGAAGCAGGATCACGTGTGCATATCAACAACATGAGTGTTCCCAAAGAAATCATTGATCTGGAAAAACAACTTGATGAAATTCGAGAGTCAAAAAATACCGTTGTCAAAAAACAAAAGTATGAAGAGGCAGCCAAACTAAGAGATGATGAAAAGCGCGTTGAGCGTTTGCTAATTGAAGCTCAGGAGAGATGGCAAGAAGACTCTAAATTGAATCGGGTCACTGTAAATGAAAATAATATTGCTGATGTTGTTTCCATGATGACCAACATCCCAGTAAATAAAATTGTTAACTCTGAAAAAAGTAAACTTTCAAAACTTTCTGGCTTAATTGGAGAAAAACTAATCGGACAAAAAGAAGCCATTGAAAAAGTAGTCAAGGCAATTCAGAGAAATCGTGCAGGCCTTAAAGCGCCCGACAAACCGATTGGATCTTTTATTTTCCTTGGACAAACAGGAGTAGGTAAAACACAGTTAGCCAAAATTCTAGCGTCCGAAATATTTGATTCTGAAGAGAATCTAATTCGCATCGACATGAGCGAATACATGGAAAAATTTGCCATCTCAAGATTGATTGGAGCACCCCCAGGCTATGTTGGTTATGAGGAGGGTGGACAATTGAGCGAAAAAGTTAGAAGACGCCCTTACTCTGTGATTCTTCTTGATGAGGTTGAAAAAGCACATCCTGATATTTTTAATATGCTTTTACAGGTTTTAGATGATGGTTTCCTAACGGATAGCTTGGGTAGAAAAGTAAATTTTCAAAATACTATTATCATAATGACCTCAAACATTGGGGCACGCCAAGTAAAAGATTTCGGAACAGGATTAGGTTTTGAAACGGCAGCTCAAAAGGCACAAACTTCTGATATTGAAAAGGGAGTAATTGAAAAAGAACTAAAGAAAACCTTTTCGCCAGAATTCTTGAATCGTATTGATGATATTGTGATTTTCAATGCATTAGAACAAAAAGATATTCGTAAAATTGTTGATATTGAACTAGAGAAACTTATTTTACGTATTGAAAAATTAGGATACCAGGTTACTGTAACTGATACCGCAAAAGAATTTATTTCAGAAAAAGGATTTGACATAAAATATGGTGCTAGACCATTAAATAGAGCCATTCAAAAACATGTTGAAGATTTAGTTGCTGAACATGTAGTCAGCAATACAATTAAAGAAGGAGACCTTATTAAAATTGATAAAAACAAAAAAGAGGACGCCCTTCAGCTAGATGTAAATCAACAAATTGAGAGTTCTTCATAAATTAGGCCTCTCATTATATAAATCCATTAAAAGGACTTCAAAAAACCCTTTATTTTTATTCATTAAATAGAATAAACCCAGTGCATTTGTGTTATTTTTGCACTTAATTTTATTATTTGAACCTATTACTCTTGTCTCAGGAGTTTAATTTTATCTTATGAAGGTTTTGAAATTTGGTGGAACATCCGTTGCTACCTCAGAAAGCTTGAAGCTTGTTGTTGAAATTATTAAAAAATCAACAAAACAAAAACAACTTGTTGTAGTGTCTGCTTTGGGTGGTATTACCAATTTATTAGTTGAAATGGCAACAGCTGCCAGCAGAGGAGAAAAGAACTTCAAAGCACATATCAAAACTGTTGAGGACCGTCACTTAGCTATTATTTTAGACTTTATTCCTGTTACGAAACAAAGTGGTAGCATCAGTTTTTTGAAGTCAAAAATAAATGAATTAGAAAGTGTTCTTGAATCACTATTTACCCTTAAAGAATTGACCTCAAAAAGTCTAGCCAAAATTTCTAGTTATGGTGAAATTCTCTCCAGTACAATTATATATGACCTTTTTAAATATCAAGGAATTGATGTTACCTTAAAAGACTCTAGGGATTTACTTTTTACTCAAATCGTAAATGATAGAGAAATTATTGATCACAAAAAAAGTTCTGATAAAACTCAAAAATTTGTAAAACAAGAAACTGCAGCAGTTATCATAGTTCCAGGATTTATTGCCAGCGATGAAAACGGAGACATAACAACTCTTGGAAGAGGGGGCTCTGATTTTTCTGCAGCCTTATTTGCTAATTTTATCGATGCATCAGTATTGGAAATTTGGACTGACGTAAGTGGGATGTTTACTGCGCATCCAAAATTGGTGTCTCAAGCACTACCCATTCCAAAGCTTTCATATCACGAGGCCATGGAACTCTCCCATTTTGGAGCAAAAGTGATTTACCCTCCCACTCTTCAACCCATTATTGAAAAAGAAATACCTATGTTGATCAAAAATACTTTTGATCAGGACGCAGCAGGTACTGTGATTGATTCTAAAGGAACAATTGAAGGTGGCAATGGAACTGTTGTAAAAGGTGTTAGCCATATTGAGAATGTTGCATTGGTAAGTCTTGAAGGAAGTGGAATGATTGGTATTCCTGGTTTCTCTAAACGTTTGTTTGAATGCCTATCCAATAAAAAAATAAATATAATAATGATTACGCAAGCCTCATCTGAGCATTCAATTTGTTTAGGCGTAAGGTCTGAAGATGCCGAAGTTGCTAAAAAAGCAATTGATGAACATTTTGCATTTGAAATTTCATTAAATAAAGTAGCCCCAGCAGTAGTTGAAACGAAAATGACCAACATAGCTGTTGTAGGCGACCGAATGAAAGATCATCAAGGTATAAGCGGAAAATTATTCAGTAGCCTAGGGGCAAACAAAATCAATATTAGAGCTATTGCACAAGGAGCTTCAGAACGTAACATTTCAATTATTATTGATGAAAAAAATACCCAAAAAGCTTTAAATACAGTTCATGAAAGCTTTTTTGAAGAACAATCCAAAGAATTAAATTTATTCATTACAGGAGTTGGTAATGTAGGGGGAAAACTCATTGAACA